>Ga0163144_10001232_pt1 | contig 60346 bp, 50 predicted proteins | sample OliLak19BULKMAT1_FD_123175 | JGI IMG/M metagenome (GOLD analysis project Ga0163144, IMG submission 123175) | Freshwater microbial mat bacterial communities from Lake Vanda, McMurdo Dry Valleys, Antarctica - Oligotrophic Lake LV.19.BULKMAT1 | ecosystem: Environmental > Aquatic > Freshwater >...
CGCGTCCTTGTAAACGGAGGCGTTGTAGAGCACGTCGGTGAGACGACCGTCCTTGTGCCGGATGGTGAGCGGGTAGTCGGTGACAAAGCCCTTGGCGAAGACCTGCTGGTAGCCCTCGCGCGCTTTCTCGGGCTCGGTGAAGTAGTCGGAGAAGTCGGTGCCGATCAGCTTCTCTCGCGCCGCGCCGGTCACCTTGATCGAGCCCTCGTTGACATCGGTGATCTTGCCTTCGGCGCTGATCGTAACCAGCGGGTCGAGGCTCGCCTCAAGGAGGCTGCGGGCATACTGGGAGGCCTGCTTGCGCGCGGTGTTGTCGGTGCCGATCAGCAGGTAGCCGATAATTGTCTTCTCGGCGTCGCGCAGGGCCGTGACCGAGACGACGGCCGGCAAGCGGCTGCCATCTTTTCGGATGTAGGTCAGCTCGTAGATGTCCTCGATGCCGCGCGAGGCCTTGAAGGCCAGCGCCTCGAAGCCTGGCGTGATCGGCGTGGAGAGCTCGGCGCTCAACGCCTTGGCGCGCGCGATGATCTCCTGCGGATCGGAAAGTTCGGCTGGCGTGATCGTGTTCATCACTTCGGAAGCCGTGTAGCCCAGCATGCGCTCGGCGCCGACGTTGAAGATCTGGATGACGCCCTTGGCGTCGGTGGCGATGCTCGAAAAGTTGGCGCTGTTGAAGATGGCGCGCTGCAGGGCGCCGGCATTGAGCAGCGTCGCCTCGGCCTGCTTGCGTGCGGTGATGTCGGTCCGGATCGCCACATATTGGTAAGGCTTGCCCTCGGCGTTGAGGGACGGAGCGATGGTGGTGTCCACCCAATAGATGGAGCCGTCCTTGGCGCGGTTGCGCAACTCGCCCTTCCAGACGCCACCGTTGGTGATGGTCGTCCACAGGTGGCGGATGAACTCCGCTGTGTGGTAGCCCGAATTGACCATCCGATGGTCCTGCCCCAGAAGCTCGTCGCGGGAATATTTGGAAATGGCGCAGAATTTGTTGTTGCAGTAGGTGATTTTGCCCAGCGGGTTGGTAATGGCGACGATGGCGTGTTCATCCATCGCGGCCACGATGGAGTGTTCATCCAATGTGGCCACGATGCTGAGGGCCTCGTCGGTCTGCTGCTCCAGCGTCCGATGCGCGGTGTGATCCACCCGATCGAGATCCCGCAAACCAGTGCGGCTCTTTTGTAAGGCGAGGTTAAACAGTTTCTCACCACAGGGCGGTGTCTGATCGATAGCGGGAACGGAAAAGGATTTCTCCTTTCGCCGCATTTTTTCCTCAGGACTTTTCAAGGTGAAAAGACATTACAGGCGAACCTTCGCCGGACGATGTGAATTCGACGAAATGTCTTTCATTTAAAAAAAGTCAACCAGGGGCCTCCGATCGGGTCAGTCCGCTGATCGCTGAAATGAAATGGGGCTAACCAAGGAGCGGGGGTATCCCGAAGGGGACTATTCACCCCAAATTGGGTAACGGCGGAGCTGGTGCGGATCGCACGACACGGCTGAATCGGACGGATGGCGCGTCGTCTTCGCATTCAATATCCGGGAGCCCGCTATCAAGTGATCAATCGCGGCAATCTGCAGCACGACGTTTTTGCACCTTCGCGATCCGGCCCACGCGATTCCATCATCAGCGCAACCCCGTTGGAGGCCGCCTTGCACAAGGCGGGCAAGTGCCTGCGCGATGCGGAGAATTCAGCGAAAGGCACCGAATGGAAAGTGGCGATCGCCGGGAAACTTCGCCAATCCGTTGCCGCGCCGTATCGCTGGATCGCGGAGACCCTCAAGATGGGTCACACCCTGGTTCGGTGCGAGGCCATGTCTCACGCCAAATTCAGCGTTCAGCGGACTGACCCCGTACAGCCCCCCCGTTGGCGCTTCCCCAGCCAACAGGCCCCGCCCGGCACCTGAAAGCCACCAACGGGTTACCGGGTAAAACTGCATAGGCGAAGTGGAGAAAAAAGCCGGTGACGCTGCAACCGTCTGGACAACCGGGTCTCTTGATCGGCCCGTTCTGAACGGGTTACGCGTAGAAATTTAGCCGTATTTCCGCGGGGCAACTCAGGGCCGGAGTCCGGCGATGAGGGTGAGCAGCTGCCCCGCGTGATCGACCGTGTCGACCTTTTCCGCGATGGCCACGACGGTGCCATCCGGATCCAACACAAACGCCGCCCGCGCCGGGCCTATATAGGAACGACCGTACATGGACTTCGCGACCAGGGAATCCGCGGCGAGGGCAAACTGGTCCTTGGGATCGCTCACCAGCAGATACGGAATGGACTTCGCCGCGGCGTAGCGTCCATGCGAGCCGCAGGTATCCCGACTCAGCGCGATAAGATCATAACCAGCGGCAGCGAAACGCGCAGCGTGCTCGACCAGGCTCTCGTTTTGCCGATCGCAGCTGGGGGTGTTATTTTTCATGTACACGGACACGATGGTGCGGCGGGTTAACAGTTCGCCGAAGCGCGCCTCCCGGGCCTCACCCTTGCTCCAGACCTTAACCGGGAATTCTAAATTCAATTTGGTTCCAGGTGAAATCATCCCCCAACAACATGCGGTCACTCCGGGCGGGTCAAACTTGAGCGAGACCTCTCTCTGAAGTGGGCGCATCTGCGGATTGATGGAGCCTCGCGGCGCAAAGGCGGACCAGCGCATCGCGTGGCACGAACTCAAATCGACGGTCATCAGCCGACTCGAACGACGCACCGAGAACGCCAGCCAGTGCGAACTCAGGTGAGCGGAAACTGTCGTCTTAATTTTGGACGGTGCCTGGGCCACGGCACTACGCAAGGCAGGCGCGGAAATCTGCGTTGAGCTCTTCGCGATCCAGATTTCGGCCGATAAAGATAAGCGCGTTCGAGCGGGCTTCGAGCGGCTGCCACTCGCGGTCAAACTTCGCGTCAAAGAGCATGTGCACGCCTTGGAAGACGAGGCGTTTGGTCGAGCCGCGCACGTTCAGCACACCCTTCATCCGGAAGATGTCGTTGCCCTTCGTCCGCAGGAGTTCGCTGATCCAAGCGTTGAGTCGTTTGCCGTCGAGTTCGCCGGGCGTGGTTATGCCGACCGACGTAACTTCGTCATCGTGTTCGTGGTCTGGCTTGAAAACGTGCTGCCACGTGGGCGCGAGCTCCCCGGCCGCTTGTTGGAGCACGGTGTTGAACTCTTCCGGGTGGTGTTGGGTGAAGAGCGCGTAGAGACCAGCGTGCGCGATCTTCACGGGGAACTGCGCGGGGAACGACGGAAACTTCAACCGCTGCAACGTGGCGCCGGGAAGGATCGCATCGCCAGGCTGCAGCACGGTCTCCCAATCAGAGAAGATGAGCACGGCCGCTTCACGTGCGGCAGCCACGTCGGCCTCGGCCAGACTTTTCACCGGGACGAGCGCAAGGTCCATCTCCGGATCAGGGCCTTCGTTCATCGTGAGTTCCGCGGTGCCGGCGCTCAGCTCGAAAACGCCTCCCCACTCGAACGGATACTCGGGCTCGAGAAACTGTGGATCGACTTCCATGGCGCGGTCGAGGTTGAAGCCACCGACGTTGAGCACGCGGTCGATGGGAATGTCCGCATTACTCGTGCGATGGATTTTTGCGGCGGCGTTCATGTGTTTGAGCCGCGCCTCCAGCGCATCGAGATCGGCGACCGGCACGAGGTCGCTTTTGTTGAGCAGGATCACGTCCGCAAACGCGATCTGCTCCTTCGCTTCCGGCGCGTTGTCGAGGTGCTGGTGGATGTGCTTCGCGTCGACGAGCGTGACGATGCTGTCGAGTTTGTAGTGTTCGCGTATGTCGCCGTCGGTGAAAAACGTTTGCGCGACGGGTCCGGGATCGGCGAGCCCGGTGGTCTCGATGAGAATGGCGTCGAGCGGATCCTTGCGTTTAGCGAGTCGGTTGAGGATGCGAATGAGGTCGCCGCGGACGGTGCAGCAGATGCAGCCGTTGTTCATCTCGAAGAGCTCTTCTTCGGCTTGGATGACGAGTTGGTTGTCGACTCCGACCTCACCGAACTCGTTTTCGATCACGGCGATTTTCCTGCCGTGCTGCTCGGTGAGGATGCGATTGAGGAGCGTGGTTTTACCAGCGCCGAGGAAGCCGGTGAGGACGGTGACGGGGATGGGCATGGATTTACGATTTCGAAATTACGATGTACGAGGGGGTGGAGCCTCAGTGAGGGAGAGCGACGGTCGCGATGCCGAGGAGGACGAGCAGGCCGCCGATGGCGCGCTGGTCGAAACGCTCGAGCCAGCGCCAGCGGACGCGCGCGGTGCCGTGGAGCGTGAGCCAGGTGAGCGTGAGCATCCCGCCGAGCGTTGCGACGGCGAGGACGGAGCTGAGCCAGACGATGCCGGGCCAGCCGTAAGGCGCAGCGGTGAGATAGACCGGCAGGAAGAGTTCGCAGGGCGAAAGCGTGAGGGTGAGAAAAAGGCCCCAGAGCGCAGCGCGGTCGGTTGGCTCGGGAATGAGGTTGCGGCCTTCGCAGTGATCGCAGCCGCGCCCGTGCGGGGCGCGCAACGCGAGCCACGCGCCGAGGCCGACGAGCAGAGCGGCGACGATCCAATGAAACGCGGCGTCGTAGCGTTCGTTGATCTCCCAACCGAAGCGGGCGAGCGCGACACCGAGCGCCGTGGTCGCGAGAATGTGCCCGCCGCCCGCGAGGGCGACGGCGCCGAGCGTGCGACGTTGCGACCAGCCGCGCGCGCGGCCGATCATGACGAACGGCAGCCAGTGCGTGGGAATCGCGGCGTGCAGTGCGGCGACGGTGAACCCGGTGGCGGTGAGAGTGAGGAGGAAGGCGGCGGACATGTGGAAAGGAGGAAAATCGGAAAATAGGAAAAGCCGGAAAGCGAAAGGCGGGAAACTGAAGGGCGCGCGTGGGAAGATGGAGAGCGCTTACTCGGGAAGGCTGTACGCGACCTGGTGGTATCGCGTGCCCTTGATCTCGAGGGTGAAGATCCCGGAAAACGCGCCCGCGGTTTTCAAAAAGTCCGCCTCGACCTCGAACTGCGAGGTGTCGCCGACGGTCTCGCCGGTGGCGGGATTGGCGACGGCGCGCATATCGAGCGGCGTGTATTGTCCGCCGGGCATGGCGATGAGCTGGAAGGAATCGACGTTCAGGCGCACGAAGTTTTCCGCGTGGCCGTCGAGAACCCAGGCCGTGAGTTTCCCGGAGGCCTTGTCGCGGAGAAGTTCGAGGTTGTAGGCGTGTTCGCCGATCTCGACGAGGGTGCCGCCGTGCGGGGCGGTGTGGACATGGCCGGAAGACTTTTTGTCGTGGTCGTGGGACTTGGAGCAAGCAGACGCGAGAAACGCGGCCGCGAGGAGAGCGAGGGCGAGACGGATGGTTTTCATGGGAGGAGGGAGGGACGGGGCGAAGGAGGAGTGGGGAGTGAGTAGGTCGGACTTCGGTGAATTGAAGTTTAATCTGCTCTCCACTCGCTACTCGATGCACGCTACTGCCTGCGTTCACGCCGCCATCGTTTCCAAGTAAAGTTTCTCCAGGTCGGTGTGAGCGAGTTCGGCGGCGGTGAGGGTGTGGGCGAGGCGGCCGTGGCGCATAATGCCGACGCGCGTGGCATCCTGCTTGGCGCGGAAGAGATCGTGCGTGGCCATGAGAATCGCGATGCCGCGTTCGCGGAGCTGCCGCAGGAGCTGGCTGAACTCGTGCGATGCGCTGGGATCGAGACCGCTCGTGGGTTCATCGAGCAGCAGCGCCTTGGCCTGCTTGGCGAGCGCGATGGCGATGCCGACTTTCTGGCGCATGCCTTTCGAGTAGCCGCTCACGCGACGATCGTGCGCTTCGGCTTGCAGGCCCGCCTCGGTGAGGAAGCGGCGGAGGTCTGTATCCGGATACCGGTGACCCGCGAGTTCGCTGAAATACGCGAGGTTCTCCACGCCGCTGAACGTGCCGTAGAGGTTCACCTGCTCGGGGATGTAGGCGAGCCGGCGCTTGGTCTCGAGCGGCTCACGCGCCACATCGAGCGAGTCAATTACCACACGGCCTGAATCGGGTGTGAGGAAGCCAAGAAAGCAGTTGATCGTCGTCGTCTTGCCCGCGCCGTTGGGCCCGAGTAACGCGAAGAGCTCTCCGGGGCCGACGTGAAGGGTGAGGTTGTCGACCGCCGTCGTGCCGTTGAATCGTTTGGTGAGATTTTCCGTGGTGAGCATGGAGGCTTGGGATTTGAGCGATGAGGATTGAAATTGAGTCGCGAGAGACGGAGGAGGAGCGGAGGACGCGCGCAAGCGGTGGGATTCACCCGACGAGATCAGCGAGGTAGGAGCCGGCGTGATGGCTGTGGCGCGAAGTGTTGGGGTCGTAGCTTTCGACCGTGCAGCCTTGATCGAGCACGACGACACGCGTGGCGACCCGATGGGCGAACGCGAGGTCACGGGTAGCGAGGAGGATCGCCCGGCCGCGTTTGCGGAGCGCACGCAGCGCGGCAATCATCGAGTCGAGATCTTCGTCTTCGATGTCGCGGGTTGGGTCGTCGATCAAGAGAGACGAAACGTTTTTCAATCCCGCCAGGGTAACCGCGAGTTTGCGCTGGAGAGACGGCGGGCAGTCGCCCATGCGCGTCTGATGCCACGCCCTGGGAATTCCACCGCGCTCCAAGGCGGCGCCCAGAAACGCCTCGGGTATCCGGCGGCCAAGGCGAATACAGGTGTTTCGAACGTACGTGAGAATGGGCGCCGCCATCGGCAGGGAGGGCTGGGCAGGCACCAAGGCAACCAGCGATGAGACCGCGTCCCGGCACGCGACGGTATCGAGATCATCGATACTCGCTCGGCCGGCGGCGGGCTGGTGCAGGCCGAGAAAACATTCGAATGCGGTCGTCTTTCCTGCCTCCGCCGGACCGACCAGCGCGACGATTTCGTGGGCGGCGACGCGCAGCTCGAGGGACTCGAGCACGACCCGACCACCGCGGCGACACGTGAGATTTTCAGCGATGAGCATGGAGGTGGAACGTTTAGGGCTGATGTTGATTCCCGATTTATAATTTCGACGAGCTGACGAGGGCTCGACGCGTTGCCGCAACGAGCGCGACGGCGAGAAGCAGCAGCGGCCAGACCGAGGTGTTCGCACTTGGCTCTGACGGGGCGGCGTTGAAACGCGGAAACGCAGCATAGTCGGTGGGTGCGATCGAGCGGTCGGCGAAGACGAGCGGGTAAAAGTAGCGGCGGAGCTCGCCGTGAAAGGCGCGCACCCGGTCTAGATACGCGAGATGGGCGTCGAGGTCGGTGCCGGCACGCGCGCTGAGGAGAAGTTGCGCATAAACGGGCGGAGCAAACCAGGCGAGACGCGCCATTACGCGCTGACGCGCGAGCAGGTTGTCGCGGTAGGTGGTGGACTCGGCGGCGACCGATTCATCGCCGACCTGATGCATGGCGTAGTACCATTTCCAGGCGAAGCGACCGGTGACGGGTGGCGTGTCGCGCCACTCGGGATGGTTGACAAAGAATCTAGCGAAGGTCTCGGGTTTCGGTTTGTCCCAGCCGCCGTGGATTTCCTGACGCTGGCGGACGGTGAGCGCGAGGCCTTCGGTGACGGGGAACGCGGCCACGAGCGCGAGGTTGAGGAGCGCGGGCACGAGGACGACGGCGGCGACCCACGTCGTTAGAGCGACGGCGAGGCTCGCCGCGACGGTGCGCGTGGCGGCGGCGATGAGCGCGGCGGCGCCGGTCCAGCAAGCGAGATAGGCCCAGGCGGCAGCAAGCCAGCGGAGGCTGTTGCCGGCAGGTGCGAGGCGCAGCCAGAGGCAGGCGAATAGAAAAGCGCATGTGACCGTGGCGCCGATCGCGAGGACGCGCACGCCAACGCGGGCAGCGAGCAGGGCGCCGGCGGAACCGCCTTGCGCGGCGACGAGCGTGAAGCGACCAAGTTCGCGGTCGCGCGTGAAGGCATCATGTGCGAGGACGAGCAGGGCGAGCGGCGCGAGCGCGCAGACGACAAACGCGAAGTCGAAACCGCCGAGCGCCTGCAACGCGGGGTTGCCGAGATCGGCTTCGTAAAGCTGGCCTTCGAGACCGAGGAGGCGGACCCAGACGACCGCGGGCACAAGATCGCGGACCCCGGTGGCGAGCGCAGCGAGCGGCGGCACAGGCCGGTGCGTGGGAAAAAACGCGTAGTAGGCCACGTAGCCGGCCTCGCCCTCGGGGGTGAACTGTTTCGCGATGCCGTCCATCTGCGCGGCATAGAGCGCCGGGAGCGCGGCGATTTCACTCCGGTGGCGGGCAAGGTTGTTCTCGCCGGCCCAGATCGCAAGGACGCACGCGGCCAGCAGGCCCCCGCATACCAGCCACGCGAGACCGCTGCGCCAGAGGTGACGCCATTCCCAAAGCAAAAGACGGAGAAACGCGTTCATGTGGCGCGGGGTTTTTGGAAGACAAGGCCGGCCAGCGGCACGACAAGCCAGAGCGCCAGCGCGAACCACGCGCCGCCGGTCCCGACGAGCGCCTCATGCAGCGCGGGTGGCGCCGTACGAAAGTCGGGGAAACGTTGCCAGTGGGCAGCCGCCACGCGCTGATCGCGATCATCGTGGTAGCGTACCTCATCGCGGTGAAGGGCGTTGAGCTGCTGCACGAAACTGTAGCGGTACGCTTCCGCTCCGCGCTGGAACTTAAGCTCGGCGCGCAAATCCGTGCCGGCCGCAGCCGCGGAGAGCGTGCGCAATGCGAGCGTCGGCGCCAATAAGGCGGCGCGCTGCACGAAGTCGGACTGCGTCTGCATGGTGGCACCAAGGGCGGCGAAGTGCCGGGCGAACGTCTCCGCAGAAAGCTCCTCGCCGCGGGCCATGACAATGCCGCGGTAATTTACCGCGAGATCCTCAACCCGCGTGACACCGTGACGGGCAAGCGTGTCGCGCCTGAACTGGGTGTAGTGCGGATCGTCGGGGTTGTGGGAGTTGCCGAGCTTCTCGGTGTCGGCTGCGACAGCGGCGGCGAAACCGCTCTTATCGGAGAGCGGGTAGCGGAGCGCGGCTATCGCGCTCGCGGCGCGAGGAAGCACGACGCCGCCCAAAACCCACAGAGTGACGAGCACGGCGCAAGCGCGCGCTGCGGTGCGGGCACCAGCGGAAACCCAGAGCGTGAGCGCGAGCCAGGCGAACGTGTGCACTAGAACGGCGGCTCCGAGGATGCCGAGCCGGGCCATCGCGGCGGGATCGGCGGCGAAAGCTGGATCGGTCAGCATCACGGCGAGGCTCGCGACGAACCCGACGACGAGAAACGGCGCGAGTGCGGCAGCGAGACCGGCAAGTTTGCCGAAGGCGAGGGTCCGGAACGAAACGCCCTGCGCGAGCAGGAAGCGGAGGCGGCCCGTCTCGGCTTCCTCGGACAGCGCGCGGTGCCCAAGGACGATGACGATGAGCGGCAGGACGAGTTGCAGGACGAACGCGAGCGAGAGCTCACCGAGCCGAAACGCGGATGAGAGCGCGCCGGCCTCGGCGAAGTTGGTGGCGTTCTGGCGGTGCGCTTCGAGATACTGCACCCGGCCGGTGTAACTCTCGACGCCCGGATCGAGGGAGGCGAGTGGACCCGGCGGCTTGAAGGCGAAGGTGCCGTAGTGCGCAACGCGGTGCGGGTGACGGTCGGGCTGGCTCTCCCATTGCGCGCGCACGAGTTGCTGGTAGCCGAGTTGCTGCGCGCGATCGCGCACCTGCCTCGTGCGGTTGAGTACGGCGGCGGTGGCGACGAGCGCGATGAACAGGGCAAAGAGCAGCCAGGTGCCGCGACTGCGGGTGAGCAAGCGGAACTCGGCATGGGCGATGGCGAGGAGCGTGGACACGGCGCGAACTAGAACTCGAACGTGACGGAGCCGAGGAAGGCGCGGGCGTCGCCAGGCGAATGCACGGTCTGCGCGCCGTCGTGCCAGACGTATTCGTGGGAGCGGTCGAAGACGTTTTTCGCCGCGAGGGAGAACGTCGTCTTTTTGTGGCGGTAGCGCAGGTCGAGGTTGGTGAGCGCGTGGCCGCCCCACTGGCCGTGGAGGTTGGCGGTGGTGAGCTGATAGCCGCCCTGCGCGAGAATCGAAAGCGCGGCGGTGAAGGCGGGGGTGACGGACCAATCGGCGCCGGCCTTCACGTGGTAGTCAGGGATGTGGTCGATTTTCTTGCCGCGGAGAGCGGCGTCGGCTGGGCGGAGGCCGGGATTGGTGAGCGTTCCCTTCTGCACGGTGTAGGAAGTCCAGAGGGAAAGCGCCGGGTGCACGCGCCAGGCGATCTCGAGATCGACGCCATCACGGCGGGTTTCACCGATGTTCTCGGAATCGCCGCTGTTGTCGGACTTGAGGCGGATCTCGTCGGTCGCGGTCTGCCGCCAGACGGCGAGGCGCGCGGTGAGGGCGCGGATCGGCGTGAGGCGGAGGCCAAGCTCGTAGCCGTCGTTCCTGGACGGGTCGAGGGGCTTGGCGGAGTAAGCGGCGGCGCCGCCGCCCAGCTGAAAGGCGCGGCCGTAGCTGGCGTAGAGCTGCGTCGAGGCGACGGGCTGGAAGGAGGCGCTGAACTTGGGCTGCCAGATGGTGGCGTCGCTGAGGATGGGCGTGCGGGCGCCATTGGCGCGGTTGAGCAAATCGCCGTCGAAACGGTCGGCGCGGAGTGAGGCGTTCAGCCGGAGAGCGCGAGCCGGGCGCACGTCGAGGCCGAGGTGGGCACCGGTGTTTTCGAGAAGATAGCGGTGGTTGCGCGTCGTAGCGGTGCGGACGCGGGTGACGGTGGCGTAGCGTTGGTTGTCGGCGTGCTGACGGTGGAACTCGACGCCCGTGTGGAGCGTGACGGGCAGGCCGAAGTCGGCGGGGCGCCACTGCACGGCGAAGGTGGCGCCGGAGTGGAGTTCGTTTTCCAGCCGCTCCTGCTGGGCGCCGGCGGCGGTGAAGCGCACGTAGCGGTGGCGCTCGACCTCGTGCCGGTAGATTTTGGCGGAGCCGTTGAGGCGATCGGCAAGCTGGGCGTCAGCGTGGAGGGAGAACTGGAGATTCTCCTGCGAGCCACCGTCAGTGGCGGAAAACGCGGGCGAGGCGCGCGGCGTGCGGCGCGATTCGGCGAAGCCGAGGTAGCCCGGCGCATCGCCATCGAAATGGTGGTAGCGGGCACTCAGGCCGATCCGCCAGCGCTCGGCGGCGCCGGCAAGAGACCACTTGCCGGCAAAGGAATGCTTCTCGATGCCGGCGTGATCGCGATAGCCATCACTACGGCGGTAGCCGGCGAAGTAGGTCTGGGCGAAGGCGCCGTGGCGGTAGCCGGCGAGAGCCTGCGCGTCATGGAGACCGAATGAGCCGGCCATGAGCTTCAACTTATGGCCAATGAACGACTGGTGGGTATGGACGTTGACGGTGCCGGCGACGGCGTTGAGACCATAACGCGGATCGGCCGGGCCTTTGACGACCTCGATCCGCTCGATCTCGAGTGGGAACACGGGGCCGAGATCATTGTACCCGTTGTTCAGGTTGTGTGGAATCCCATCCACGAGGAGTCGCAGATGCGGGCTGGAGCCCTCGCCGTTGAAGCCGCGCAGGGAAACATCGGCGGTAATGACGCCTTGGTTGAAATCGGTCAGGGTGACGCCGGGAATCTTCCCGAGTAGCTCCAGCGTATAATCGACACTCTCGTTTTCGAGTTGATCGGAGCCAATGACGGTGACCGATGTGAGGAGATCGGTGGAGCGGGCGCCAAGCGCAGTGGCCGCCACCTCGAATTTGCCGAGGGTGATGTAGGTATCGTTTTCGGCGGGCGGAACAACCCGGGAAGAATTCATCTGGGCCTGCATCGCGATGGGCAGCAGCAGGCAGACAAGGAGAAGCGAGGTGGTTTTCATGAGCGGAAGTTAAGAGGGGCCGGTACGCGATTGCCGCGGGCCAGCGCGATTGCGGTCGCCATCACCGCGACGAGGGATGCGGCGAGTCCGAGGAGGGAAGGGAACGCGAGCGCGAAGCGGTCGCGAAACGCGAGTCGCACGGTCGAGGGTTCCGGCGTGCGATCGTAGTCGGCCAGCGTGAGCGGCCGCATGCTCGCCACATGAGCGCCGAACACCGCACGCATTTCGTTCTGGAATTCCTTCGCGCGCGTTTGCAGTACCTGACGCTGCACGGGCGTGACGCCCGCGAGCTGCTCGGTGGCGAGCCGGAACGCGAGCGTCGGCGACAGCCACGCCAGCCGCCGCCACCAGCGGGCCTGGGCGGCGCGCTCCTCCACGAGACGGGTCAGCGCGGGGGCGAGCGCGGCGTCGGTGGCCAACGCACGCGGGTACAAATTTTCGACGAAGTAGGTGTCGAATTCGTTCAGCGGCCCCTGAGGCCGCTGGCCGGGATGTGCGGCATCGTAGGCCTCGCGGAGCGCGTCGGCCCGTTTGAAAAGGTCGGTTTCAATTCCCCGCACTTCCAGCAGGAACTCCCGGCGATCCGGAGGCGGGGCGAGCGCCTGAACCGCCGCATCGACGCCCGAGGGAATCAAGAGCACTGCAGCGAGCCAGGCGCCGGCGAGCGACACGGCGTTCGAGGCCGAAGCGCCGGCGCGAAAGTTCAATGCTGCGGCGAGCAGTTGCCAGAACAACAGGTAACCGGCCGCGATGACCAGCCACAGCGCGATTTCCCCGACCGTTGGAAGCAGCGGATCAGCGGAGGAATGACTTTGTAACGCACTAACGGATACAGCCACGACAAGTGGCAACCACAGCGCGGCGAAGTGCACCGCGAGACGCGCCGCGACAATATGCGGCAGCGAAGTGGGCTGGCTCGCCAGGAGTGGCCAGATCTTTGCGTCGCGTTCCCGGGCGAGCACGTCGAACGAGAGCGCCAGCACAAAAAGCGGCAGCAGCGCGCTGACGACGAAGGTCAGGTCGAGTGGACCAGCGAGACGGTTTGCGGGATTTTCAATGCTCTGGGCGGGTCCGATCAGTTTCGTGATCATGCCGGCGAGGAGCACCGCCGGCGCAAGATCCCCCGCGCCCCCGGAGAGCGTGGCCAGCGGTGTGGGCACGAGGACGATCGGACGCTCACCGCTTCGGCCCATCACCGAGTTCGTCGGACTTCGCGGATCGCCAAACGCCTCCGGGTGCGCGGAACCGCCTTCGATCGCCACAAGCCGCGCGCGTTTGCCGGCCCAGGCCGCTTCATCGGCTTTCCGGGCCGCGGAAATTTCGGCGTATTGCCCAGTAACATGTCGCTGACCTTGTTGCGCCGCAAGGGCGAGGAGTCCGCACCAGAGGACGATCAGCATCACGCCTGTACGTTCAGAGAGGATACGTCTCATCTCCCAACGCGATAGCTGGAGAAAAGCGGGTGCGTTCACGGCGAAATCCTCCGGGCGCCGAACCACGCGATGGTCGCTGCAAGCGCGAGCCAGCCCACGACCAGCAGGAGTGGTCCAGCTGTGACCCGCAATGCCCATGTCCAAGTCGGGGTGCTGTAGGTAAACGGTGGCACCCGGGCCCACACGTCGCTGCCAAACTGGATCTCCCACTTGTCGCCCCGCAACTCCCGCTCGAGCAGTTGATCGAGCGAATGCACGACACCGCGACGGTACTGTTCGGCCGCCTCCGCGAAATGCTGATAGTGCGGCCAGTCCATTCCAGCGAGGCTCGCCGAGACGGCGCGCATCGGAACGTAAGGACCCAGCGCAGCCGTGACCGCGTGCCAGCTTATCTGACGATCGTAAATCGCCTGCAGGCGCTGCTGATGACGATCGCTGATCCGGCGATCAAATGCATCCATCGCCTGCATCCGGATCCCCGAAAAGCCCACCGGCAGATCCGCCAGCTTGTTAACATTGTATTGAGCCAGAGTCTCTTTCTCGAGCTGGGCCAGCCGTGCACTCCAGCCAGGTTCGCTCTCGAAGCCGCTGGTAAAATCATCAGTGCGTGCCTTGGCAAACGCGGCCACCGTCGGGAGCGGCGCAAGGGTCGATGCGAGCGTCGAAGCCAGCCGTGGAGCGAGCACGCCGCCGCCGACCCACACTCCCAGCAGGAGAGCGAGCGCACCGCGGGCGGTGCGCGCCCAGGCCGACACGGCCACGGCACCGATGAGCCACGCGAAAAAGAAAATTCCGTGGATCACCGTCAACGCGAGACCTCGCGCTACGGCGTCGATGCCAAACGCGTTGGGATCGGCCCGCCAGCACAACAGCCAGAGCCCGACCGCAACCGGAGTCCCCACGATCGCGAGCGCCAATCCGAGACCCATGCACTTGCCCGCGAACCAGCGGCGCGGTGGAACGCCCTGCGCAAGGAGCAGCCGCAAGGTGCCATCTTCCCGCTCGCGCGCGACGCTGCCGTAGGCCGCGAGAATCACGAGCAGTGCACCAAGCAGCTGCAGCACCTCGGCGCCATTGGTCAGCCCGAGAATGCCGGTCGCACCGGCGTCCTCAGTTGGCGAATACGCGAACACGCTGCGTTGATGCGCTTCGAGCCAGAGCACGCGACCGGTTGCGGGCTTGATGCCGGAATCAAAGAACGTGAGCGGCAGTTCCGGTTTCGTTAGGTAGAAACCAAAGTGCGCTGCCCGATGCGGGTGTTTTTCCCCCTGATTCTCCCATTGCTCGCGGGCGGTCGCCTCGAAATGCCCGCGCTCGTGCGCCTCGCGCCGAAACGTCTGCCAGCCGAGCAGCGCAAGCGCAGTCAGCAGGCAGAACGCAAGCCACGCGGCCGCGCGCAACCGGCCATCGCGGCGGAGTTGCCGGAGTTCGTGTCTGGCAATCGTCCAGAGCATGGGAGCGGAGAGCTGGAGTTAGGAGCGTGAGCGTAGAACCCGCTCAGAAGCGGAAGCTCGCGCTCAGGAGAAACGAGCGTGGCGCCTGCGGCATGATCGTCGTGCCCGTGAGATTGTAGATCCGCTCGTCGGTGAGATTTTTTGCGTTGAGCTGCAGGCTCCAGCGCTCGCGGGCGTAGTAGAGTGCAGCATCGAGCCGGGTGTACGACGGCAGCCACCACGTGGGATTTGGCAGTCCGGCTTTGCGCTTCGATGCGCTGTAAACGCCCGCACCAAAACCAAACCCTTTCGCCGGGCCGGAGAGAAACGTGTACTTACTCCATACACTTCCGCTCAACCGGGGAGTACCCGGAAGCAGCGAACCGACGGCAAACGTGTTGTCGCGGCTCACGGTGGCGTCGAGATACGCGCCCGACGCAATCACGTTCCAGCCGGGCAGCAGCGCGCCCGTGAGATCGAGCTCGAGGCCCTGGCTTTTCTGTTCGCCGGTCTGGATACGAAACATCGGCGTGACCGGGTCAGGCGTTGAGACGTTTTGTTTCGTGATCCAAAACGCCGCCACGGTGGCGCCAAGCCTGCCCTCGAGAAACTCCTGTTTTACGCCGACCTCGAACTGGTCGCCTTTCTCCGGATCGAGAAATTTGCCACTTGCGGTGCGGCCGCCGGAGATCGGGAAAAACGACGTGCTGAAGCTCGCGTACAGACTGGTGGCGCGCGTCGGCTGATAAACCAAGCCGGCCTGCGGGCTGAATGCACTGTCGGTCGCCCGGCGAACATAAGCGCGGGTGAGCCGGTCGTAGTTCTTGAAATGGACGCTGTCATAGCGCCCGCCGAAGAGGAACTTCACATTCTCGCGCACGCTGACGAGATCCTGCACGTAAACGCCAAATCCGTCACGGGTGCTTTCGTTGGCGAAGAGCGGAAACCCCGCACCCGGCAACGCACCATAAACGGGTGCGAGGAGGTCGATGGCAGCGAGCGGCTGGAATAGGAAATTGTAGGCATCGGCCGCGCGGTTAAGATCGAGTCCGACGATTCCCTGGTGACGCAGCCCGCCCGTGGCAAAAGTGCCGATGAGCTCGTGCTGAATGGCATAATTTTCCGAGCGTTCGTCGGTCGCATAAGCAACGCGCCTGACCGTCCGACCATCCGGATTGATGCCCAGCGGCGAGCGTAGCGCATAGTCGCCGCCGGAGTAGGCGGCTGATAGATTCTGTCGCAGCTTCCAGCTGCTGTTCAGCTGGTGCTCGAGGAGCGACGAGCCGAAGACGGACTGCACGTCGTTCTTCGCCGCTGGCTCACCAAGGAAACGACTGATCGGCAGAGCAAACACCAGCGGATCGCGCACGAGGCCAAGGTCCCACGTGTATTTGCTTTGCTTGTACTCGAGCTCAACCGTCAGCCGCGTGCGGGCGCCGAGCACCGCCGTGACAACGGGCGCGAAGAACACGCTCTCGTTTTCCACGCCGTCGCGGAAGCTGCCGGCGTTTTCGTAGGCAAGGTTTGCGCGGTAAAAAAGGCCGCGGGCAAGCGGGCCGCCGGCATCGAGCTCGGCGCGATAGAAATCGAAATCCCCCGCAATGAAGGTCGCGCGGCGGTACGGCTGCGCGAGCGGCTGCTTGGAGAGTGTGTTGGTGATGCCGCCCGGCTGGAGCGTGCCGTAGAGCAAAGAGGCCGGGCCTTTGAGAATTTCGTAGCGCTCGACATTCGCCGTGTCACGCAGCGTGTAGAAACCGAAATCGCGAAAGCCGTTGCGCAGCGTGACGAAGCCGGAATCAAAGCCGCGAATGAACGCGCCGAAATTCTGAGTGCCGCCGTAACCGGGTTTTCTCTGCGCGCCTGCGACATTGTCGAGCGCCTCACCGAGGAAGACGAGCCGGCGATCCTCGATCAGTTCGCGCGGCACCACGTTGAGCATAAATGGCAGATCGGCGAGCAATGCGCCGGTCTTGGTGCCAGTCAGCGCGTCTGTCGCGCGGTAATTTTCAATCGGCTGGCCAACGACCAGAAGCCGTTCGAGCGCGACCGGATCGTCGGACGGGGCCACTCGGAAGACCGGAGCGACTTGGGCCCGCAGCGCGGGCGTGAGAGATGCAAGGCAGAGGAGAAAAAAGGTGCGCGAGGGCATGACAGGTCTGAGTGCGAGGGTGACGGCGCAGCGTCGCGAACAACGCGAGTGCGCAGGAAAAACGCCGCACCACCACGGGTGCGGACGGATTCAGGAGACCGACTCAGACTGCCGGAGGCGCTTGCGGCGGCAGATGCAGAAAACGCGGCTGCGCCAACGCCAGCCGCTCAAACGCGCGGAAATGCACCGCGCGCAAAATACCTTCACCGGGCCGCGCCACCAGTGCAGCGACGTGATAAACCACGCCATGCGAAAACATCGTCACGGCGCAGGTGTGATCGTCCGAACGATCAGAATCAGGGGCATGCTCCGGTGTGTCCGATGCGGCATGCGCATCGTGATGCGCACAAACATGCGTTGCACTCTCCTGCCCTTTTTCGTGCAGCCAGACGTGCAACTCCGGGCTGACACTCGAGAGCGAGAGCAGCATCACGAGCCCCGCCGCCAACGCAGCTGCGGCACGCCAGAAGCGTGAGGGCAGAGCGGCAGATGTGACTTCGGAGGGCACGGCAGAGTTAAACACGCGGATCGTAGCAGAGCTGTCAACCAGGTCCGGGTGGCAGATGCAGGAATACGAACAAACAGATGAATCAAAAAGGAACGGCGGGGGCAGACGCCGAGGAACGCCCTTCAGCGGTTATTATTAACGGACATAGAGATAAGCGCGAGGCAGTTTACAGATCGCCGAAGCGCGCCTCGCGGACCTCGCCCTCGCTCCAAACCTTAACCGGGAAGTCTAAGTTCGGTTTGGCTCCGGGTGAAATCGTCCCAAAACAACATGGCCTCGCTCCGGGCGGGTCAAACTTGAGCGAAACCTCTTTAAAGTTCATTCGGCCCTTTGAGTCTTTGACGCTGAAGGAAAAAGACTCCAACGTGCCGCGGAATGAAATCGGTCAAGGTGCCCGCACTCGAATTATTTCTGCACGAGATGATCCCACTCGCCAAGGCGATGGGGGTCGGCGTGGAGGTGAGCGACGACCGTTCATTGGTGCTGCGCGCCCCGAAGGAGCAAAACAAAAATTCCCTCAACACCGCGTTTGGCGGCAGTCTCGTTTCACTCGCGACCCTGGCCGGTTATGGTGTCGTGTGGGAGCTGATGAAGAACGAGAAAGGCGCGGATAAAGCCGAATGGCGGATCGTGGTTAAGGAGAGCCGCGCCGCGTATCGTCGTCCGGTAATCGGTGACCTGCGTGCGATTTGTGAACGGCCCGCTCAAGCCGTGATTGCGGAATTCAAGGAGGCGTTGACTCGCTACGGGAAAGCGAAGCTGAAGCTCAAAGCCTCCATCGTCGAAAACGGCAGCGTGGCGGTCGACGTAACCGCGGCCTTCGTCGTTTCACGATAGAAGGCCCGAGGACGATCGGAACAGCGGGTTATTTTCCCGGCGTAACCGGTTTCAGGAGAAGGGCGGCATCACGCCCGTTTCCCAATTCACGAACTCAGCGGGCGCACCCTTGGCCCCCCTCGCCTCGACCCTTTCTCAAATGTGTTTCGAGTCAGCTTCGTCTTTTTTGACGTAGCCGCTTTCCTGCCGGGCGTGATTGACCGCATTCTTCTTCAAGTACGCTTGGTAGACGTCGTCGGCGGTCATGCCGAGGGTTTGCGCGATTGAGATCAGAAAGTGGAAGAGATCGACGACCTCCACCTTGGCGTTCTGCTCGTCGAACTTCTGGTACTTGGCCCACCACTTCCACGGCACGCTATCAATCAGCTCGGCGGTTTCCTGCTGCATCGCGCGCGTGTAGTTGAGGATCCACTTCGCTTTCTCCTCATCGGTGGGCGGCGGCAGATTGACGCCAATCCGGCGGTTCAATGCGTCCTGCATCTGGAAAATCTCCTCAAGTTTGTCCATCCCGCGAAGCTGGGCGGACGCAAGCGGGGCTGGCAAGCCTGCGCCGCGATGTTGCGCGCTTCCGAGCGCGCCGAGGGCGAACCAAGGACATAGTGAGCGGTACGGATAACGGGCGTCCGAACGGCATGGCACCCGCCCCTGGAGCTGGGGCCGTCGGCGCCAGCGCGGAGCCCCACCCCAAAAGGCTCTTCCATCGTTTCTTATTTCGATTCTTGGTCTTTCCGTCTCGTCCGCAGATTCTGGGAGTGAAGCCGCCGCGTTTTCCAATTTAAGGATCGTGACGGAAAAGACCGGGAGGAACGCTCATCTCCGCTGATCTCCGCTAATCTATCCCGCCCGGAATGAACCTCCGAGATCAGATTTCAGGGTTCCCCGCTGTTTCCGGTGAGGCACGCCTGCCTCGCGTTTATCCACTGAAGGGTGCGAAGATCCCTTCTTCTTTTCCCAGCACCCAAGCTCATCCGATCTTTAAACGCAGAGAACGCGAAGGACGCGGAGCGAACCCAGGCACTTTGGTCAGAAACAATAGATCGACATCGGGCCGGGCGAATTGCCACTTGCCACTTCTCCGGACCCAAGCGATGATGGGCGCTCATGCCCGCGTTGAGCGTTTCTGCGCTCCGCAGGCTCAACCAACACGGCCGCTCCCACTTCGGTGAGCCGCCTTTATAAAACCAACACACACATGTCAGATCCAGAGAAGTCAGGCGCGCCGATCCCGGCCCCCGCCGACTTGCCCGCTGCGGCCCCAGTGCCAGCGGAAGACGCCGCACCGGCCAGTCCGGCTCCCAGCGTAGCCAGTGCCCCCGCCCCCGCAGGATTCGGTTCGTTCGGAGCCACCCGTGGCTCAGGGCTCGCCCGCGGTAAGCGCGTCAGTGCCACGACCGCTCCCGCGGCCAGCCCACCGGCGCCGGCATCGGGTTACAAGCCCAGCGCCGTCGAGGTGCTGAAACCGCAAAGTGAGTACAAGAATCCGTTTACCGGCGAGACGTCGGTGAGCTCGCCCGTCGTCAACGAACCCGCTCCTGCTCCGGCCCCAGCCGCAGCCGCGCTGGTCGCTCCTGCTGTCTCCCCGGCTACGTCATCACCGGAAGCGGTCAAAGAGGACGCGGCTTCCGCACCTGCCGCTTCGCCGGTACCGGACTCTTCAGCCTCGCTGGATGCATCATCGCCCCTGCGCAGCGAACCCTCGTCTGCCGCGGAAATGACCGAACCCGAAGTCACCGGCAAAGCCGAACTCAACATCCTCCCGCCGACCGAGTCCAAGCGGCCGAGCGTTCATTGGGAAGCTCCCGCGCCCGACGCCGGCAACAAGCTGGCAGACCGCTCCGATCGGCCCACGTTTCAGACCACACGTGAACGTCGCGAACGCTCCGAAAACCCGGAAGGCCGCGGTCCACGCGAGCCTTCACGTGATCAGCGCGCGCCGCGCGACCCACGCGAGGCCCGTCAACCGCGCGACCCCCGCGAGCAGCGCGAACCCCGTCAGCCCCGGGACCCGCGTGACCACCGGGAAGAACGCAAATTCGAACCCCGCACCCCAAGTCATGCGCGCCCGGCGCCGACCTCTCCGGTGGAGGCGAAAAAGCCAGGTGGTTTCATGGGCTGGCTCAAGGGTCTGTTCGGCGGTGCCGAAGCCCCTCCGGCGTCCACCGGCACGACCGCCGCTCATGGGGCCGGCGGCGAGGCTCGCCGCGACGGTGACCAAGGTCAGCGCCGGCATCGTGGCGGACGCGGGCGCGGTCCCGGCGGCCCAAGCAATCAGGGCGGCGGCGGTTACCGCGGTGAAAGCCGTGGCCCCCGTGAGCAGTCCGGCGAACCCCGCAGCGAAGGCGGCTTTGACCCAGCCGGTGACAACGCCGGCGGTGGCGAAGCCGGCAACCGACGCCGACGTCGGCGTGGCGGCCGCGGACGCAATCGCGGCGAGGGTGGCGGCGACTACGGTGGACCGCGCCCCGAAGGCCAGCAGGGCGGCGGCGCGATTTGATTCCAAGGTGAATTGAATCACCCGCCCCGTTAAAACTTGCCGAGCGCGTTACACCGCGCGCATCTCAAAGGCGTCCGCATTCCGCGGGCGCCTTTTTTGTTTCCGGCTGGGCCGGACCTTTCACTTCCAGCTTCAACTCCTTCACGCGGCATGGCCGATCTCATCGTTAACGGCGGCAAACCGCTCTCCGGCACCATCACGCCGTCCGGCAACAAGAACTCGGTCCTGCCCATTCTGTGCGCGACCTTGCTGACCGATGAGCCGGTCACGCTCCGCAACGTTCCGGCGATCACCGACGTCGAAAAGCTCATAACGTTTTTCCAGGAGCAAGGATCGAAGATCACCCGCGACCTCGCCGCCGGCACGCTGACGATCGATCACTCCGGTTTCGATGCCGCGAAACTCGGAGGCGAACTACCCGCCGGCATGCGCTCATCCGTGCTCCTCTTCGCCCCGCTGCTGCAGCGGATGAAGAAGATCACCCTGCCCACCAACGCGAAAGGCTGCTCGCTCGGGATCCGCGAACTGGATCCACATCTGGAGATCCTGGAGAAACTCGGCGCCCGGATCTCGCACAACGGAGAGCTGACGATGCGTTTGTCGAAGCGGTTTCAGGGCGCACGGCACTGGCCCGACTACATGTCGGTTACGGCCACTGAAAACTTTGTCATGGCCGCGGCATTGGCCGACGGCGAATCGACGTTGATCAACGCGGCCAGTGAGCCGCACGTGCAGGATCTATGCGGTGTATTGGTCGAGATGGGGGCGAAGATTTCTGGCCTCGGCACGAGCAAACTCACGGTCGAAGGGGTCGCCGCCCTTCGCGGCGGGACGTTTACGATCAACACCGACCATCACGAAGTGGTGACGTTTCTCGCGCTGGGAGCCATCACGGGCGGCGAGGTGAAAGTGAAGTACTCGGTGCCGCATCATTTCGATCTGATGACGCGCGCGTTTCAAAAACTCGGCGTGAGAATCGAACACCGGGGCGATACCGCCATCGTCCGCCGCGCTCAGTCGCTCGAGATTGAATCCCCTTTCACCAGTAATCTGTTGCCGAAAATCGAAGCGGCGCCATGGCCCTATTTCCCCGTCGATCTCCTCCCGTGCATGATCGCACTGTCGGTGCGCGCAAAAGGAGCGATGCAATTCTGGAACAAGGTCTACGAGGGCGGCTTCACCTGGATGGCCGAACTGTCGAAGTTCGGGGCCCACATTGTCGTAAGTGATCCTCACCGGATCATTGTCTTCGGTGATCGTCCCCTGCGGCCCGCCACCGTGGATGCGCCATATATTATTCGCGCCGCGGTCGGCCTCTATATGGTGGCGGCAAGTATTCCTGGCCGCTCTGTGGTAAAAAACGCCGACACCATCAAACGCGCACATCCGAACTTCGTGGAGAACCTCCGCTCTCTCGGTGCTGAAGTCGAGTGGCGTTGATCAGCGCTGATTTCCGTTAAGTTAATTCACCTTAAAGAGTTTTCTTCGCGCCCCCCCGCCCAGACTTTTCTGCCCAATCTCATGTCGGCTCCCGAATCTTCCGCCAAAGGCCTTGGTTATATCACCACCGCGCTTGCCACGCCCGTTACTCCGGCCGAAGCGGCACTGCGCCCGCTCTCGTTTGCAGACTTCACCGGGCAACCGAAGACGGTCGAGCGCCTGAAAGTCATGGTGGGCGCAGCCAAGCGGCGGGGAGATCCGCTGAACCATATTCTGCTCTCCGGACCTCCCGGACTGGGCAAGACCACGCTCGCCTTTATCCTTGGCCATGAACTCGGCCGCAACGTGCGCGTGACCTCGGGGCCGGTGGTGGAAAAAGCCGGAGATCTCGCCGGCCTGCTGACCAATTTGGAGGAGGGCGACATCCTCTTTATCGATGAAATCCACCGCATACCGAAAACCGTCGAAGAGTATCTCTACTCGGCCATGGAGGATTTCAGACTCGATATCATGATCGATCAGGGACCGAACGCGCGCAGCGTACGACTGACGATCCCGCGTTTCACCTTGGTGGGAGCGACCACGCGGAGTGGCTTGCTGACCGCGCCGCTGCGTTCGCGTTTTACACTGCAAACCCGGTTGGATTATTATGATCGGGCAACGTTGGACTCGATCGTACGCCGCAGCTGCGCGCTGTTGAACGTCACGGTTGATGCCGCCGGTTCGAATGAAATTGCGGCCCGCTCACGCGGTACGCCGCGGGTGGCCAACAACCTGATAAACTTCGTCCGCGATTTCGCGCAGGAACGCGCGCGGGGAGAGATCACGCAGCCGGTTGCTGCCGCTGCGCTTGAGTTGCTCGAGATCGATGCGGCCGGTCTTGATGAAATGGACAAGCGCATGCTCCGCGTGATGGCCGAACACTACCGCGGCGGTCCCGTCGGTATGAGTACCATCGCGGTGGCGGTGAGCGAGGAGGCGGAGACGCTGGAGGAGGTGCACGAACCGTTCCTCATCCAGGAGGGCTACCTGCAGCGCACGCCCCAAGGCCGCGTACTGACTGCCAAGGGTTACCGCGCGATCGGACACAAGCCCGCGGTGAGCGACCAAGGCTCGCTGCTCTGACCAGACAAGGCCGGAGTCGGCTCCGACGCCAGATACGTCGGGGATCGACGCGCGGGACGGCGGTTTACGCCGGAGCTGCGACAGGGCTTGCGCAAACGACTCCTGACCGAGACGGGAAAGCTCACGCAGCAGAAAACCCGCGCCCAAGGTGCCTTGGACGATCCCCATCACCTGCACCCAAAGGGCACGCGTACTGGTCCCGTCGATCGCAGATGCCGGAAAATAGTGGGGCGCGATTAAAGGCGCGAGACCCATGACGAGACCGAAGCAGAGAAAACCGAAGGCGTTGGGCGTATTCATTGCGCTTACAGTGTTAGCGATGCCTGTGCCACCCTCGCATGGAGGCGCGCAAGCCTTACGCAGGCAATCGCCTATAATTTAGCGGACGCCAATCCAGCGCGAACCGAGTCATCGAAAACACCCATTTCGCACGAACCCCCTTGCCTCAATCGTGCATAAACCCGGGCGCTCCGGATCGCGGAGCTGCTCATTTTCAGAGTTCCATTTATCTGCGGCAGACGCGGGGCGGATTGAAAAACGCCCCCACGCTTGAAGTTTCCAATCAAGGGGGCGTCTTGTGATGGCAATGAAGCATGTCTTCCTTTGCGTTGCGGATTACTCTTCTGAGATAACGCTCGACGGAAGCCATGATCCTGCCGCCGAAATCCAGCGTCACCCTACCGGAAAATGGTCCAAGCTGTTCATGAAGCATAGGGAACGTAAGGCTATCATCCTGGATCCGCGCCACGAACTCGCGGATTGCACGATTGAGAATAACGTCTGGCTCGTCGAATGATGGAAAACATGTTCCAGCTTTATAAACAAGAGAGCGGCACGACCCCGATGCGGGAAGTGCTGAAATCCGCCGGGGACACGAAGCCCGCGCCAGCCACGACGACTCTTTGACCCGGGTAAGGACTTCCCACCCGAACGCCGCTGATATTGATATGCTTAGCTCGTCCCTCCTCCTGCCCCGCTCGAAGCCTGCCCTGCGCGCTCTCCAGCCGCTCCGGGTGCTGCCAGCTTGGAAAATAGCGTTCGTCATCATACTGCTCGGATTCGCCGTGAAAGCGACGGCGCACCCAATTCATATCTCGATTGCGGAAGCCGACTACAACCCCACCGCACGCAATCTCGAGATTGCCCTGCGCGTGTTTGCCGACGACTTCGAGGCGGCCCTTACGGCGCGGGAAAAACGAACTATTTCCCTCCGCCGGACGCCCGCCGCCGAATTCGATGCCCTCACCCGCGTTTATCTCGCGGAGTATTTCACGGTGAAAGCAACCGACGGCGTGCGCGTCCCACTGCACTGGATCGGCCGCGAAATCAAAGAGGGCGCCAACGAGCTCTGGCTTTATTTCGAAGCGCCGCTTCCGCACGGCATCGATGGCACCACGATCCATCACGCCATGCTGCGAGATCAGTTTTCCAACCAGATCAATTCCGTCCACGTCCGCGACGGATCGCGCCGCACCACGCTGGTTTTTCTACCCAGCCACCGCGAGAAGCGCGTGCGCTTTCGCCCCTAGGAAAAGTGTCGGAAACTCGAAGCCCAAGATCCTCCAAGCGGACAACGCGGAGCATCCAAGCGCACCGGCTGGCTCGGCTCAAATATCCCCGCCTTGCGGCCGCAGGATAATCTCCTCCACGACGGTTCGCCGGGAGAGCCGATACACATCCAGAAACGCCCGCGCGACATCCGCCGCCGGCATCATCCGCGCTTCATCGACGCCACTGCCCGCCCATGACGGCGATACCGTCGCGCCGGGATAAATACAGCATACGCGCACGCCTTTATCGCGCAGTTCAGTCCGCATGACCTTGCTCAATCCACTCACGCCAAACTTGGCCGCGGAATATCCGGCACCACCGGGATAGGCCGTGAATCCCGCGATCGAGCTCATGTTGAACACATCACCGCGACCGCGCGTAATCATGGCGGGCACAAAAGCGCGCGACACCAGAAACACACTGCGCAGATTCGCCGCGATCATCTCATCAAAGGCCGCCACCGTCATCTCCGTGAAGGGCGCTCCGACAAATTTCCCCGCGTTGTTCACGAGCACATCCACGCTGCCGAACCGCTGACCGACCGCTGCGGCCATGGCGCCGACCGACGCTTCGTCCCGCACATCGCAGGGAAACACTTCGACCTGCACGCCTTTCGCGGCCTTGGCACACAGGCGCGCGACGGCCTGAAGTTTCTTCTCGTTTCGCGCCGTAAGCGCGAGTCGGACGCCAGGAACTTCGGCTGCGAACACCTTCGCGATGGCCGCACCGATTCCTTGCGATGCACCCGTGATGAGGACGACAGGACGAGCCATGATAGTATATGATTTAGCAGCGCAGATTCGAAGGCGCGGATTAATTAAACATCGCCCATTCTAAAATTCAGGGCGGCTCAGTCCGCTCTGGCGCGCGGAACGTTTAACATACGAGCGAACCGAAATCCATGAAGTCCGCCCTGAAACCATCCTTCACGCCTTTGCAGATCACGCTCACGGCGTCATGGGAATGCAACGATTCCAGATGGGAGCAGGCGATGCGGAAATCACGGATCCGTTGGTCCGCATCGAACTCGCGATAAAGCAACCGCGCCGCGTCCTCGACGAACTTGAGGTGGGCTCCATTCAGCTCGGCAAACGCCTGCTCGTCCTCGCGCTTCACCATCACCTGGGTCTCGGTTTGCAGCGCATCGAGGCAAAGTTTCTGCACGTCTTCGATCCAGATGCGTTTGCCGGGAGTTTCTTCGATCACCACGCGCGCCTTGCTGCGCTGCGAATGCGGGACCGTATATACACCCCGCGTGTCGCGCGCGTGTTCCGACAACTCCGCCGAGCACGGACACGCGGATGAATACACAAAGTCGAAATGGATGAACCGGCGGTAATCACCCGTGTGGGTTATCACCCCTTCGAAAGCGACATTGTAGAACTGATACCCTTCGAGACCGCTGCGCAGACTCTGGTGCAGCATCGGATACGAGAAGCTTACTTTGAGTCGCGCATCCTTGCTGTTCACGTCCTTCAAATAGGCCCGGAGAATGCGGCCCATCCATTCACCGGTGAAGACATCGTCCTTGTGCTCATAAAACGAGCGCACGATCCGGCTCATGTTGATGCCTTTCAAATCCGCTTCGAGCGAGACGGTCCCGGTGACGCTCGCCTCGAGCGTAAGGATCTCCTTCTGCTTGGTGCGGAACTTCAGGGGAAGTTTGAAGTTATGCACGCCCACCTGCTGGATCGGCACATGCGCGCCTTGGATCGCATCATGCGCCGCTTCCATCATATCCGGAAGCGTCTCGCGATACTTCGGCGAAGCGCGAAATTTGGCATCGTAGCTCCGCTTCACGCGTGCGGGAGCTCCGCTCAAAGAGCGGTGCAGGTACATTGATTTCTTGGTGGTCATGTCGTTTTTGGTGCGCCGGAGAAACGGTTGGTGACGATAACAACCCGGCCGCTCGGCCCGCGGAGTCACCGGCGAAAGGAAAAGGATCAGGGTGGGTCGGGACCGAGGTACTCCGCGTAGTTACGCGGGGTCTCAAACAGGCGGACGCGGTAAAGTTTTCCCGCCGTTATCTGCGGTTCAATCTCGTTCCAGAATGCGATCACGAGGTTCTCCGTGGACGGATTGATCCCGCGGAGAAAGTCCACCTGGTCGTTCAAGTTGCGATGATCGCACTTGTCCACGACCGCCCCCTGCAGGATCCGCTTCAACTCGCCCAGATCCATCACGTATCCCGTTTCCGGATCGGGCTCGCCCCGCAGCGTCACCTCGAGGACGTAGTTATGGCCGTGCCAATGCGGATTGGTGCACAAACCATAGTGCTCCTCATTCCATTTCTGACTCTTGGTTGGGTTATGCAACCGATGGGCGGAATTGAAATGGACTTGCCGCGTGATATCCACGGTCCCCCGCAGCACCCGGGGCGCGGCAACCTTCTTAACAGCGGGACGTTTCGGCATGGAGGGTCAGAAGTAGCTAAAAACGGGCCGCGGTCAATGCGCGGACCCAAAATGCGAAATCACCGCACGGAAACTTCTGCTTTCAGGGCGGCAACGATTTTGCCCAGGACCCCAGCGTTAAACAACAACAGCCGTTCGACGGCGTCTTGCCTTTGCCTGCGAATCACGGAGGCTCCGGCCTGCGTCCCCTTCCCCTCCGCTGCTGCGAGCCCGCATGAAATTCGAACACTTTGCCCTGAACGTTCCCGACGTGCACGCGCACGTGCACTGGTATGTGCAACACCTGGGGTTTACAATTGCCCGCCAGCGGGAAGGCGCGCCCTTCATGCATTTCCTCGCCGACGACACCGGCCGGATCATCGTCGAGCTGTACTCCAATCCGAAGGCGCCTTACCCGGACTACGGCAGCGCGCACCCGCTCCTGTTTCACATCGCGCTGGTCACGCCCGACGCCAAAACCGAACGCGCCCGACTCGAGCAGGCTGGCGCCCACTTGTTCCTCGAAGAACCCCAGCCCGACGGTTCGCTGCTCATCATGATGCGCGATCCCTGGGGCGTGCCGCTGCAGTTGTGCCAGCGGACCGTTCCCTTTCCCATGGCCTGAGTAGGTCGCGTCCCCTCAATTCAGCAACGCCGACCCGCTGCTCTTTCCTCTCCACCTTTCTACCCTCCTTTTTACCCCAAGTCATGAATCTCACGCTTTCTCCCACCATCCTGCTTCGCCGCGCCCTGGCGATTGCGGGCCTCAGTCTTAACGCGTTGCTGATGCTTCCAGCGGCTGCCTTGGCCGCGGACGATTATAAAATCGGGCCCGAAGCCTCGCCGCAGCCCGGCGTCCCTCAGGGCAAGGTCACCAAGCACGCGTGGCAAAGTAAGATCTTTCCGGATACGACGCGCGACTTCTGGATTTACGTGCCAGCGCAGTACGACGGCACCAAGCCTGCGGCCCTGATGGTGTTTCAGGACGGCGAAGGCTGCGTGAATCCCAATGGCACGATTCGCGTCCCGATCGTATTCGATAATCTGATTCATCGGAAGGAAATGCCGGTGACGATCGGCGTCTTCATCAACCCGGGCGGACTGAAAAACGCCAACAACGAGAAGGCCCGCCAGCGCGGCAATCGCTCGTTCGAGTACGATACACTATCCGACCGCTACGCGCGCTTCCTCCTCGAAGAGATCCTCCCCGAGGTTGAAAAAAATTATCGACTGACCCGCCGTCCCGAAGGCCGCGGCATTCAGGGCAACTCTTCGGGCGGCATCTGCGCTTTCACCGTCGCGTGGGAGCGACCGGACTCGTTTCGCAAGGTCGTGAGTAACATCGGCAGCTTCACCGGCATTGCGTATCGCCCCGCCCGCGATGGCCAGCCCCTGCAACCCGGCGGCGACCTCTACCCCACGTTGATTCGCAAAACACCAATCAAGCCGCTGAAAATTTTCCTGCAGGACGGCGCCAACGACCTCGATAACAGCCACGGCAACTGGTTCCTCGCGAATCAACAGATGCTTTCCGCGCTCCTCTGGGCCAACAAGAATGCCGACGCCACTAATGTGGCCGGACCCCGATACCAGGTGAAACACGAGTGGGGCGATGGTGCCCACAACGGCAAACACGGCGGCGCCATTTTCCCAGAGGTGATGCGCTGGCTCTGGAAAGACTACGTCCCGAACGAATGAGGAAAGGGAGCGGTTCGGAGTCGAAGTCCGAACAGTGATACAGACATTCCTTTCTGTCCCTTTGGAAATCATCGGCAAATACCCTCAGAACAGACAGGAATGTCTGTATCACTCCGACCCAGCGGGGGCGCCACCACCACTGAAGGCGTCACTTGTTGGCCGCTGGCGCGTCTGTCTGACCGATGGAACGTCATTCGTACCGCGCTGCCCCCCATCCTGCCGATGACTGGTGGTGGATCTTCGATCCCCGCTTGAGCATTCGGGCTCGCGCCACCCTGTGGGTCGTCGGCGCGGGGTTGGCGTTCACCGTTCTCGCGAGTTGGTTGACGGGAGCCGTCTTCCAGCGGTCACTCGAGCAGCAGGCCGGGCGGCTCTTCGAGTCGCTCGCCGTCCAGGTAGGCGACAAGGTCGATCGCGCGATCTCTGAACGCTTCCGCGAACTGCAACTCCTGGCGAACCTCGATGCCATCCGCCAAGCCAGCGAGACTCGCTCGGCGGGCCCGGCGGTGCTCAATTCGCTGCTGAGCGTCTCGCCCGATATCGGCTGGGTCGGGTTGCTCGCAGCGGACGGACGCGTCATCGCCTCGACCGATGCCGCCCTGGTCAACGCGGACTTGTCCGAACGCCCCTGGTTTCGCGGCGCGCGCGAAAAACCGTTCGCTGGCGGTGTCCGTGAGATTCCCGATCTTGCGCGCAGGCTGCCGCCGACCGCGTTCGATTCGACGCGCTTTTTCGACCTCGCCGTACCTGTGGCCGCGACCAACGGCCAGTTTGCCGGAGTCCTGGCCGCGCACGTCCGTTGGGACTGGGCCCAGGAGGTGCAACTCTCGGTCGTGGCCGAGCCCGCGCTGCGGGAACGCATGTCGGTCACCATCTACTCCGGGCCGGACGAAGCGGTGCTGGATTCCGAAAGTTCCAACTGGAACCAGCCGCCGCCCGTCCCAGCCTTTCCGGAGGCCCGGCGGTTTCGCGGCGCCATGGTGGAAACGACGTCAATGGGCGTGAACTACTTTTCTGGATACGCGCGAAGTCGGGGTTTCCGCGAGTATCGCGGGCTCGGCTGGGTCACCCTGGTCCGGCAACCACTCGACCGCGTCTTTGCGCCTGTGCGCGAATTGCGCCGCACGATTTTCGGCTGGAGCGCCGCCTTCACAATCCTTCTCGCCATGGGAACGTGGCTGATCTCCGGACGTTTCGTCCGACGGTTGCACGCCTACACCGCCGCCGCGGATCGCATGCGCGAGGGTGATGTTCTCACGGTGCTGCCGCGGCCCCGCTCGTCCGATGAATTCGGGCGCATGTGCGGGGCACTCGGAGCTTTGGTCGAGACGTTGCGCGCCAGTCAGACTCCGCCGTCACCGCCGCCAAACCAGCCGACGGCCGGCGCGTCTGAAGTGGCCCCAGACTCCTCGCCGCGCAGTTGATTACCGCCCCGCCGCTGCCGGTGGTGTCTGCAGATCAGCAACCTGATACGGCCACGGCTTGATCGTACCCTTCCAGTGCCGCCGCCAAGGCTGCGGCGCCCTCTCCCTTCGGATGCTGTTGCACGAGACGCCAGGCATAGTCCCGCGCAGAACTGAAGCGGCCATCCGCGTCCGCATCGATCCAGATGGGATTCGTTGAACCAATGACACGCGGGGTGAAAACCTTGGAGGTGGCCTGATACGGCCGTGGAGTTTCCCAGTACGGCGCGGTCACGCCTGGACCGGAGGCGATCGCCACCAGATGCACATCATGACGCGGATGCGGCACCGGCCACGTGATGCGCGTCTTTTCCACCTGTTCGGTCGGAGCGATGACGTGCTCGCGAATCTTGATGCCGTTGGCAAACAGCTCGACCCGGTCGGCTGTCACCCACGACGGTCCCGATACCTCCACCGCGACCTGAAGCGTTGGCCCCAAACCTGTGGCGAGATCGCCGACGCCGAAGTGCTCGTCCACGTTGATGCGCGTCAGCAGTCCCATGCTGACCCACAAGCGCCCGGACCGAAAGCTCTCCCAGACTTCGTCGAGGTCGATCCCGGCCGGCGACGTCCCGCGTGCGGCCACATCCGTCCGGGACTGACCAAGGATGAATTCGCTCACGTGATGCGTGTCGCTCGCGCCGATGGCCGCGACGCGAAAGCCGTGATTGAGCAGCGCGAACCAGTCCCGTTAGAGCAGCATGATGTCAGACTGCATTGCCGCCGAGGTGACCACCTCAATCGCATCGAAATCAAAGCGCGGGCCACCACGCAGTGCGCCGCTGGTGGGGTCGAAATTGGCGGACCCGAGCGGCGTGAAGTTTTGATGTATAGATCACCCCCGTCCGCACCGCGAGCCGTTGCCCGTCGTCAACGTGCAGCGGTTGCAAGGCCGCCTGGGCATCGACGAGCGTCAGACGGCACGGCAGCGCCCGGCCGGTTTCGGTCGCGGTGACCGCCACCTGCACGCGGGCTTGCGTCAGCGCGAGGGTTCGCGGCTGCGGCGCGAGCGTGATCCCGCCCACCACAATATCATCCAGCATCCGCGACGGACCGCGGATGATCGTCAGTCGATTCCCGCCGTCACGCAGCACGCCCGGCGGTATTGGCAAAGCAAGTACGAGCGGCTGGGCCAGGGTTTCGAGTGCGCCGAGTTTCCGGCCGTTGAGTGAAACCGTCCAAGGGGTCTTCACATTGCGCTGTCGGATGAAAAGCGTGTGTTCGTCGGCGTTCGGCTGCGCGGTGAATGGCAAATCCAACAGACGAACGTGCGAATCGTGGCAGATTCCGGCGCTTGAATGCGATTCTGAATCGTCGCTTCCGCGGACGTAGGATCGTGGCGTGGTGCCCGACCCGATGCCGTCAAGCAACGCCTCACTCTTGGCCTTGTGCCACGCCGTCACCGGGAACGCTGGGACCGCACCATAGGCAAAGAAACGCTCAGCCCGGAATCCGCTGCGGTAATCCCGCCGTTCTCCGGCCCTACATTTTCTTCAGCTCGATCGTGAACGTGCTGCCCTGACTCACGCCAGATTCCACGTGGACGCAGCCGTTCATCCCTTCGATCGCGCGACGAATCAGCGCAAACCCTGCGCCATCAGTCAGGAAGTGACGGGAGCCATGAAGCCGCTCGAAAACCCGAAAACTTTGGCCATCGCCCGGCAAGCGCAGGCCATCGTCGGCGATCTTCAGACGAACAACGCCGTCCTGTTGTTCCGCGGAGATACTGATCCGCACGGGTTCATCGCCGGGCGGAAGTCTCAGCGCGTTGATCAGCAAATTGGATAAAACTTGCGCGAGGATCAAACGAGACCCGCGTACGCATGGGAGAGGACGCGCGACCTCGACATGGGCTCCGCGGGCTTGGATGGCCCCGCGGTGTTCGAGGACCATTTGCTGCACCAACTCCTCCAAGTTTACCGGGTCGTGCGCTCCGCCATCGCGTTGGCCCAGACCGCAATAGTCCATCAAGTGCTGCAGCATTGCTTCCAGCCGCACGGCTGCACCCTCGGCCCGCTCCGCCAGATTCAACGTCTCCGCATCCAAGGACGCGCCATGCTGCGCGCGCAGCGACCGGAGCAGACTGCTGACGCCGGAGAAGGGCTCATTCCGCTCCGCACTGGCCATTTCGGCGACGGCACTTTCCTCGCGATCAATATCCTCCATCATCGCGCGGGTCTGTTTCAGCTGCGCGATGTTCGCGATGGAGGTGTGCGTATAGTAAGGAGCATCACTGGCTGGGCGCGGTGCCGCGTGACTTGAGAGTTGAACCGTGAGAATGAGGTCATTCTCCAGGCGCAATGTCACCTCGCAGGTTTGCTCCTCCTTCAAATGCGCGCAGTTCTCGAGATGAGCGGCGAAACGTCCGGCGTCGAAAGCATCGAGAAACCAGTTCATGTGCACGCCGACCAGCCGCCCCCGGTCACGGCGCAACCAGCGGGCGGCCGTGAGATTTGCCTGCACGATCTGACCCGTGCGGGTGAGCGTCACGTAGCCAATCGGCAGATAGTCATAGAGGTCAGTGTACCGCAGCAGGGCGCCCTCCAACTCGGCTTGCACGTCGCGGAGCGCCCGATTCTGTATCTCGAGTTCGAGTCGGTAAACCTGCAGCTCTTGCACGGTGGCCTCCAAACGATCGTGCTCGGAATTCCGCCCGGTCGCAGGCTGATCAACCGACCGCAGAGTGCGAGTGAGTTCCTCGTTGGAGAGAGAGGTCAGGTCCATAAGGTGGGGAGGGGACGAGTCGCGCCTGCACCGAAATGGGAAGCGGACCTGAATTCGATGCTCTTTTCCGCGATGGTCAAGGCCTCCACCATAGGAAAAATCATTATCCTGAAACCGCAGTTGGATCCCGGATTTCACCGATGAACACAGATTACCCAGGCATTCTTCACTTCGGGCACTTCACCTTGCGGTTTAATGGCAGTAAGGTGCTCCTTGATCTGCAATTCTCTGGATCCGCGCCATCGGTGTCATCCGCGGTAAATTTGAACTGCCGAATTTCGGATTATTGATCACCCCAGTCATTTCGGAAGCGCCGTGAACATCGTGCGAATAAACTCCGAACCCGCGTTTGCCACTGAAGAAGTAAGGCGGAAGGACCGTTCAGCGAACTCAGACCCTCGTTGAAAACGCGCTGATAAAGCGAACCAAGAAGGGGTGGTATTCCTGCCGCGAGCATCCAAGGTGGCGACTCACCCGTATGACCGAAAAAGTCTCAACCGACGCAGCAAAAGAGCCCCGAAACAAATTGTTATAGGACCGTCTAATCCCCGCTTCATGACCGCCGAACAGGAAATTTCGCAGCTGCGCGACCGAGCAACGCATAACCGAAAAGCCCTCCAAGAACTTGCCCTGATGCGTTGCAAGCTGGTCTGCGATGGCATCCGTCGCCCTGGGGAGCGCTCCGACGCCTCGTTAAAGCTAAACGAGCAAACGATGGCGGTGATCCAGCAGGCGTTGGACGTGTCAACGACCCGCTTGGCGACATTGGAATCCGAACAACATCTCCTAAAGGTGGGCGCGATGGCGAGCTGTGCGTAGGCCCCGAATCCGTCAGCGCCGCTACGTCGTCAACCAGCCACAAATCAGCGTATTCATCGGCGCGAGGGGATATTCATTGGCCGATTAAAACTTCGGCGCTTCCGCCCCGGAGCGCAGGAACCAAGGCGCCGGGATACTTTGGCGAGCAGGGTTCCTGCTTCGCCCCAAAAGCCGCCCATCTGAGATGGGCGGCCGGCAGATCACTTGCGGCGTAAAAGCGCGCCGATAATTAACCCGACTCCGAGCGCGAGTCCGATCGATTCGTACGGATGATCGCGAATCGTCGAATCGGCTTTCTTCATCGCTTCCCGGGCAGATTCGAGGCCCTGAGCTTGGAGTTCGTCCATGCTCACTTTCGCCCGTTCGAGGCCCTCAGACACCCGGGCGCGGGCATCACGGGCCTTGTCGCTGAGGTCGCCCGCAGTGGCTTTGAGCAAGTCATCCGTGTCGCTCACCAAGGCTTTAAGGTCGGCCAGAACGCGGTCACGAGCGACCCGAGTTTGATTCATGTCAAAGGAGGGAAGATGGGTTTCCATAGTAATAGTTTGTTGAGATTGGCTGAACGATGCGCCCGAACGTGTGAAACGCCGGTGCTGCACACAGTAAGGACATTGGAATGGTGCGCAAGTTTCACCCAACCGGAATTTAACTCCAGCTCGGGAGAAGGCCCCAGGGAGTGCGGCACTCCCGGGTTCGTCCTAACTTCAAAAGGCTTGGCCGGAATATTTCACATTCTGGCGTGAACGGTCTCCACGCTGGGTACGTCTATTATTACCTTGTCATTGCGAGAAGCGCAGCGCCGAAGCCATCCATCCAGCTGGATCGCCACGCCTTCGTTCCCCGGGCTCGCGATGACAAATCAGGGTGCGAAATATCCGGCTCAACACCGCTGACACGCAAATCCCAAAACGCCGCTTTGCGCTTCGCACTGTTTACGTTAGCGTGCGCTTCCATGTCCGGCGATCTCTCTGATCTCTACCAACAAGTCATCCTCGATCACAACAAGCGGCCGCGCAATCGCGGCAAGCTGCCAACTGCCAATCGCGTGGCTCACGGCGACAATCCAAGCTGCGGGGACCAATGCGACGTTTACCTGCGGGTCGACGGCGACCGGATTGCCGAGATCTCCTTCGACGGCTCTGGATGCGCCATTTCCCAGGCGAGCGCGTCGTTGATGACAACCCAGGTGAAGGGCAAAACCGCAGCCGAGGTGGAGGCGCTGTTTCAAGACTTCCACAAAATCGTGACCTCCGGGGAAACGCCCGACGAGATCAGCGATTTGGCGGCCTTTGCGGGCGTGCACACGTTCCCCGCCCGAATCAAATGCGCCACGCTCGGCTGGCACGCGACCCTTAACGCGTTGAAAGGCGATCCCACTCCCGCCACCACCGAGAGCCACACGGATTAAGGAGATCCGCCGAGTCACCGGAGGGCGTCCCGCCGGGTCAGAAAACCTCCCGACGCGGCCTCCGATTCCCCGCATTTCCCGTCTTAGGATCCGGCCTTTCCCGACGTTTCTTCCTTCTTCTTTCTTCCTTCTTCTTTTCCTTTTCATGTCCGCTTCCTGGTCCACCGTTCGCGACGATTTCCCTGCTCTGCACCAGACGGTGCACGGCAAGCCGCTCGTCTATCTCGACAATGCCGCCACCGCGCAGAAACCGCGCAGTGTAATCGACACGCTCTCGCGATTCTACGAACGCGATAACGCGAACGTGCACCGCGGCCTGCACGCGCTCTCCAACCGCGCGACGGATGCCTACGAAGGCGCGCGCAGCCGCGTCGCGAAGTTCATCAACGCTGCCGATCCCGCCGAAATCGTCTTCACCCGCGGCACCACCGAATCAATCAATCTCGTCGCCGCCAGCTGGGGCGGCGCCAACCTCAAACCTGGCGATGTCGTTCTCCTCACCGAGATGGAGCATCACTCCAACTTGGTGCCCTGGCAGCTGATCACACAACGCACCGGCGCCTCGCTCCGCTTCCTTCCGGTTTCCGGCGACAACGTCGAGGGCGCACTCGATCTCGCCCAACTGGACGCGCTCCTGACCCCGGAGGTCAAGCTCTTCGCCTTCACCCACGTTTCGAACACGATCGGCAACGTGAACCCGGCCGCGATGATGTGCGCCAAAGCACGCGCCAAGGGCATCCTCACCTTGGTCGACGGCGCCCAGTCGATCGGCCACATGCCGGTCGACGTGCGCGCGATCGGCTGCGATTTCTACGCGTTTTCCGGACACAAGATGGCGGGAGTAACGGGTATCGGCGCGCTCTACGGGCGCCGCGCTCTCCTTGATGCGATGCCGCCGTACCAAGGCGGCGGCGGAATGATTTCAGTGGTCAACTTTCAAGAGTCCAAATGGAAGCCGACCCCGGAACGCTTCGAAGCCGGCACTCCCAATTTCGCCGATGCCGTCGCGTTGGGCGCCGCGTGCGATTACCTCGACTCACTCGGACGCGAAGCAATTGCCAAACATGACGCCGAACTGGGACAGATCGCGTACGAGAAACTCTCCGCCCTGCCTGGGATCCGTATCCTCGGACCTAGGACGGACCGCGTGGGCATCGCGAGTTTCGCCTTTGCCGAGGTCCATGCGCACGACATCGTGACGTTCGCCGACGAGGACGGCATCGCACTCCGCGGCGGGCATCATTGCAACCAACCGCTGATGCGAAAAATCGGGCTGACGAGCACCACCCGGGCAAGCTTCTACGCGTACAACACCGAGGAGGAAATCGATTTGATGGTGAAGAGCCTCCAGCGGATCCTGAAATTTTTCGGATCCGCCTGAGCATTCAAGGGCCGGAGCGGAGGCCGAGGCACGGCGGACCGCTCGGGCCCGCCGTTAAGCCTGAAACCGCCGTTGGATCCACAGATTTCACAGATGGCCACAGATTACCAAGGCAGTCTGCATTTCGAGCCCTTCACCTTGCGGGTTAATGGCCGTGGGGTGCTCTATGATCTGCAATTCTCTCTATCCGTGCCATCGGTGTCATCCGTGGTTAATCGGAATTGCTGAATTTAGGTCAAGGACAGGCTTCGCCGTTGAGGCGGGAGCTCATGCGGTCGCTTCTGTCTGGCATCCACCGGTTTCGCGCCAGCCGGGCCGGGTAAGGTCCGCGTCACCGCTTCACCCAATCGGGCACCACATCCAGCTCGATGCCGAACACGAGTGGTCCCAGTATCCACAAAATGAGCACGATAATGGGCACGAGGAGAATGTTCAACAGCAGGCCGGCCTTCGCCATGTCCGGCAGCCGCACCAAACCGCTGCCAAAGACGATTGCATTGGGAGGCGTTCCGACCGGCAACATGTAGGAACAGTTCGCCGCCAGCGCCGCGGGAATCACGAACAACAACGGGTTTTGGCCCATGCTGATTCCGACCGCCGCCGCAATGGGCAGAAAGGTGGCGGCCGTGGCCGTGTTACTCGTCAGCTCGGTAAGCAGCAAAATTCCGAAGCAAATCAGGCCAACCGCCGCGATCAGCGGCATGCCATCAAACCCTTGCGCAAGCGTACCGAGGTACTTCGACAATCCGTGTTTCTCGATGTGATGCGCCAGACTGAGCCCGCCGCCGAACAGCAGCAGCACGTCCCACGGCATGTTCTTGGCCGCGTTCCAGGTCATCACGAACTCGCCCTTTCGGGCATTGATCGGGATCAGGAACAGCAGAATCGCGCCGGCCATCGCGATCGTCGTGTCCGAGACCAGCGGCAGCACCTTGGCAAGAAGCGGCTGAAACACCCAACCGGCCGCCGTGAGGATAAACACCACCGCTACGATCGCCTCCCCGCGCGAGACCCGACCGAGCTGTTGGCGCTCCGCTGCCAGCAACGCCGACATCCCAGGAACTTCGTCGCGCCCGAGGCGAAACGAGATCCGGGTCAACACCAGGAAAACAATCGGAAGCGTGACGAGCACCACGGGAACGCCCAATAGCATCCACTGCCCGAACCCGATTTTGATTTGATAGACGCTATCGAGATAGCCCGCGAGCAGTGCGTTGGGAGGCGTTCCGATCAGTGTTGCCATGCCGCCAGTGGTGGCGCCGTACGCGACCGACAACATCAGCGCGAGGCCGAACGCCCGCGCCTTCGGATCATCCCGCATTCCAGGCGGGACCAGTTGCACCACCGACATCGCAATCGGGAGCATCATGAGGGCCGTGGCGGTGTTGCTCACCCACATGCTGACCAAGGCGGAGGCGAGAAGAAATCCAGCGACAATTCGCGTCGGCTTCGTGCCCATCGCGCCGATCAGCCGAATGGCCACGCGCCGGTGCAAATTCCAACGCTGCATCGCCAGGGCGATGATGAATCCTCCCAGAAAAAGAAATACGAGTGGATTGGCGTAGGGCGTGGCGGTCTCCCGAATATCGCTGAGCTGCAACGCGGGAAACAGCACCAACGGCAGGAGCGCGGTCACCGGAATCGGAAGCGCTTCCGACATCCAAAGCACCGCCATCAAAGCCGCCGCACCCGCGGTGCGCCAGCCCGGTTCGCTCAATCCTTCCGGCGGGGAGGTCAGACAGGTGAACAACAACAACGCCGGACCGATGATCCAACCCGACCACTGGCGCAGGCCGTAGTCGGCGGGATGTTCAATCGCTTCCTTGACGGTGTGGGCGGCCTCTTCGATGCCGGACGAGGGGTGCGGAGCAGACATGGGGAAGGCGGAACTCTGACACACGTGACGCCGGACGAAACTCTATAATGGGAAATTTGCGGGCCGGGGGATTCGCCGCCTTCCCGGAACTCAGGACCCTCCCCCGGCGCGTGGCCGCAGGCCGGGCGCAGGCGCAGGCGCAGAACGGCGAGACGCAAGCGCCTGCACCAGCCAGCCGAACCCCGGGCAAGCGCAGGCGCTACGGCGAAACCCCGCTTGGTTCAGAACCGCCACTCGACTCCCCCGAAGGCGCCGAATCCAAGAGCTGGATACCCGTTTACCTCCTCGTAGTTTTCGTCCAGCAGGTTTTCCAGTCGCGCTTTCACACTCAGCCGATCGCTCACCTGCCAGCTGCCGTAAATCCGCCCCACCACAAAATCCTCGCCATCAATCCGGGCGAAGGTGCGCGCATGGATATCCTCCCGTTGCGCGGTCCAGGCCACGCCGACACCCGCCACCCAGCGCGGCCCGAAATCACGCGAGACGTCGGCACTCACCCGATGACGCGGACGACGCAGGAGCCGCGTGCCTGCGGTCAGATTATCAGCTTCAAGGTAAGTATAGCTTCCGCTGAGGTAGGTCGCGCCCGGGAGCACCCATTTCGCTGAGACTTCCCCACCCCGCGTGCGGGCACGCTGAATGTTTTCCACGCTGCGGAAGTTAGGAGTGCTCGCAATCAAGTCCCGGAAATCCATCTCGAACCAAGTTACGCTTAGCGAGCCACGTTGAGCGGCAAAGGTGTAATCCACCCCGGCATCCCACCCGCGTGCCCGTTCCGGACGCAGGTTGGGGTTGCCGTTGTAGAACGCGCTTTCGCCGTAAAGATCGAGAAAACTCGGTGAACGGAAAGCGGTGCCATAACTCGCCCGCAGCTTCACTCCCGACGCGATCCGCCATGCCACGGTGCCGCGACCGGTCGTAGCCCGGCCGAACGTATCGAAATCGTCATTACGAAAGCCGGCGGTGAGCGACAGGTGCTCGTGCGGCGAGAATTCATCCTGGGCAAACACGGCCAGCAACGTCTGCCGGCGGTTGATATTACCGAAGCCGGTGTTGCGCGTGTGATTCGCCTCCGCCGTGACCCCTGCGGTGAGGCGGTGACGTTCGAGTCCGCTGAACGTCGTCTGCGCATCGAGCACCCCGCGGCGATTTTTCACGACCGTGACCGCGGTCGGCCGCCCGGTCCGCGGGCTCTCCGCCACGAAGCGGCGATCCTGCCCGCCAAGCACCGCGTGCGCGGTCCAGTCCGGCGCCAGCGTGAGGGTCGCAAAGGTCGTCACCAGCAGGTTGGACTCACGCGACTGGTTGTCGGGATCGTTCGTGTAGCGATCGCCCGCATCGCCATAAATTCCCTGAAACCAACGCAGCGTGCTGCCGACGTTCAGCCCTTCACGCGCCTTGTGATCGAAACGGAAGGTCGCGTTAGCCGAGTCAAAGGCATTGTTGGCCCGATCATTGTCGGTGTGCCCGCCCTGCACGGCAAAATTCCACGCACTGGCGCCACGTTCGCCCTGCGCCGAAACGGCGCCCTGAATCGTGCCGAAGCTGCCCGCCTCGACGAAAGCACGACCGCTCGGTTCCCCGACGCCACGTTGGGCCCGAAGTGACACCACTCCGCCCACCGCTTCGCCGCCATAGAGGGTGCTCTGCGGACCATGCGCGATCTCCAGGCTGTCGCAGGCACTCACACACGAGCCGCCCAGGAAGACTTCGTAGTTGGTATTTGGATCGTTGATACGCATCCCATCAACCAGAAATAACGTTTGATTGGAGTTGGCGCCGCGGAGGAACACCGAGGTGGTGGCGCCCGCCGCTCCCGACGCAAACAAGGGGGCTCCGGCGGCGGAACCCAGTGCCTGGGCGAGGGAGGTGACTTGCCGCCGCGCGAGGTCCGCGGCGGTGATGGAGTCCACCACCGAACCCAGCATGTGCGGATCGTTTGGCGTCCGCGTGGCGGTAGTGATAAACGGAGTGAGTTGGGCCGGCGTTGATGCCGGAGGCAAAGACTGTCCGCGCACGACGACTCCGAGCGTGACAACGGCCAGAACGGCACGGGCGAGGACGCGGCTGCGGCGCGCATGAGGCGCGGCGAAGAAGGATACTTTCATGATTTTACTGCTACCTGTCGCGACAAGAGCAGATCCTGCTGGTTCACAGGGGTGCCACTCTCACGCTTCATTTTTGCGATGAAGATTAGCCTGCGAACCGCGCAATCGGGCCGCAGGCGTGAGCTGTTTCGAGGCAGATGTTCGGACTCCGCATGTGTCCCGGACGGTTCTCGTCCGGATCCTCGCCCCCGCCTTCACCCGCAACCGAAGTCGAAGATTGGCTCTGCTCCCGCTCGTGCAGGATGGAGGTCTGTGATGCGTTACCGCAGCGCAACTGTGGCCGGATTTCACGGCCTTCCCTGATTCCCGAAACAAAGAAAGAACAACGAGCACCCCGAGGTCACGTCCCCACCTCATCTCCGGCAAGCCCAATCTCTGGCTTAACGCATCAACGGATTCGAATGCGTCGATATGTGAACTTGCCAACCCGGTTTCTTCACCTACGATTTTTCCCGCATGAGCCTGAGTACTGCCGCAGCCCGCCAACCGTCCGAAGCACGCGCGGACGCCTTTCGCATGATGTTCGCCCAGCGGATTGTCGTCCTGGATGGCGCGATGGGATCGATGATTCAGACCTACGACTTGAGTGAAGCGGATTTTCGCGGTGCACGCTTGAAGGACCATCCGCACGACCTGAAGGGGAACAACGATTTGCTTGCACTCACGCGGCCGGACGTGATCGAAAAAATTCACGGTGATTACTTCGCCGCCGGGGCGGACATCGTGGAGACCAACACCTTTAGCAGTACGTCGATCGCGATGGCGGATTATAAATGTGAGCCGCTCGTCCGCGAAATCAATTTGGCGGCCGTCGCCTGCGCGCGACGGGCCGCGGATCGCACCGAAGCCGCGGCACCGGGTCGCCGTTGTTTTGTCGCCGGAGCCATCGGGCCGCTGAACCGCACGTTGTCGATGTCACCGGATGTGAATCGACCCGACTACCGTGCCGTCACGTGGGACCAGGTCGTTGGCGCCTATACGGAGCAGATCAATGCGCTACTCGATGGCGGGGTGGACGCGCTGCTCGTAGAAACGATTTTCGATACGCTGAATTCCAAGGCGGCGCTGTTCGCCATCGAGGGCGTGTTTGACCAACGCGGGCCAAGCGCACGCGTGCCCGTGATGATCAGTGTCACGATCACCGATGCGTCCGGCCGCACCTTGTCCGGCCAGACGATCAGCGCGTTTTATCACAGCGTGGCCCATGCGAGGCCGTTTTCGGTCGGCATCAATTGCGCCCTCGGCGGCGCCGCCATGCGTCCGTACGTGGAGGAGCTCTCCCAGATCGCGAACTGTTACACCTCGTGTTATCCGAATGCCGGCTTGCCGAATGCCTTTGGTGGATACGACGAAACGCCGGAGGACATGGCGCAGGTCTTGGGCGAGTTTGCCGCCAATGGCTGGATGAATCTCGTGGGCGGTTGCTGCGGTTCCACTCCGGCGCACATCGGGGCGATCGCCCGGGCGGTCAAAGGCCGCGCCCCGCGCATGTTGCCACCAGCGATCCGCGCCCTTCGGTTGAGCGGGTTGGAACCGCTCGCGGTCGCCTGAGCTGATGGCTTTTCGATCCGATCACCGCATGTCAATCTGCGCCGCTGTCCGATGGCTCCTTGCCGCACCATGACGTATCCAGTTTAGCCTGGAAAATGCAGTTGAAGCCACAGATTTCACAGATGGACACAGATGACCAAGGCATGCTGCATTTCGGACACTTCACCTTGCGGGTTAATGGCGGTCAGGTGCTCCTTGATCTGCAATTCTCTCTATCCGTGCCATCGGTGTCATCCGCGGTTAATCTGAACTGCCGAATTTAGGTTTAACATTTCACCTGCGCTTTTTTTCGTGTCCTTCTCCTCCGCCACTCCCGCCCCGTCGGCAGCCTCCACGTTCCTCGTCATCGGCGAACGCACCAATATCACTGGCTCACCCAAATTCGCCACGGCGCTCAAAGCCGGCGACTGGGACGCGTGCCTCGCGATTGCGCGCCAGCAGGTCGAGAGCGGCGCCAACATCATCGACATCAATGTCGACGAGGCACTGATCGACGGTGAAGCGACGATGGTGAAGTTTCTCAACTTGATCGCGGCCGAGCCGGAAATTTCGCGCGTGCCGATCATGCTCGATTCATCGAAGTGGACGGTGCTCGAGAAAGGTCTGCAGTGCCTCCAGGGAAAAGGGATCGTGAATTCGATCTCGCTGAAAGACGGCGAGTCCGAGTTCCTGCGCCGGGCGACGCTGATCCGCCGTTATGGTGCGGCCGCGGTCGTGATGGCGTTCGACGAGCAAGGTCAGGCCGCCACGCGTGACGAGAAGGTCCGCATCTGTACCCGCGCCTACAACCTGCTGACGGAGCAGGTAAACTTTCCGCCCGAGGACATCATTTTCGATCCGAACATCCTGACCGTCGCGACGGGCATCGAGGAACATAACAATTACGCGGTCGATTTCTTCGAGGCCACCGCGATCCTGAAAAAGACCCTGCCGCACGCGAAGATCAGCGGCGGTGTCTCGAATGTTTCCTTCTCCTTCCGCGGCAACAACGCGGTGCGGGAGGCGATGCACACGGCGTTTCTGTATCACGCCATTCGCGCCGGGCTGGACATGGCCATCGTCAACGCCGGCATGCTCGGCGTTTACCAGGAGATCACGGCGGACCTGCTGGAGAAGGTCGAAGACGTCCTCCTCAACCGCCGGCCCGACGCCACCGAGCGCCTGGTCACGCTGGCGGACGACCTTAAAGCGGAGGAGGCCGCAGCCAAAGCCGCCCGCGGAGGCGTCGCGGCGCCCGCCGCGGAACTTTCCGCAGCGGATGCCTGGCGGAAACTTTCGGTGGAAGAGCGGTTGAGCCACGCCCTCGTGAAGGGCATCGACGCGTTCGTCGAAATTGACACCGAGGAAGCCCGCCAGAAGTATCCGCGTCCCTTGGACATCATTGAAGGTCCGTTGATGAACGGCATGCGCGTGGTCGGTGATCTCTTCGGCGCGGGCAAAATGTTTCTCCCGCAAGTCGTGAAGTCGGCGCGGGTGATGAAGAAGTCGGTGGCTTACCTGACTCCCTTCATGGAAGAGGAGAAGCGCCTCCATATCGCCGGCGGCGGCACGGCGCGCCCGAACGGCCGCGTGCTGATGGCCACCGTGAAAGGGGACGTGCATGACATCGGCAAGAACATCGTCGGAGTCGTTCTCGCATGTAACAACTATGAGGTGACGGACCTCGGTGTGATGGTTCCCGCCGACAAGATTCTCGCCGTCGCACGAGAAAAGCAGGTCGACATAATCGGCCTCTCCGGTCTCATCACGCCCTCGCTCGATGAGATGGTGCATGTCGGACGCGAAATGACGCGGCAGGGTTTCACGATCCCGCTGCTGATCGGCGGCGCCACCACGAGCGGGGCGCACACGGCGGTAAAGATCGCGCCGGAATACGCCGGGGGTGTCGTTCACGTCCTCGATGCGTCGCGCGTCGTCAATGTCGTCAGTGCCCTCCTTTCGACCGAGCAGAAACCGCAGTTCATGACGGAGAACGTCGCGAAACAGGAGCGCCAGCGCGTCGAGTTCAGCCAGCGGCAATCTAAACGGCCGCTACTTCCGCTGGCCGAAGCCCGCGCCCGGCGGCAGACGTTCGAGTGGGCCACGATCGACATCCCGCGTCCCGAGTTTCTGGGTACACGCACCTTTGATCCGGTGCCGCTCGACGAGATCGTTCCCTTCATCGACTGGGGTCCGTTCTTCAGTGCGTGGGAGTTGCACGGGCGTTTCCCGGAGATCCTGGAGGACAAGGTGGTGGGCGTCGAAGCGACGAAACTGTTCCATGACGCCAAGACGCTCCTGGCCCGCATTGTCGCCGAGCAACGCTATGTGGCAAAGGCCGTGATCGGGTTCTGGCCGGCCAACGCGGTGGGGGACAGCATTGAGATCTACGCCGATGAAACTCGGAGCGAAGTGATTTCCCAGCTGCACTGCCTGCGGCAACAACTCGAAAAGCCCCTCGGCCAGTTCAATCACTCACTGGCGGATTACATCGCGCCCAAAGAGAGCGGGCGGATCGATTACGTGGGCGGCTTCGCGGTGACCGCGGGTCATGGCGTCGACGGGTTCGCCGCGGAATTCAAAGCGGAGCACGACGATTACTCCGCGATCATGGCGCAGGCACTCGGCGATCGCCTCGCGGAGGCGCTGGCGGAGTTGATGCACAAACGCGTCCGGGACTTCTCGGGCTACGGACGTTCCGAGAACCTTCCGATGTATGATATTATCCGTGAAAAATATCGCGGAGTCCGGCCCGCGCCCGGCTACCCGGCGTGTCCGGATCATACGGAAAAACCACCACTCTTCGCGTTGCTCTCAGCCACGACCGCAACCGGCATCACGCTGACCGAGAGTTGCGCGATGTATCCAGCGAGCAGCGTCAGCGGCTTGTATTTCAATCATCCCGAATCGAAATACTTTGCCGTCGGTAAGATCGGCCGCGATCAAATCGAAGATTACGCGGCGAGAAAACAGATGAGCATTGTCGATGCGGAGCGCTGGCTCGGACCGTATCTCGACTACCGGCCAAGTTGAGTTCCCCTCTGCTCAAGTGGGCCCGCGCGCGTATCCAAAGAACGATGACATCCGTCATTCCCGATCGAAATTAATGGGTTTTTAACACGGCGACGCCGAACCGCGACGCCAGATGCAAGTCAGATGTGCCTAACGCCATGGCTCATCTTAACGCAGCCCCCGCCGCCGGTACCGCGACCAGAGGCACCCGGACCGCCGCTTTGCGGATTCTCTACGCGGATGATCTTCGTGAACTTCGCGAAGTGACGCGGCTGTCATTCACCCGCGACGGCCATCAGATCGAGTGTTATCCTGATGCCATCAGTGCGCTGGCTCGCATCACAGATGATCCGTCCTTCGACTTGGTGATCACCGATCACCACATGCCGGGGATGAGCGGATTGGAATGTGTGCGACAGCTGCGGCAGCTTCAATTCGCGGGCAAGATCATGGTATTCAGTTCGGAACTGAGCGCGGCCGTTGCCGCCAAGTATCAGACCCTCCTGGTCGATCGAATTATTTATAAACCGGTGTTTCCCTCCGCGCTACGTCAGGTGATGGCGGAACTCTTCGGTCTACCCGTCCCCGCTAATCGCGGGACGGCCAGTCCGTTCTCGCGGACACCGTGGCATCGAGAGTCAAGCCGGTAGACAATCCGTAACAGGCAGGAATGCCTGTCTCACCGCGGAAGAATTTGATTCCCCCCGGGAGCCACCTGCTTCAGCGTCACGGTCGTGTCGACGAGCCCCTCGCCCCACCCCAGCTCGACTCTGGATAACTCTCACTCTGACGGACCGCGCTTGGCGCCCACGACGATTGGGGGCATTGCGCGTCAACTCGGACCGGGGCTCATCATCACCGCCGGCATTGTCGGGTCTGGTGAACTCATTGTAACGCCCAAGCTTGGGGCGAGCGCGGGGTTTACGCTGCTTTGGTTCATCATCGTGGGATGCGTCCTCAAAGTATTCATCCAGATCGAACTCGGTCGCACCACACTTTCGCGCGGAACGACCACGCTCGAGACGATGAATCTGGTTCCAGGACCCCGGGTGGTGGTTTCCTGGCTGCTCTGGCTTTGGTTGATTATGTTTGCCGCCACCGTGTTTCAGGTCGCGGGCATGCTGGGCGGGCTGGCCAGTATCGTTTCCCTGGCTGGCTTGAATGTCTCGAAACCGGTGATCGCCGTCGCCATCGGGATTGGGACGGCCGTGCTCCTCGTGGCCGGACGTTACAAACTGATTGAAGCGGCTTCGACCTGGATGGTGGTCGCGTTCACTGCCTGCACCATTGCGGCCGTGGTGGCCCTGCAATTCACGTCGTTCGCCATCACCCCGCAGAACCTGGTCGAGGGTTTTAGCTTTCAGCTCCCGAGTTCGTTCACGATCGCGTTTGCCGCGTTCGGTATCATCGGAGTCGGCGCATCCGAGCTGATTTACTATCCCTACTGGTGCTTGGAAAAAGGATACGCCCGGCACGTCGGCAAACCCGACGGTTCGGCGGCTTGGGGCGAGCGCGCCCGGGGCTGGATGAAAGTGATGCGGGCCGATGCGTGGGTGTCGTGTGTGGTGTACACCGGAGCCACGCTGGCGTTTTATCTCCTTGGCGCGGCGGTGCTGCACGCCAAGGGCCTCGATGTCACCGATGCCGACATGATTCTGACGCTCGCGCAGATGTACGAGCAGACGTTCGGGGCGTGGAGTCTGCCGCTGTTTCTCGTGGGTGCCGCGGTGGTGCTCTACTCCACCATCTTCGTCGCCACGGCCTCAAACGCCCGATTGCTCGCCGATGCGTTCTCGGTGTTTCGGGTGAAAACGTTTAAGAGCGACGCTGACCGGCAGAAGACCGTGCAGTGGCTTTGCGGGTTCGTCCCACTGGCATGGACGGTGGTGTACCTAGCTTGGGGATCGCCTGTAACGCTCGTGTTCGTCGGGGCCGTCGCGCAAGGCATGATGATCCCCTTTCTCGCCCTGGCGGCCCTGTGGTTGAACTACCGTCGGACCGACCCGGCGCTCCGCACCGGCACGCATTGGCGAATCTGGCTGTGGGCGGCGGCGCTTTCGATGACGGCCGTTGGACTCTACCAGATCGTCACTGAGGCCGCGAAGCTGCTGCGGTGAGCCGCATCGAGGCAGGCCACGCGCGGGCGCGGGCCCTATGGCGCGCGGGATAAGGAAGAAAAAAGGTGCGCCGAGCCAGCCACATCTTCTGATCTAAAAAAATCCGGCTTAGTGACTCGGTCAGAAATAAACGCTCAAATCTACTTGGGCTTGAGTCGCGATCCAGCGTTGCTGGCTCAGTCACCTATCGGAGATAGGCTCCGTCGCCAGCGCCTTGGCTGGCGACCCAATCCCGGCGCAGCTCTGCGCGTTTATTTCTGACCGAGTCCCTTAAGCGCCGTGGCAGTTTTTGAACTTCTTGCCACTGCCGCAGGGACACGGATCGTTGCGGCCGACCTTCGGTGTGTCGCGGCGGATCGTAACCTTGGGCAATTGGATTTCGGGCTCGGTCGAAGTCGCCGCGGCTTGACCGGATGAGGCACGACTCGGACCACTGCTCGTCACGTGGGTCGTGATCTGCGGGCCTGCGGCAGCGGGCGCCGGAAGGTTGGTGGGGCCGACCGCACGGGCGGTGCGGCTCAGCAGCGCGAGCATGTTTTCGAAACTCTCGATATTCGAGGTGCTGCGGAACAGGCCGGTGCAGATTTGCAGCCGCACATTGTCCATCAACTCTTCAAAATACTTGTAGGCCTCGCCCTTGTATTCAACGAGGGGATCTTTCTGGCCGTAGCTGCGCAGGCCAATCGAGCGGCGCAGTTCCTCCATCTCGGTGAGATGCTCCTGCCAGTGATGATCGATGGCGTTGATCACGACATAGCGCTCCAACGAGCCGAGAGCTTCGGGAATTTCCACCGACTCCTTCACCGCGTACGCTGCCTTGATGCGCTCAAGCAAAAGCGCCACGAGCGGCTCGACATCATTGCCGGTGAGTTCGTCGACCCGGACGCTGATCGGGAAATGGGTATTGAGCCATCCGACCAGGCTCTCGATCGCGGTTTGGGTCGCTCCAACTTTCTCGCCGAAACCCGCCACCTCAACCCGATTGAGCAACTCTTCATTGATCTGGTCGAAGATGATGTCCTTCGGACGTTCGGCGTGAATGGCGGCATTGCGGATGCCGTAAATGACTTCGCGCTGCTGATTCAGCACATCGTCATACTGCAGGAGACGCTTGCGAATGGAGTAGTTCTGCTGCTCGACCTTTTTCTGCGCGCTCTCAATCGAGCGATTGAGCCAGGGATGCTCGAGTTCTTCGCCATCCTTCATCGAACCTTCCATCAACTTCGAGGCGAGGTTTCCTTGCAGGAAGAGCCGCATCAAATCGTCTTCGAGCGACAGATAAAACTTGGTGAGACCGGGATCGCCCTGACGAGAACAACGGCCGCGCAACTGCCGATCGATGCGGCGTGATTCGTGGCGCTCGGTGCCAATGACATAAAGGCCGCCGAGTTCGCGGACGGCTTCGCCGAGTTTGATGTCGGTTCCGCGGCCGGCCATGTTGGTCGCGATCGTCACGGCGCTGCGCTGGCCGGCACGGGCGACGATGTCGGCTTCCTGTTGATGAAACTTGGCGTTGAGCACGGTGTGGATCACCCCGGCACGCTTCAGCATCCGGGAAAGGACCTCGGACGATTCAACGCTGACGGTGCCGACCAACACGGGCTGGCCGCGCTTGCTGGCATCTTCAATCTCCTTCACGACCGCGTTGAACTTGTCGCGCCGCGTCTTGAAAATAGAGTCGTTCCGATCGATGCGGATGGAAGGTTTGTTGGTCGGGACGACTTGAACGGCGAGACGGTAAATGTCGCTAAACTCGGTCGCTTCCGTTTCCGCCGTGCCAGTCATGCCGGCGAGCTTTTCGTACATCCGAAAATAATTCTGGATGGTGATCGTCGCATACGTCCGGGTCTCACGCTCGATGACCACGTTCTCTTTCGCCTCGACCGCCTGATGCAGGCCGTCAGACCAGCGGCGACCGGGCATGACGCGGCCGGTATTTTCATCGACGATCAATACCTTGTTGTCCGGAGAAACGACGTATTCCACATCGCGTTCGTACAGGGAATAGGCCCGAAGCAACTGGGAGATGGCGTGAATCTCCTCCGACACGTCGCCGTACTTTTGCTGCGCCGCGAGTTTCTTCGCTTCGCGTTCCTCGATCGGAACGGCGGTATTCTTATCGAGATCGCTGAACTCGGTGGCCAAGTCCGGGAGGACAAACGCATCCGGATTATCGGGCCGAAGACGCGTGCGGCCGACCTCGGTGAGATCGGCTTGGTGCTGCTTCTCATCGATCACGTAGAAGAGCTCCTCCTTGATCTCGTAAAGTTGCGCTTTGTTGAGATCCGAATTGAGCTCGGTCTCGGTCCGATCAAGGAGCTTCCGCCAGTCGCCCGTCTCCATCAGCCGGAGCAGCTGCTTGTTTTTCGGATTCCCCATTTTGACCTGGAGCATCTTGTGCGCCGCCAATATCCGGTCGTCGTTGGAGACGTTGGGACGTTCGAGAATCTCCTTCGCCTCGGAAACGATCTTATTGCAGAGCCGGATCTGATCACTCACCAGCTGTTCCACGGGGGGCTTGATCCGCGAAAATGGCTGCTCGCGCTCGATCGGTGCCGGGCCCGAGATAATCAACGGGGTCCGGGCTTCATCAACGAGGATGGAATCGATTTCATCCACGATGCAGAACCAGTAGTCACGCTGCACCTGATCCTCCTGCCGCGTCGCCATCCCGTTATCGCGCAGATAGTCGAAACCAAACTCACTGGCTGTGCCGTAAGTGATGTTGCGTCCGTACATCTCGCGCCGGAGATCTGGCGACATCTGCTGCTGGATACAGCCCACTGAAACACCGAGGAAATTGTAGACGTGGCCCATCCACTCCGAGTCGCGGCGGGCAAGGTAATCATTGACCGTGACCAGCTGCGTGTTCCGCCCCGTGAGGGAATTCAGGTACAACGACAGAGTCGAAACGAGGGTCTTACCTTCGCCGGTCGCCATTTCAGCGATACGCCCTTGGTGGATGGCCATGCCACCGATCAGCTGCACATCGAAGTGTACCATGTCCCAGGTGAGCTCATGTTCGCACACGAGAATCTTCTGACCAACGAGGCGCCGGGCCGCGTTCTTCACCGTCGCGAACGCCTCGGGGAGCACCTCTTCCAAGGCCGCACGCTTGTCGGCCGCCGCCGCGATGCGCGCCCGGAACTCGTCCGTCTTGGCGCGCAACTGTTCGTCAGTCAGCGACTGGTACGAGATCTCGAGCTCATTGATGCGCGCGACAATAGGCCGGGCCTTCTCGAGGAACTTCTTATAATGCCGGCCAGAAAAGCGTTTGAGCAGGAACGAGAGCATGAAGAAGTTCGAACGTTAGGAGGCGCGGCGGCGTTGGCAAATGGCAAATACCACCGGCCTTCAGCAATGCTGATTCGCCCGCGGATGCAACTTTCTGGCGCCAACTGCGCCCAATGCGATGCGAGAGCGCCTCGACCAGGGTGGTTCAGATCCGTCCGCGAAAATAGGCAATCGTGCGCTCCAGACCTGCGTCCAGCGGCACGGTCGGCTCCCAGCCGCCCAGATGCTTTCGTGCCAGCGTGATATCCGGCTGGCGCTGCCGCGGGTCATCGGACGGGAGCGGTTTACGCACAATCTTCGACTTGCCGCCGGTGAGCCGCAGGACCAATTCGGCGAGTTGCAGCATCGTGAACTCACCGGGGTTGCCTAAGTTAACCGGCCCGACCGTCTCCGTTTGCGCCATGAATCGCACAAACCCTTCAATCAGATCGTCGACGTAACAAAACGACCGGGTCTGACTGCCGTCGCCGTAGAGCGTGAGGTCATCGCCCTTCAATGCCTGCACGATGAAATTCGAGACGACCCGACCGTCATTCGGATGCATCCGCGGGCCATACGTGTTGAAAATGCGGATGACGCGAATGTCCAGGTTGTGCTCCCGGTGATAGTCGAAGAAAAGCGTTTCAGCACAGCGCTTGCCCTCGTCATAACACGACCGCCGGCCAATCGGATTCACGTGGCCCCAGTAACTCTCTGTCTGCGGATGCACTTGCGGATCGCCATACACTTCGCTCGTGCTGGCCTGAAAGACCCGCGCGTTGACGCGCTTCGCCAAGCCGAGGCAGTTGATCGCTCCCATCACGGACGTCTTGATCGTCTTGATCGGGTTATACTGGTAATGCGGCGGTGACGCCGGACACGCCAGATTGTAGATCTGATCGACCTCGTACTTGAACGGATCAATGATGTCGTGCCGCACGAACTCGAAACTCGGGTTGGCGAGCAGGTGCGCGATGTTCGCCTTTTGTCCGGTGAACAGGTTGTCGATGCAGATCACTTCGTGGCCGTCCTTCAGCAATCGATCGCAAAGGTGCGAACCAAGGAAGCCTGCCCCACCGGTGACAAGAATACGCATAAAATAAACCTGCGGCATCGCTCAGCCGGTTTCCAGCAAAACATGCCGCGCGCGAACATGAACGGCGTTAATATGTTCCGTCTGCTGACACAGTTTTTTTCATTGCTGATCAGGCGCAAGGAACTACGCACCCCCTCCCGAATTCGTTCGGGATTAAACCTACTATGAACCTGACTAAGAAAATGACCCTCGCACTCGGCTTGCTGGCCGGCAGCACGAGCTTTGCCCAAACTGAAAATACCACCAGCAATGGCCTTCTCGGCCAGCAGTTTGCTGAGTTCAACTTCACCTTCATCGAGACCGACAGCATCTCGAAGCTCAGCTACGAGCCCGGTGTGAGTTTCAACCTCCCCCTCATCGCCAACCAAGTGGATGTGGGCGGCGGCTACAGCTACAGCCGGATTCGCGGCCCCATCAAAGGCCATGCGAACTCCCTCAACACGTATGCCGTCGGTTACTTCAAGGCGGAGGGCGTCAAGCCCTTCGTCGCGGCGTCGCTGAGCCATTCCTGGACGAGCCTCTCCTTTGGCCCGTCGGGCAATCTCTCGAACTGGGCGGTGTCCGCTGGCGTCGAGATTCCGGTCGGAGCGTTCACGTTTACGCCCAGCTTGGCGTACTCGGACGACTTCAAGAACGGCTTTGGCGAAGGCGATGCCTGGACGTTCCGGGGCGAAGGCAATTACTGGCTCAACCGCCGGAATGCCGTGTTTGCCGCGATCGCAAAAACCAATCTGCACCGCAACCCGATTGATGTCTGGACCTACGAAGTCGGCGTGCGCGTCCGCTTCTAAGGCGCTATCCGCAGACTGCTGACTCCCGCAGCCCGCACGGTCAACGTGCGGGCTTTTTTGCGCCTTCTCCTCCTTCCTCCCAAAAAAAGAATCTCCAAAGTGATACGGACATTCCTGTCTGTAATTCCGAGGCCGCCCGAGCTGAGCCAATCAAGCCACCGGCAAAAACCTGTTTCCCCAACCAAGGCACAGACAGGAATGTCGGTTCACCCTTTTACGTCCAGCCCCTGCTCTGAAGCGACTGGTCTGCTCCTCAGCCAGCCAATCGCGCCGCCGCTCCCGTCTCATAGCGCTCGATCCAGGCGCGATGCCACGTCCCATAATCGCCGGTCTCAATGTGCGTCCGGGCCTGCGCCATCAGATCGAGAAAGAAGTGAAGGTTGTGAATCGTTAGCAGCGTCGCACTCAGCATTTCTCCAGCCACCGTCAGATGTCGCAAATAGGCGCGGGAAAAATTGGTCGTGTAGTTGACCGCGCCGCCTTCGACGATCGGTCGCGGGTCTCTTCGATACTGCTCGTTGCGCAAATTCATCGGGCCGTCCGGGGTAAAAACGAGGCCGTTGCGGGCCACTCGCGTCGGCAACACGCAATCAAACATATCCACTCCCAATGCGATCATCTTCAGCAACTGCGGAGGCGTTCCGAGCCCCATCGTGTAGCGCGGTTTGTCCACCGGCAGGTACGGAGTCGTTGCGCCCACCTGCTTTAACATCTCGGGCTCCGGCTCGCCCACACTTACTCCTCCGACGGCGTAGCCCGGGAAATCAAGCGCCGCGAGTGACTCCGCCGCCTCCCGCCGCAAATCGTCGAACGTCGATCCCTGCACGATCGCAAACACGTGATGGCCTGCTGCCAGAAAACCGCTGTCGGTCGCAATCTGCCGACACTGCGCCGCCCACCGCAAACTGCGCGCGACCGCCTTCGCACACTCGTCCCGTTCGCAGGGCCAGGGCGGACACTCGTCGAGCACCATCGCGATGTCGCTGCCAAGATTCTGCTGGATGGTCATCACCTCGCGCGGACCAAGAAACAGCTTGGCGCCATCCAGATGAGACGAGAACGCCACGCCATCGTCCCGGACATCCCGCAGCTTCGCCAACGAGAAAACTTGAAACCCGCCGCTATCGGTCAGGATCGGGCCGTCCCAGCCCATAAATTTATGCAAGCCGCCGAGCTCACGGACGATCTCGCTCCCCGGCCGCAGGTTCAGGTGGTACGTGTTTCCGAGAATAATCTGCGACCCGATATCGTGCAATTGCTGCGGCGTCACCGATTTGACCGTCCCCTGCGTCCCCACCGGCATGAAGATCGGGGTTTCGATCGTACCGTGACGCGTCTGCAACCGGCCTCGGCGGGCAGCGGTGACGGTGTCAGTTTTCAGGAGCTGGAAATGAGCGGGCATGAGCGGGAGAGGTGTCCGGTAAAGGCGAAACAATGAGTTGAACGACGAAAGGTGACGTTGGAAAGCCCGGCCGAAGCCCGCGAGCCAAAGTGAGTCGGTGACGCCCGCTCCGTTCCCTCCCAACCCGAGTCAGCGACGGGAGTTTACCACGCTTCGACCGGCTCGTCCTGATCACGGTATCCCGCGCATCCAAGCACACGCGCCCGCGCAAACGAGCCGTACTGTGTAGTCGGCGGCGCCCGAGTCGCCAGAGCGGCGCTTGACCCCGATGTCGATCTGGGGGTTATTCCCCGACCGTGCTCCTGGTCATCGATAACTACGACTCCTTCACTTTCAATCTCGTCCAATACTTTGGCGAGTTGGGCGTGGAGCAACGCGTGTTTCGCAATAACGAGATCACGCCCGAAGAAGCGTTGGCGCTGAATCCCGAACGCGTCCTGCTGTCGCCCGGGCCATGTTCGCCCCGCGAAGCCGGGGTCACGTTGGACATCATCAAGGCCTTCGCCGGCCGCAAGCCCATGCTGGGCGTTTGCCTCGGCCACCAATCAATCGGCCATTATTTCGGCGGCCACGTCGTGCGCGCGTCCCGGCTGATGCACGGGAAGACCTCGCCCATTCTTCACCACGACACGGATGTGTTTCACGGCATGCCCCAGGGCTTTGCCGCCACGCGCTATCACTCGCTACTGGTTGAACGAGCGACGTTTCCAGCCGAGCTGGAGATCACGGCGGAAACAGCGGAAGGCGAAGTCATGGGCCTGCGACATCGCAACCTTCCCATCTGGGGCGTGCAGTTTCATCCCGAATCGATTGCAACCGAGGGCGGGATGCGAATTTTAAAGAACTTCTTGGAATTGAACTGATGGCCTTCACCCTTCGGCCCCTGAATCTGAGCGCTTTTACAGTGGTGAATCCCGCGTTTTTCATCGGTTAACTTCATCCATCATGCGTTGCCCGAAGTGCACTTCGATTGAAGACAAGGTGATCGACTCCCGCATTAGCAAGGAGGGCTCGACCATTCGCCGCCGCCGCGAGTGCCTGGAATGCGGCCACCGGTACAGCACGACCGAAATGCTCGTGCGCGACGGGGTCGTCGTTATCAAACGAGACGGTCGTCGGGAAGACTTTGATCGCGAGAAGTTGGTTCGCGCCGTCCGAGCCGCCTGCCACAAACGACCCGTCGATGGCGAACAAATCGCCATGCTCGTGGAGGACGTGATGGACGCGCTCGAGGCTCAGTTCGAACGCGAGATTCCGTCCCGCGCCATCGGCGAGGGCGTCATGCAGCGGCTGCGCACCGTCGATCAAGTGGCTTACGTGCGATTCGCCAGCGTGTATAAGGAATTCCGTGACGTGGCCGAGTTCGTGGACGAAATCAGCACGCTCGGAAACCCGAAGCCCAAGTCTTCGTCGTAAGTGGCCCAGTCGGCCACTGTGACGCCCCCGCGCTCGTGAGCTCCGGCCCCGCACTCATGCCTCCCCGTTCCCGCGACGACCTGCGCCGCCTGCATTTCATCAATGCACTGTTCGCAGAGGCAACCGGCCAGGACCTCTACCTGGCCGAACAGATCAAGTCCGCGATCTCGTTCAGCCTTTCCGAATTCGAAGCCAGGATCGCCGCCCATCCCTGGGCCGCGAAAACCTATGACGCGCTCTTCAATGCGGCCGCAGCGCAGCTGATGGTGAAGGTTTTCGCCGGACAGACGAAGCACGGCTTCTATCATTGGGACGCCTCACTCACCCTGGCCGGGGCCACTCCGCTTTTCACCCGGGCAGAGGTCATGAAGGGGTTGCGCGCCCTCGCGCCTTACCGGAATGCCACGCTCCTGATCACCAACTTGCGACCTGCCCTGATTCCACCGAGCACCCGCACCACCGCCAAACGCAAACGCGAGTACGAAGAGGCCCTCGCCTTCATTCGGGAACTCGCCGCCGCCCGAACCGTTCGGGGTTCGAATCTGCAGTTGTTGTTTTTGTAGAGAGGAGTAGTGAAGAGGCTAGGGGTGAAACCGACATTCCTGTCTGTCCGTTTTTCTGAGTCGAACTACAGATGTCAGAGTCCCCGTGGCCGCAATCGCGCAACGCTTTCGTCAACGCATCGCTCCAACGGGCCTCGTTCAGTTCCCGGACTCCGCCGGCAGAGACCCCGACGTCGAGCCTGAGGTGAGAGTATTCGCGGGCGAGCGCCCGTTTCCAACCCAGTGTCCCGATGGCCCAGCCAGAAGTGAGCTCGTCGAACCCTTGACGCTTTTGCTCTTCCGGATCGGCCGCCAGCGCAATCAGACATGGGCATGGATTCGCCAATCGTACATCTCGCTCGCGTCGCCGAGTGTCTTTTCGAAGGAGCGGACAGCGCCCATCGAGGTGAACACGGGAAAGCGATAGTTTCCGCGGTTGATCACATGGTACAGCGCATTTTCATATTGCACCCGAAGACGGCGAGGCATGCGAGGTACCAATCCAAACCTGGCCGTTCACGCCAGCCTCACAAATACCCAATTTCAGGGCGTGGCTGCGGTTTTCTTCGACCTATTGCACCATGCACTGGCCTGACCCCGTCGGCTCGTCCCCACGAAACGCTTCAATCAACGCCAGTCGCTGCGCTCGCGCGATCACGCGTCGGCCGCGGCCGTCGCGCATCTCGCCCGTGTCCAACACCTCCGCTGTGATCGCTCCCATTCGCCAGAGCTTACACTACCGACGCTCATCCGGCTACGAGGCACCCGAGCGGACGCTTACCTTACGTTTCGTCATCCGCCCATCCTACCATCGACGCGCTTCCCCCGCCTACCATGTGCTCGCTGTGACGCTTACCTTCAGCGCATCGAGCCGCGAAATTCGCGAAGCTATCGCAAGGTCCTCGTTCCAGTGTCATCGGACTGGTTAGCGTGGGAGAAGGCTCAGGGGGTCACCGAACGCCGCGCGCGTTTCTGTCTGGAAACTCGCTAACCGGTGACTCTGAGAGTTCTGTGTCGCAGCAGCCGACACAGGACTCCTGTTGAACAAGCCCGGGAAGGACCAGCAAGCGCGAACGCTTATGCGCTTTGTATTTGGCGCGAGAAGACCGGCCGGCGGAACCCCCGGGCAAAATTGTGGGCAACCCCGATCTGATTCGACCCACTCAGTCGGTCGTTCACTGTGGACCTCAACGTGTACACTCGGTTTGAAATCTTTTGTATCCTATATTTGGTGACGTAGGCATCGCTCCGCCCGGTCCCACTGGCAAAGCGGAGTCGAGGAAGGGAATATAATCTGAGGCGAAGGCGCTTCACGCTGAACAGGAGGGTGGCGCGCGGGAGCGCGGGAGTTTGGCGACACAGACCGGCGTTAACGCCTGGCAGTGCGGGCACCGCAAGTGCCATGACAGCTCTTCGCTCGCTGGCCGGACGATAATCAGCGTGGCGAGCAGCGTTTCGACGAGGATCCGGCGTCGCTTCGCCGCTGGATGCATCCAGCCGAAATAGCGCACCCGGTGCTGCCCGGGCTGAGGCACGTGCTGCAGATACCGGCGCATGAACTTGTCGGAGGCGAGCGTGCACTCTGCGGGCCGCTGGGTGGCTGAATCGGTGTAGCGGAACGTCACGCTCTGGTCCTGGGCGGACACGATGCGTTCGTCGCTGATCGCGGTGCGGCTCACGTAGCGCGCGAGATACTTGACCACGTTTACGCCCGAGCCGGCTGGCTGGCAGTGGAGCCACCACCCTTCGTGCCAACACACCTCGGGCACCTGCGCGTGCAACTCCGGGGCCGCCGCGCGCAACGCTTCTTCCATCCCGCGTCGCAGCACGGACTCGACCGCCTTCTTCGGCAGCAGCCAGTCGGCCTTGCGCGCCGTCCGCCACGCGGTGCGATCGGTTGTGAGACCGCCGCCGGGTATGATGAAGTGCAAATGCGGATGAGCCTGAAGCTGCCGTCCCCACGTATGCAATACCCCGATCATGCCGAGTTCCGCTCCGAGATGTCGCGGCTGATCGGCAACCGACTGCAGCGCCCGGGCTGCTTGGTTGAAGAACAGATCGTGCAGCAACTGCGGACGCGCGGTGAAGATCGGGCGAACCGCCGCCGGCACCGTGAAGGTCACCAGAAAATAGGGCACCGGCAGAAGCCGCTCCGTCTGCTTCTGCGTCCACTCCGCAGTGCGCTCCCCGCCGCAGCGCGGGCAAGCCCGGTGATGACAACTATGATACGCGAAATCAGTCTCGGCGCATGCTGTGCAGCGATAGAGATGCCCGCCCATGGCGGGCGTGCGGCAGCGCATAATCGCGAGCAAGGCACGGCGTTGCGCCGGCGTGAGTGGATGCGAACCATCCAACCACGCCGGCGCCTGCCGGGTCAGCCAATCGGCCAAAACGGACATCGCGCGGGAGCGACGCGCAGAGTGTGGCTAGAGAGCGGAAGCGGGTTTCAATTTGTCGAGGGCCGCGCGTGCGGTCGCTTCGTTGACTGCCGTCAGGTGCGTGTAAATGACGGTCGTTTCCAGTGAGGCGTGGCCGAGATACGCGGAGATGAGGCGGATGCTCACGTTTTCTTCCAAGAGGTGGGTGGCATACGAATGGCGCAGCGTGTGGACGCAGATCCCCTTGGGCAGCCTGGCCCCGGCCACCGCCAGCCGCATGCAATGCTGAATCGATGGGACGCTCATCGGCTCGACCGCCGCCGCGAGATGCGCCGACCCAGCGGGCGCGGCGCGCCAGCCCCGGCCCACGCCGGGAAAGATCCAACGCGGATGCCGGTGGGTCTTCCACCAGGGCCGCAGTTCAGCGAGCATCCATCCCGGCAGTGGCACGTAGCGGTCCTTGTTCCCCTTGGCCTCCCGGATGTGCACGCGCTCTCCGCCGCGTAAGTCGCCCACCTCAAGCTTAACCGCTTCTCCAACCCGTAGCCCGCAGGCGTAGATCAAGCGCAACACCACGCGAAACCGCTCTTCGCGGATCACCGCGAAGAGCCGTGCCACTTCCTCCCGCGTCAGTACTTGCGGCAGGCGTTGACGATCCGGACTGCGCACCAAATCGAACAACTTCCAGTCGCGCCCCAAGTGCAATCCATAGTAAGCGCGCAGCGCCGCGACTGCGGTCCGAATCGACGACGGCGAATACGCTCGGTGCTCCTTCAAATGCAAAACGTGCGCTCGCACGTCCGCCTCATTGAGGCCGGCGGGATCGCCACCGAAGCGCCCGGCGAGTAGACGCAGAACCTTCATGTATCCAAAGTAAGCGTCCGGCCGGCGACCTCGGTCTAAGGTATTGAGGGTAACCAATACGACATCTCAATGGTGACCATTGAGACGTCGCAATGGTGACCAATAATAACGAAGCACTACGAAGCGGGAGGCTGCCAGTTCACGGGCAGCAGCGGTTGCAGATCATCCTGGTTTGTCATGCGCGGCAGCCGGGTGAGCAGGTCTTTCAGGTAAGCCAAAGGGTCTTTGCCGTGACGCTGGCAGGACACGATCAACGAGTAGAGGATCGCGGAGCGCTGCCCGGCCTCGGGGTGACCGATAAACAGCCAGTTCTTCTTTCCGATGCACGAAGGGCGGATCGCATTTTCGACCAGGTTATTGTCGAGCCGCGTTTGGCCGAACCGCAGATGCTGCACCAGCGACTCCCATTGGTTGAGCAGGTAATCGCACGCTCGGCCCAAGCCGGATTTGGGTCGCACGCGTTGTCGGGTCCAGACGGCCAGGCGCTTCAAACTGGCCATCGTGCGCACGATTCCCTCGGGCTTGAGCCGTGCTTCGAGCCGCTGCGAGGGCTCGAGCTTGCGTTCGTCCCATTCGCGTTCGCGCCGGTACATCCGGGCAATCATGCGCAGCACCGCCGTCGCCACTCTCGGATTCTCCGCTTGCGCCTCAAAAAACTTACGGCGGGCGTGAGCCCAGCAGCCCAGCCGAATAACACCGTTGTGCTTCGCGGCGTAGGCGTCGTACGCCTCGTAGCCGTCGGCCTGGAGCAGCCCGACGTAGTCATCAGTCAACAGCGTGGTGAGTTCGCCGTGGCGACGCGACAACCGCCAGTCGAACACGACGTCCTCGCCGGGTGCGCTCACGACCCACAGGTAGCCTTGCTCCGCTCGATGCCTTTTCTCGTCCGGATCGATAAACTTCACCGGTGTCTCGTCGCACTGGAGATATTGCCCTTTCAAGAGTTGAGCGAGCATCAGCTTGTAGATGGGTTCGGCCCAGTCGGCGGCGATCCGCACCCAGTCACTCATCGTCTTGCGATTGAGCTGGGCGCCCCATTGCGCGGACATCGACTCCAAGCGATAAAGCGGCAGGTGGTGCTGGTACTTCGAGATGACGATGTACGCGATCAGACCGGCCGAGGCGTAGCCCCCAGCCGCTACGCGCGGCAACGCCGGCGCCATCACGGGCGCGTGCTCGCGATCACCCTTGCGTCGGTATTTAGGGCGCACGATCTCACGCTTCACCAGCTTCGGCCCGATCAGCTCCACCTCAAACGTGCGCTCCTCGCTGATCTGCTCATAAGCATCC
>Ga0163144_10001233_pt1 | contig 60322 bp, 53 predicted proteins | sample OliLak19BULKMAT1_FD_123175 | JGI IMG/M metagenome (GOLD analysis project Ga0163144, IMG submission 123175) | Freshwater microbial mat bacterial communities from Lake Vanda, McMurdo Dry Valleys, Antarctica - Oligotrophic Lake LV.19.BULKMAT1 | ecosystem: Environmental > Aquatic > Freshwater >...
GAGTCGCGAATGGCATAGGCCAAATAGAAGGTTCGTGGAGGTATTGCGGATTTCCGTTCTCAGCACCGGTGCGCGACACACTCCATGTTGCTAACGACTTGCTGAAACGCGCCCAAGGCAAGGGGCAGCGGGAGTCAACGGCTGACTATTGCGAAACACAACAAGCGCCCGTTCTTGCGCCGGAACCGCCAGCGCCCTCAACGCCTCCGCCCATCACCCCCCCAAAAACCCCAACAAATCCTCCCGGAACTTCTCCTTATGCGTCGCCAGCAAGCCATGTGGCGCGCCTTCATACTCAATGAACTGTGCCTGCGAAATCCCCGCCGCGGCCGCATGCGCTGACGCCTTGATAGGCACGGTCTTGTCCTCACTCCCGTGCACAATAAGCGTCGGCACGCGAAACGCCTGCAAATCCGGACGGAAATCGGTGGTCGCAAAGGCCTGCGCACACGCGAGCGTTGGCCGCAGTCCCGCACTCATCGACACCGCGCGCGACCATTCGAGCACCTCGTCGCTCACCGGCTTGTCCAGGACGTCAACGCCGTAGAATGACTTGAAGAACGTCGCGAAAAATGCCGCGCGATCTTTCTTCATGCCGGCGGTCATTCCCTCGAACACACTCGCGTCTGTGCCGTCGGGATTGTCCGCCGTCTTCAGCATGTAGGGAACGACGGAAGAAATAAGTCCAGCCTGCTTCACCGACTTGCCATAATGCCGAGACATGTACCGCGCCACTTCGCCGCCACCCATGGAGAACCCAATGATCGCGCAATCCGTCGAACCAGTGGATTCAACCACGGCTGCCAGATCGTCCGACAACGTGTCGTAGTCGTAACCATCCCACGGTTGATCCGAGCGCCCAAATCCACGACGATCATACGACACCGCGCGCATGCCCGCGTCTGCAATAGCGACCGCGTGGTCGTCCCAACTGTCAGCCGACAGCGGCCAGCCATGCAACAGAATGACGGGACGCCCGCTGCCCCAATCCTTCACATGTAACTTCGTGCCGTCCTTCGTCGTGATGTGCGCCATTGCAATCTCCGTGGGTGAGCGAAGTCGGACACATGGCGCACCGCGAGGTTCCGGCGCGGTGTAGCAATAGTCACCGGAAAACTGTTCAGGCTTTCCCCCAACAACAACGCGCCGTCTTCTATCGACTTCTCCCCGCCCGCACCTTCTCAATCGCCGTCTCCACATCCTCCCACCGGTAAAAGTGGAAACGCCCGCGGTTTGACATCATGGCCAGCATGCCGCGCGGAAAGGCTGTGCCCAACGCTTGTGCGGTGACGTCCAGTCCGTCAGTCTGCTGCGCACGCACGGGAATCACAGCAATGACCGGATGCGAATGTGCATTGCCGCTCACGCCCTCGCGCGGAAATACCTGAAACCGATTGCCACCTTGGTCGGACACAATGAGGTAGCCGCTCGCTCCGTCCTTTCGGTACAGCGCAATCCCTTCGTGATCCTCGAGGAATCCGGTGGTCGCGAACAGCGCGAGCTCCTTCGAGCCCGAGTCGGGATCGGCGTGATACTTCCGCACGCCCACCCCTTCGTCCGAGTAATACAGGAAGCCCAGTTCGTCGTCGACAAAAATGGCTTCAATTTCCTTGCGGCCACTATACGTGCCGAATTCACGCACCTTGGTCGCGACCACCCGCCCACCCTCGGCACGCAATGCATACTGCGCGAGGTAGTGATTAACCGGGCCACCCTTTCCCCCAACAATGGCGAACACCTGGCCATCACGGGGGCGTTTGTACAACGCAACACCCATGGGCGCGCGCGCAGTGTCACCGTCAAACACCGCAATGCCGCCGCCATCAATGGCCTTCATGGCGGGCATCGAGAACACGCGAAGCGACAGGCGCAACCGCTCGGTCGCCACCGCAATGTCGGTCGGTTGTCCACCCACCTGCATGCCATACTCCACGTCGACGTTATTCATGCGCATCAGCGGCGTCACACTTCGCGCGCGATCAATGCGGCCGTCAAGGTTGAACGTGTACACACCGCCCGTCGAGTCGCCTTTATCGGTGCCGAGCACGACGCTCCGTGACGGGTCGGTGGCGTTGACCCAGATGGCCGGGTCGTCGCTGTCGGTTGGCACCGAGTCGGTGATGACCGCCGGCGTCAGCGTGTCGGGAGAAAGCGGAAGTGAGGCCGCCGCAAACGGCGCCGAGTCGGCGCCAGCTACCGTGGCGTTCGCGGAATCGGTGGCGCGGGATTGACCGTCGCCGCAGGCGGTGAACAGCAGCAGGGCTGCCAATGAAGTGGTATATCGCATGCGGCAATATCGCACGGTGTCGGCCAACTGTCGAAGGGGCCGCCAGCCGTCGCCTGACTTGTGATGTGTTCGTCACGCGCCCGTGACATGTACACGCGGGTTCAATACCGAGCGCCCGTACAATCTGGCCGTTCCCCCCCTGACCCTCCGTGGGAGCACCAATGCGCGACCGCACGGTGCTGAGCCGCATGCGCCGACAATGTTGCGTTGACTTCTCGCGGTCAGGGCCCGTTTGGCGCTATGGTACAGTGCAGCGCAGTGTGCACTGCGATCATGGCGACATTCTGCAGGACGGGCCGTATGCGAGTGATAAAACCGACGCTCCTCCACGCTGTGTGGTGCCGCAACCCAGGGCTCCGCAGGTCGCGCCACATGCGGCTGATGGACTGCCGGTGTCCGACGCAGCGCCGCGCAGCCCGTCGGGCCACCACTTGGATGTTGGTGGTGTGCGCCACCATCACGTTCGGCGCCTTCGGCACCCGGCCTCTGCTGCATGCGCAAACACTTCGTGTCGCGGTCGACTCCACCAAGCTGGGCGCCGATGCCCGGGCGGCCATGCGCACGTGGCACAGCTATCTCGCATCCAAACGCGGCCAGTATTATTCGAACGCTGGTACGCCGACGCCGCTGTGGGTGGAAGAGGAGCAGCGCCAATGGCCAATGTACGACCTGGCGGCGGTGTACCTGCCTGACGGGGGCAATGCGGAAATCGCCGGCATCGAGCAGGTTGGGCCACCGGCGCAACGCGAGTTTCGCATCACCACGCGCTTCACGATTAACGAGGCCCCGAACAGCCCCGCCACATGGTGGAGCCGCATGACGGTCACGGTGTACGCGGTGCACAGAAATGGGCTGTGGCAGATGGCGAATGCATTACCTCGCAACGTTGCCTCGTGGAAGCGGGACACGGTGGGGAGTCTCGAATACGTGTACCCGCCCGAGTACCGCTTCAACCGCGTGCGGGCCGAGAGTGCCAGTACGTTTGTCGATTCGCTGGCCGATGGGTTGAGTGTGCCGCGCATTGACCGCCACGTGTACTACCTCACTGAATCAGTGGACGCGGTGTATGCCGCCATGGGCCTCGTGTCCGACGTCAAGTTTGGCGCGACGGGCGGCGTCGCACAGCCGGTGAACAGACAGGTGTTTTCCGGCGTTCCGTCCATCGGCGAGAACTATCGGCACGAGCTGGCGCACCTGGTGCTGCGTCCGCTCATGACAGCATCCACCAGCACGTTTGTGTCGGAGGGTGTGCCGACATGGCTGGGCGGTACCGGTGGATTGAATTACGCGGGGTCGGTTGCACAACTGGCCGCGTGGCTCAACGCACATCCACAGGTGACACTCGATTCACTCATGCGGCCGGGCTACCCGAACCCGCAAACGTATGCCGCTGGTGCCGTGATTGCCGAAATGGTGTTCGATGTCGGTGGACGGCACGGCATTCGGCTCATGTTCGATGCCGGCGCGACGGCGTCGGAGCTGCGCGAAGGGCTGCAGCGCATCACGAAGTACGGGTGGTCGCGGGTCCAGCAGGAATGGCGGGACCGGGTGCGCGACTACGAGCGGCGATAGGATCATCGGTCGTCATATTGCGGCACGCTACAGGCTTCGGACCAGCGGGTTGCGACGTGCGACGGAATCACGGGCCGTCGGCTGCCGGGGGCTCAGTTTGAATCCGTCCGGGTACTGAGGCAGATTACGGCCTGCGCCAGCAGGCGCACCGTCACGTTGTTGGTCGTGCCTCCCGTCTTCCGGATTTTCATGCGCAGCAATCGCCGCTCCATCCGCCGCTTTCCGCGCCAAGTCGCGCAGACGTTGCTGATGCCCACCTTGTTGGCCAGCACCATGGCCGCCGCGTGTTCCGGCGGCAAACCCGACACCAACGCGAACGCGATGCCAGTACCGGCTGCCAACCGCACCCCCACGTACACCTACGAGGTGGTGCGTACGTATCCGCATGACGTGGCGTCGTTTACGGAAGGGCTATTGTTTCATGAGGGACGTCTGTTTGAAAGCACCGGCGAAAAGGGCACGTCGTACATTCGCGAAGTGGATATCGAGACAGGTCGCGCCAAACGGCAGCGCAATTTGGATTCCGCGTATTTTGGCGAAGGCATCATTATTTTCGGCGATCAACTATACCAGCTGACTTACCAGTCCGAAATTGGGTTCATCTACGACTGGAAGACGTTCGAGCCCAAAGGCCAGTTCAAGTATCAGGGCGAAGGCTGGGCCTTCACGACCGATACCGTGTCGCTCATCATGAGCAATGGGTCATCGGTCCTTGCGTTCCGCGATCCGGCAACGTTTGAAGCCAAACGCACCATCGAAGTCACCGACCACGGAGTGCCCGTTTCCAAATTGAATGAACTGGAATGGGTGAAGGGAGAAATTTGGGCCAATGTCTGGGAGTCCGATCAAATTGCGCGAATCAATCCGGCGACCGGCGCGGTCACGGGGTGGATTGACCTCGCCGGCATTCTTCCCGAGGCCGATCGGCCGCGTCGCGTTGACGTACTGAATGGTATTGCGTATGACGCAAAAACCGACCGGCTGTTCGTGACCGGCAAGTACTGGCCCAAGCTGTTCGAGATCAAGATCAAGCAGCGGAGCTGAGCGCCGAACCCCCGATTCCGGCAGCCAGCCGGCAACAGCAACAGCAACAGCAATGGTAACGGCAACAGCAACAGCAACAGCAACAGCAACAGCAACAGCAACAGCAACAGCAACAGCAACAGCAACGGTAACGGCAACAGCAACAGCAACAGGCAAAAGGCAAAAGGCAACCGCAACTGCCTGTCAAGGATTAACGGCGGACAATGGTTGGCAGTTCATCCGCTGTTAGTCCGTTGTTCTCCGCCGTTCGTCCTTCACCAGTAGTTGCTGTTGCTGTTGGAGTGCGGTCGCTACCTCAAACGCACCACCGAAAACTTGAGCGACGCCGCCGGCGGTCCGCCGTTCGTCGACACCGACACCACCCCCGTCCTGTTCAGCGGCACGGCGAACCGCAAATACCCCGCGCCACCGCCCGCCAGATTCAATCGCTGACTGGCATTGCTACGCAGAGTGCGGGCCGCCAACGGATATACGCCCAACGTGCTGCCCCCTATACGCAAGTTCGGATAGATGCTGCGGAAATTCCACGACGGGAATTTGTACCGGTCATCAAGCTGTGCCAGCGGCAAACCCGGAAAGTCGTCAGCGATTGTCGCAACCGCCCAATCATTCAGGAACGTGGCGAGTTGTCCGTTTGGCAACGCGTTATTCAAATTGGCCAGTCCGGTGGTGGTCGAGTTGACAAGACTCCGGAACAATGCTGGTTCGCCGCCCGGCGCCTGTCGTCCCGCTGCATAACGCAGAAAACTCCAGATGGCCCCACGCGTCGCCAGGGAATCGTTCGTCGCGTATGGCGACGTCACCTCGGGACTGCGCAACCGCTCGTAGAACCGACCGAAATTCTGCGTCATGTACGACGTGAAGTTCGTGTTCTGGCCCGTTGTGCCGCCCACTGCGTTGAGGTTCAAATTGTCGCGCGTTCCGAATCGGCTGATGCGAAAGTACAACAGCTCCTCCGCGATATGCGCCAACCCCTCGTCCAGCCAGATTTGTTCACTTGGCGCAGCCCCCGTGTTCACGTAGAGACGGCGCGACGCATTGATCAGATGCTGAAACTCATGACCCAAGGTCGTGAGATTGAGTCGCGTGACATCAACCGTGGCGCGCCGGTTGCCGTTGATGGTGCCCAGTGGATCGGGCACGAGCAGATAAAACATCTCGGCCTCATTCGAGCCGGTGCAGCCCAGCAATCCGTTCGCGCGGTTTTCGGAAACAAATCGCGCGAGAAGAAAAATCCACCGATCACAAACCCTGAGCTGGCCGGCGTGAGCTGATTCACCGCTTTGGTGAGAAACAGAATCACCCGGTCGTTCCCCCCGATGTTCGTGGGGGTGCCAAAGTTGTCGATGCCGATGGGATACACCAGTGTGTCAAACGTCGCGACGATGGATTGATAGTCCGCGTCGGAATACCCGCCCGCTGGATTTCCCGGGTCCGCCACCAGCACGGAGCGCGTGCCGACGGTTTTCACGACGGCGTCGACCATGACGGCGTTGCTGCACCCCTGCAATGCCTGCGTGTTGAGTTTGAGCACATCCCCCACCTTCGGAACGGCCATGAGCGCGGCCGGCCGGCTCAACCCATCCACGCCACCCTCGTTCCGCGCGGCATACGCGTCGCGGGCCATGTCCACCAAGCCACTCAATTCCGTCCGCTCCATTTCCCGGCGCGCCAGCTCGGCCTTGCGATCGAGCCACAGCGCAGGAACCGGAAACTCGGCGTACCCCAGGTCAAATGCGGATTTCGGATTGAACGCCGCCGCCAACCCCGCGCTGGGGGCTGTTAACCCCAGCCCGAAAACGTCAAACGCGGTCGTCGTAGCAAAAGTGGTGCTGGACGCAAAGGCCACGACGGCGTATTCGGCATTCAGCGACCCACCGGCCAGACACACGCGGCCAGTCGTGGTCATGACCTCTCCAACCGTCATCGCACTAACCGGCGTCGCCCCGCAGGGCGATGAACCAGCCGGCCCAACCGTGACCTGCACCGTATCGGCCCTGCCAGCGCTGGACGAGATCACACGAGCGGTGCCTTGCGCAAGCGCCGTCACGAGCCCGTTGGCCGCGACGCTGAGCACCGACGGATCGGGCGCGGCGTAGGTCACCGCGTTCCCACTTAGTTCGTTGCCGAACTGATCGCGGACCGAAGAGGCGATGGTAACCGTATCCCCAACGCCCAGGCTCAGGACGTCGGGCAGGGTGACCACCACAGCGGCGCCTCCGGGCTGGGCCGTGGCTGTGAAGATGACTGGTGACACGCCGCCAACCTGGGCGGTGACTCTGGCGGTGCCAGCGTTTGCGCCCAACGTCCACGTGACTTGGGTCGTCCCGTTTCCGTCGGTCCGTGTGCTGCCGCTGCTCATGAAGCCACCGCCCGGCGACACATCCCAGGAAACCGTTGCATTCGAGACGGCCTTGCCATCTGCGGCGGTGACGGTCACGGACAGCGGCGTTGCGAGCAGGGTGCCCACCACGCCCGTCTGTCCGTTTCCGGTGACGGCGCGAATGGCGGCCGGGGGTGCGCTCGGGCCAGTTGGCGATTCGGAGCCGCAGGCGGACAGTAGGGCGAATACGGAAAGGCATGCCACTCTACGCAAGGAGAGAGGGCGAAGGGTTGAACGCGGTTGGCGGGGCAGTGAAAACATGCGGGGACAAATTCGTCGAAGGAGAGCCAGAGCCCGTCATACGGGCAGGAGTGTAAATTGACACGCGGCGCAGACCCATGCGTCGCTCGAACCCGCCCGTCGGTTGGCCCGTGCAGGCACTCTTGCAGTCGATCCACGCGCAGCCGGCCTGCCCATACACGTCGCGGTCATCCTGCCAGAGGATGACCCTCAAAGTGAGTGATCCTCTCTGTGAACACTGCTGAACTTCCCAACCCCACCTCGAATCCGATCAGTCACGACGACGATTCAGCAGGCGGCCAGGCACGGCATCGCCGCGCGTACGACAACGTGCTGCAGACCATCGGATGGACGCCGCTCATCAGGCTGTCGCGTGTGACACGCGGCATTCGCACGCCGGTGTACGCCAAAGCCGACTTTTTTAATCCGGGCGGAAGCGTCAAGGATCGCATTGGTCTGCCACTCATCGAATCCCACGAGAAGGCGGGCCGGCTCAAAGCCGGCGGCACCATTGTCGAAGCCACCAGTGGCAACACGGGGGTGGGGCTGGCCATTGCCGCAGCGCTCAAGGGATATCGCTGCATTTTCACCATGCCTGACAAGATGTCGCAGGAAAAAGTGCGGCTGCTGCGCGCGTTCGGCGCGGAAGTAATTATTACACCCACGGCGGTCCCGTCGGACCATCCACAGAACTATGTGATGATGGCGAAACGCATTGCCGCCGAAACACCGGGCGCCGTGCTGGCCGGACAGTTTGAAAACCAGGCCAACCCCGACGCGCACGTCGCCACCACAGGTCCCGAATTGTGGGAACAAACCGAAGGCAAAATTACGCACTTCGTCGCGGCTGCCGGTACGGGCGGTACGGTGTCCGGTGTCGGACGATTTCTCAAGTCGAAAAATCCGAACATCAAAATTATCGCGGCCGACCCGCAGGGCTCGGTGCTCGCCGAACTGTGGCGCACGAATGGCGACGGCCATCCCACCGGCGCGCCATACAAGGTGGAAGGCATTGGGCAGGACTGCGTACCGCACACGCTGGACATGTCCGTCATTGATGAATTCATGACGGTTGGAGACAAAGAGGCGTTTGCGATGGCGCGCCGACTCACGCGCGAGGAGGGGCTGTTTGTTGGGGGTAGCGCAGGATTGATTGCACACGCCGCCATGCATGTCGCGCGCCGCATGGATGATCCCAACGCACTGGTCGTGACGTTCCTGTGTGACACCGGTGAACGGTATCTCTCGAAAGTGTTCAACGACGAATGGATGCGCGAGAATCAAATGCTCGACACCTCCCCGTCGAACATCGAAAACGTATTAGGTCGGAAGGATGCCAGCGCGCCGACCATTGTGAGTGTCACGACCGGCACCACGGTGCGTCAGGCCATTCGGCTCATGGTGCTGCACAACGTGTCGCAAGTGCCGGTGTTGGACGGTGCGGTCTGTGTGGGCAGCGTGACCGAATCCCACCTCTCGTCGCAAAGTCTGTCCGATCCCAAAGCGCTCGATTTGTCGGTGGGTGACGTGATGGAAGCACCCTTTCCCACCGTCGAAGCCGGACAGTCGGTGGAGAGCGTGGCGAAGTTGTTATCGAAATCGAATCGGGCGGTGCTGGTCAAACGCGACAACATGGTGCAAGGCATCGTGACGCGATTTGATGTGCTCGAATACCTCATGGCGCGATAACGAGTCATGCAGATCACGGTGTTGCTGGGCGGCGTGTCGGCCGAACGGGACGTCTCGCTGTCATCGGGGCTGCGCATTGCCATTGGCCTGCGTGAGAAGGGGCACACGGTCACCTGCCTCGATCCGGCCAATGGCGTGTTCACGCGCGCCCGCGAAGCGGAGTTGCTGGCCAGCGGCGTGGGCACAACGCCCCCGTCACTGGAGGCCCTGGCCGGACTGTCCTCACGCAGCCTGTCCCCAGTGCTCGGCACCCTGCCAGAGATCACGGGCGCCGATTGTGTGTTTATTGCGCTGCACGGCGGACAGGGCGAAGACGGTACCGTCCAGGCCATTCTCGACATGGCCGGCGTCCGATATACCGGCAGCGGGCACCTTGCCAGCGCCTTGGCCATGGACAAACACCTCTCCAAGGTGGTGATGCGCGCCGCCGGAGTCGCCACGGCCGATTGGCTCATGGCGCCGCATCCGTCCACGGGTCAGCAACTGCTGGCAGAGGACGTGGCCACGTTCCTGAATTGGCCCGTTATCGTCAAACCGTCCAAGCAGGGCAGTACCGTGGGACTCTCTATTGTCCGCAACCCCAGCACGCTGGCTGCCGCGATCCAGGAAGCCTTTCGGTACGACGACGAGGTGATGGTGGAACGGTTCGTCCCTGGTCGCGAGCTGACCGTCGCGGTGGTTGGGGGCCAGGTCATGCCCACCATCGAAATTGAGCCCGTCAAGGAGCTCTATGACTACGAATGCAAGTACACCCCCGGCATGGCCCGGGAATTCGTGGCCGAGTTGACCACCGAGACGCATGCCTTGCTGGCGGACCAGGCGATCAAGGCATTTGGCGCCCTCAAGTTGCGCGGGTACGCCCGGCTGGACTTCCGGCTGGATCCCCACGGCCAGTCGTGGTGTCTGGAAGCGAACACGTTGCCGGGCATGACGCCTACCAGTCTCATTCCGCAGGCCGCAGCGGCAGCGGGCGTCTTGTTTCCGGAGCTCTGTGAGCGCATCGTCCAATTGGCGCTGCAGTCCTCGCCCACCGCTCCATCGACCCCCACGTCCTGACTTCGTCTCTGCAGCACCATGGCCCACGCCGTTTTCGACGACTCTGAATTTTCCCGCCCCAACCACGCGGTGCATTGGCTTATTGGCCTGTGTGTCGCCGTGTTTTTTGTGCAGGAAACGGTGGTCAATCAGGAGCTGGTTCGCAGCGCGTTAGGATACGCGACCGGCGACCTCGAACGCCGCCAGTTGTGGAAGGTGTTCACGTACATGTTTGTGCACGGTGGGTTCGTGCATCTCGCACTCAACATGATCACGTTCTGGATTTTCGGTCCGCGCGTCGAGCGTGCGTGGGGTTCGAGTTCCTTCATGTGGTTTTACCTGTGGTGCGGGTTGGGTGGGTGGTTTTTCCACTACATGGTGGGCGGGCAGGGTGTGCTCATTGGCGCGTCGGCGGCCATCCTGGGTGTAGCGGTCGCGTATGCGTCACGCTGGCCCGACGAGGAAGTGCTGCTGTTCGCCATGGTGCCGATGAAAGTGAAGTGGTTTGTCGGCTTCATGATTGCGCTGAATCTCGTCATGATGTACGTGGCGCGGGACGCCGAAGGAGGCACCGCGTGGGCCGCACATGTGGGCGGCATTGCCGCCGGTTTCCTGTACATGCGGTTGCCAAACGCACAAAGCCTCGATCGCTTTCGCCGTCGCATTGCCCCCGCGCCCGAGTATGGCGACGAACCACCGCGCGCGGTGCCCAAAACATCGTCGCGTCCGCGTGAGCGCGAGGTCGACGACATTGTCGCACAGAGCAAGGCCGCCGTGGCGCGCGTGCGACCCGCGCAGCCAGCGCCCGCTCCGGTCATGGCCGCGCCAGTCGTGACCGCGTCGGCGGTGGATGTGGTGCTCGACAAGATTGCCGCGCACGGGCTGGAGAGTCTGACGCCGGCGGAGCGTCTCGTGCTCGAAGAGATGTCGCGCAAGTTGCGCGACCGGTAGTGCGCGATGTTGAATTGCGTTGCGGCGCCGTCCTTCGGGAGGGCGCCGTTACCGCATCCCGGAACACTTCCGCCGCCACAGCCACACCGTTCGAACCCGGCGTCGCTACATTCAACGCATGCCCAAACCAGAACTCCTCGAAAAATTTCCGAATCCGTACGCAGATCGTCGCTACGAGATTTTCATGGAGACGACCGAATTCACGTCGCTCTGTCCACTAGGCGGCATTGAAACCGACGCGGCCGATCTCAAGATGTTGGAAGGTGGTGCGCCCGACTTCGCGACCATTCGCATTACGTACGTGCCTGCGGCATCGTGTCTGGAACTGAAAAGTCTGAAACACTATCTGTGGAGTTTCCGGAACGACGGCATTTTCTACGAGCGTGCGGTGAATCGTATTCTGGACGATCTCGTCGAAGCGTGTACCCCCACCCGCATGACGGTCGTTGGTGACTTCAATGTGCGTGGTGGGATCAAAAGCGTGATTACGGTGGAGTGGCCACACACCGCATAACACACCATGAACTTTCCCTTCGGAACCAGCGCGAGAAGCAACGGGGGCGCAAGATCCCGACTGCTGAAGGTGCCGTACTTTACGCAGCCCACACACAACACCTGTCAGTCAACAGCGCTCAAGATGTTTGCGCTGTATCTCGAGCGCGAAGTGCTGCAAATGTCCGGCGGGGCCGCCCAACTCGAGCCAGCGCGCATTTACAAGACCATCAATGAGGACGCCAAACGTCCCGTGAAAGGTGTGCAGAACGCGCACGGCAACATCAAGTGGTGGCTTGAGCAGCGGTTTCCCTCGCTGTCGTTCAATTATGTCACCACCCGTGATGAGACGGTCGCCATTGAAAACATCGTACGGTTCATCGACTCAGGATTTCCGGTACTGGTGTCGGTGAGTCACGCCAATGTGCCGGGACACATCATTGTAGTGATGGGTTATGAGGGATATCTGGAGCGACAGAGTGCTCCCGGCTTCAAGCTCGTGGTGCACGATCCGTACGGGGCGTTCGATCCGTCGCTGCTGTCCAAGTCGTATGGCAAACAGCGGTATGAGCGGGGCATGAGCCTGCAGTCGGGAGGAGAAACCGGACCGGGCACAGCGGTCCGTCTCAATCCCAGCGCCGCAAGTCGGCAGCGCAAAGGCGATGCCAGCAAGGGAACCTTCTCTCTCATTTCCGCGAGTCGCTAAGTCAGGGTAGCGGGCGCGCGCTCTTGCGGCGCATTCATGCGGCCCGCAAAATAAAGCGGTCGCCCACCGCGGAGCCGTTCATGGGAAGGATTGCCGTTTCGAAACAAGCGCCGCCCATTCTCGGCAATGGAGTCTATTTCAAGGACATTCCGTACAAAACCGAAACTGATTTTGTGAGCGATCTCACCAATTGTATCGGCCAATACGTTTCGCGAAGTCGCGCATTGCATCTGGTTGTGCACGCATCGGGATTCCAGGAAATCCTCCGGCACATTCAGCACGCGCCCGTGACCATGAAGTCGGTCGGCACGAACAGTCCACAAGTCTGGCGTGTGCACGTGGAGTTTTTCTGGAGTCGCACCCCCGATCAGAAATGGTGGGTGCATGGGCTGGGACTCCACACCAAAGACCCCGTCAATCGCATAGCCGTTTCGCACAAGTCGGCAGAGCGCGAACGATTGGAGGACGAATACGAACGGCGCAACGCGATGGCGGCACCTTCCGCGCGCAAAATGTACTTTGAAGTGGAAAAATACAGCGCTGATTTTGACGGCGACCTGCAGGCGCCGCGTTGTGCAAATGTTAATCGACAAAGTGTACGAGGTCGCCAAGGAAGTTGCGAAAATGCCCGTCAATCCCATTGGTCCAAACCCCGATGATCCGTGGTCCATCGTGCAGGCCACGTTTATGGCCGGCACCGGTGCATCCTTACGCGTCCCGGCGACGAGATCATGTTCAAGTTCGGCGCCAAGTCCGCCGCCAAGATTCCCGCCGAGCAGCGCTACACCATGCAGCTGGCGCTGATGGAGTACGCCTTGCGAAATCCCATGGGCGAATGGAAGCTGAACGCGATGTATTCGGGCGCTTCACTGCCCCCATTTCCGGATGCGTACTTGCGATACTGGAGCCCCGGCATGCTGGAGCGGTCATTCCTCGTGCAATTGTGCAAGGCGAAATATTTGTACAAGTAGGCGGCGGGTGAACTTTTGACCCACGACTGGTGACAAACAAGGGACGGCCACAACTTTCATGGCTGACCCTTTTTTCGGAGCGTTTGTTCGTGAAGCTTTCCGCTGGAAATTATCCCCGCTTGGTGGGTGCCGCCTTTCGATGGCCATTCGCCAGTCTGGTACTGGCGTTGGTGATTGCGGCGCCAGCCTCTGCCGGTGCCCAGCGCATCGTCAACCCCGCCATCAGCGCCAAGGCTGGCCCGAACGAGGGCAAGCGCCCGGTCGGCTGGCTGGTGCGCAGTGATTCCACTCCGGCCGGCGGTAACCGGGATAGCGTGCATCTGGTGAATCGGGGCAAGGGCTACTTCCTCGAGTCAGGGCCGCCGTCAATCGTGTGGACACCCAGAAACGTCGCGCGAGGGTCGTTCATTCTAGAGAGCACCATGTTCAGCGGCCGGTCGGGCTCCACCTTTCCTGGTGGATTTGGGGTGTTTCTGGGCGGGCGGAACATGCAAACTCCGCAGGCGCAATACACCGAATTTCTCGTGCGCAACGACGGGTTTTACGCGGTGTTGCAGCATGTGGGCCCCAAGGTCGTGAAGCTCAAGGATTGGACTCAGATTGCGGGCATCAACCAACATAAGGGCCGCCGTGACGAGTCGGTGCGGAATTCGTTCCGGGTCATCGTTGACGCCCAGACCGTACAGTTGGTGATCAATCGAACGCTGGTCACGTCATTCCTGCGGGGTACGTTTCAGCCCGACGGCGAATACGGGGTGCACGTTGGCGCCAAGCAGCTTATTCAGGTGGAGACCCTGGGGTTGGAGCAGGCGAAGAAGTAAGCGCTGGCGAGGGGTACCGGCTCACGCCCCGGTTGGGTAACTTGGTCGGTCTCTGGAGAGTCATGACCGGGGCAACGGCTAGGTAGCTCAGTTGGTAGAGCAGCGGACTGAAAATCCGCGTGTCGGGGGTTCAATTCCCTCCCTAGCCACTGCAGGACCTTACGACGTCATCAAAAAAAGCCGCGTCTGGCCGCGTCACTCGCGGTGAGACGCGGTTTTGCGTAGCGCCGGCGGCCTACGCCGCCTTACCCAGCGGCACCATCCCCGCCTCCCGCAGCACGGCCGACGCCTCGTCCCCCGTCAGCGTCTCGCGCTCGAGCAATGCGTCGGCCAGCGCCTCCAGCGCCGAACGACGTTCGCGAAACATCTGCAGCACGTCGTCGTACCCTGCCGCCAGGATCTCGCGCGCGTCAGTGTCCATGTTCGCGTGCATAGGCCCGCTCACCGGCCCGGAGTCGGGATCGAAGGTGATCAGCCCCGTCGATCGTCCCATCCCGAGCTTGTAAACCATCTGCTTGGCGATGCGCGTGGCCTGCTGCAGGTCGCTGCTGGCCCCGCTCGTCACCGCTGCACTTCCGTAGACCAGCTCCTCTGCCGCGCGGCCGCCGAGTGCCTTGCGGATTTGCCCCTCGAGGTAATGGCGTGCGTGCAGGTGCAACTCGGTGTCGGGCTGGAAAAACGCGACCCCCATCGCGGCGCCGCGCGGCTGGATGGTCACCTTGTGCAGCGGGTCGGTGGGGCAGAAGACCAAACCGGCCAGGGCGTGCCCTGCCTCGTGCAACGCGATGAGGCGTTGCTCGACGCGTGAGATGACGACGCCTTCGCGCGCACGGCCGAGCAGGACCCGGTCGCGCGCTTCCTCCATGTGCGACCAGGCCACCGAACTTGCCCCGGTCTTCACGGCAAGCAGCGCCGCCTCGTTCAGCAGCCCTTCCAGATCGGCCCCGCTCGCTCCCGGCATGAGTCGCGCCAGGCGGCCCATCTCGACATCGACGGCAAGCGGCATCCGACGCTTGGAAGCGTGCAACGACAGGATCTCGGCGCGCTCTCCGACACTGGGCAGCGCCACCGTGACCGAACGGTCAAAGCGCCCCTTGCGGAGGAGCGCCGGGTCGAGGTCGGCGGCGCGATTGGTCGCCGCCACCACGACAATCCCCGACGTCGCGCTGAAGCCGTCCAGCTCGACGAGGAACTGGTTGAGCGTGCGGTCGTCCTCCGGATGCCCGCCGGTGCGCCCGCGCCGGCCGCCCAACGAATCGATCTCGTCGATGAAGATCACCCCGCCCCCCGCCTTGCGTGCCTTGCGGAAGAGCGCCTTCACCCGCATGGTGCCCACCCCGAGGAACATCCCCGAGAAGTCCGGCCCCGACATGGCGAAGAAGTTCGTCCCGGCTTCCCCCGCCAATGCCCGCGCCATCAGCGTTTTCCCGGTCCCCGGCGGTCCCTCCAGCAGAATGCCCTTTGGCACCTTTGCCCCCATCCCGGCGAAGCGCTTCGAGTCCCGCAGGAAGTCGACGACCTCGCGCAGGTCGGCGAGTGCCGCCGAGTTGCCCGCCACGTCGGCGAAGGTCGTACGGGAGCCGGAGCCCTTGCCAGTGCCTACCTCGAAGTCGCCGCCGCTGCCCGACGACTGTCGCCCGTAGTGCGCGTAGAGGACGAAGCCGACGCCAGCCGCGACGAGCAGGGTGACGACCAACGTGATCAGCGGCGCGCGATCCAGCGGGGAGGCGGCAAACGCCACGGCGACCTTTGCATCCGTCGCCGCCGTCACCAGCGTACTGCCCTCTCCGGTCCCGTATTCAACGCGGATCTCGCGCGTCCCCGATGCGTTCGGCGCCACAAGCCACCCGCGCAACGCCGCACCAGGCTGGATCAGGATCGAATCGACCTCGTGCGCCGACATCGCCGACAGCAGTTCGCTGTAGCGCATGGCGATTGGCGCCGGCGACTGCGAGGCACGCGAGAGGTGCACTCGGGCGGAGACGGCAAGGACAACAACGACGACGAGCGCGGCGGCGGTCCAGCGTGCAGCGGGGGAACGGAACGGAGCGAAACGCATCGGCAACCAGCAGCGAGGAGAGAGGGTTAGTTGAGCGACTCTCTGGGCGCGCCTGTCGTAACCGTCAATTCCTTCGCGACGATTACATCGCACCGGTGCCGGGTTTACGGGCGTGTCGGGGACCCGTGGTGACCTAAGCGCGCCAGCGCCACCAATAGGCGACCAGCGTCAGCACAAGAATTACCAGCACACCAATGACGTACTGGCCGCGTCTGGGCTTGTCGATGCCGGGCTTCAATTCATCTTCGTGAGCCATGTGCCCCCCCTTGCATGCCGATATCCGGAATTTCACCATCGCGAACGCAGCATGCGTACACCGGTCGCCAATGCCCAGAGCAATCACCCAGGTGGCTGCACCCGAGGCGGCTCAATGGCGATGGCGTCGGCCGAAGTCGCACCAGCCCGTACTTCAGTGTGCCGAATCTGTCCGCCCAACAAACCAGTGTAAGCCATCAGGGCCGTGACAACGACTGTTCCCACCAACGCACCAATGGCTGCCGAGTTTGGAAGCGCCGCGCGACGCCAGCGCCAAAGCGCCGCTCCGGCGAGCAGTCCAAGCGCCGCGGCCGCGAGAAAGGCGTTGTCGGCAATTTCCTCATGTTCATGAATAGCCGCGCGAGTCACTCCCGGCATGCCGCGCACCCCGTCTTCGGCGGGTTCACCAGAAAACTTGGCCGCCGCCCCCGCCACGCCCACCACAAACAGCACTGCGAGCGCAGTTCGCTGCAGCACGTCTCGGCCATACCGCAATGATGTCAGCAACAACGCCAGCGCAAAAATTGCGCCGATAATCGGCACGTGGTTCACCAGCAAATGCTGATGCGTGCCTGTCATGGTGGTGCCGATGTAAGTGCAGCGTGAGCATGCCCGATAGGTAAGTATACCGGTTCCACTCCTTCCAAGAGCCTGAAGCGCCAGCGGGATTGGTGACATTCGGGCAATGGAGCTCGCGCGAATGACGGGGCGCAACGCTCGACGACGGGGCGCAACGGCGACTCGCACCGCACCCCAACCCACGCCAGCCCCGCGCAGTATCCGCGACATCCGCCGCATCCGGAGTTATTCGCTTTCCCGCAGTGTAACCCATTCTGCCGGATGCCCGAACAAACCCACAGAACACTTGCGCCCCATTCGAATGCGACAATCAGGAAACTCGAACGAGACACTCATCAGACTACATCCGAAACCTAAATGCGACTGCGCAACGCCTCCGGCGTCCACTGCTGCAACCACCCCGTAATCACCGTCATGTTATCCGTCACCATCAACACACCCACCGCAATCAACAACACACCAGATATTCGCGACATCCACACCAACGCCCCGCGATACCGCTGAAACAAGGTCATGAACCGTTCAATCATGACCGCCGCGAGAAGAAACGGCAGCGCGAGCCCCAGCGAATAGGCAAACAACAGCAGCAGCCCGCGGTTCAAGTCGGCGCTGCTGGCCGTATACGTCAGTACACCACCAAGAATTGGGCCGATACACGGCGTCCATCCCGCCGCAAACGCCATACCCACCAGTACGGTGCCCAGATATCCAACGGGTTTGTTCGCAATGTGCATGCGCCGTTCGCGTGACAACGCGCCAATGTTGAACGCGCCCAGCAGATACAGGCCAAGCACGATGACCAACACGCCGCCCACACGTCCCACCCAGTCGCGTTGCTGCAGCAACACACGTCCCAGCACGGTCGCGGTGGCACCGAGTGCCAGGAAGACAAGCGTGAAGCCCGTGACAAACAGCAGCGCGTGCACCAGCGTCGTTCGCCGGGAGCGCTGCATGTCGTCCAGACTCATGCCCGTAATGAAGCTGACGTAACTCGGAATGAGCGGCAGCACACACGGCGAAAGGAAGCTCAGGACGCCGGCCGTGAAGCTGATGGAAAGGCCGATGGATTCAGATTGCACGAATCAGGAACCAAGCGCGCGTGTGATGGCGGCCGCGAGCGACGTATCGTTCGGCGCAATGGGCCCCGTCTTGCGCCAGCGCAGCACTCCGGCTTTATCAATGAGAAACGTGGCCGGTACCCCCACGATCAGAAACCGCGCCGAAATGCGATCGTCCGCGTCGCGCCAGATGGGAAACGTCATCTTGAAGTCGCGCATGAACGCGCGAATGGCGTCGTCAGTACCGTCGGTGTCGACGCTTACGCCGACCAACTCCAGTCCGTTCGCGCGATACCGTTCGTGAATGGCTTGCAGTTCGGGAATTTCCGTACGGCACGGATGACACCACGTCGCCCACACGTTGAGCAACGTCACTTTGCCACGAAGGCCGGCCAGCGACACAGAGTCGCCCTCAAGCGAAACCGCCGCATACGCGGGCAATAGCGCGCCAATTTCGACACGACCGTCGGTGACGTTGGCGGCTGATTGGTCGCGTGCCGAACACCCCATCATCACCCAGGATGACATCACGGCCATCGCTACTGCGCCGCGACCACACCTCCGCAGGACACGCCTCATCGAAACTCGGTGAGCGGTGCACGCGCAATACGCACCGCCGACGGGCGACCCGCCACCGTCCACGCGAACATCACGTTGTTGCCGGTGATCACGGCATGTGGAAACCCGCTGGCGCGCGCGGCACTCGATGTTGCTACCGTCATGGGCACACCAGGCTTGCCATCGCGGCCGACACGTCGTGCCTGCACCGACGCCACATCGCCACCCGTGCGCTCCACCCACGTCACCAGTGCACCGCCGTCCGGCAACAACACGACGTCGACGCGACCGGCCGGACTGCCCGCGTCCATTCGCACTGGTGCGCCAAACGTCGCACCCGCGTTGTCGGAGAACGCCACGTTGACGCGCGCGCTGTCACCCGGCGCCGTGAACCAGGCGAGCGCCACGCGATTGCCGCGTGCCGAGAGCGCCGGGCCATTCACCGGACAGGCCGCAATCTTCCAGTTGTCGCGGTGCGCTGGCGCACCGGCAGTCCATTTGTTGCCCACGCGGCGCGTGACATAGATGTCGCGAATTTCCTCGCTGGAGCGGTCGCGATATGCGATGATCGGCCCGTTGCTGGTCATGGCCGCGGCGTTTTGACAACAGTCACACGTGCGTTCATCCAGCCGCACTTCGGCGCCGCGCGTACCGTCTGCTGCGAGAGTCGTCGAGACCAGCATCATCTCGTTGCCGGCGGCGTGCCCCGCATCATGGCCGGCCGCTTTGGTCTTCCGTCCATCCAGCCACACCGCGCCCACGGTGCCGCGTTCGTTCCAGAGTGCGACAAATCCGTGTTCTGTTTCCGAGCTGTCGCGATGAGGCGCAACGGGTGTGCTCCACGTGTTGCCGCCATCAGCCGACTGCGAAATACGCACGACGTACGCATAGGTCCCGGTGCCATTGCGCTGCAGCCAATGTGCCGCCAGCCGACCACCATCCAATACCACCAGCGACGGGAAATCTGCCCAGTTCACATAAAAGTCGGGTCGCTGCACAATGGTTTGTGCGGCGCTCCACTTCGTCCCGTCATGCACGGCAAATTTGAGCGCATGCCCGGGACTCGTTGGCTCAAGCCACGACAGGTACACTCGACCATCCGGGCCCACCGTGAGATTCGGCTCGGCGCTGCCCACCCCAGCGGGACTTGGGAGGCTGTCTATGGCAAGCGTGCGCGCGGGCGTGGTGTCCGACGACGCGTTTCGTCCGAAGGCCGTCGCGACCAGACACGCTGTGAGTCCGGCGGCACCGGCGATGGTTGAGAGGCGATTCATGGACCGTCCGTAAGGAGTAAACAACGGCGCGCTCGAAGACTGCAATATATATGTATCATCCAAAGACCTGCCGCGGGGTTACTGCGTCCGTCGCGCTACCTCGCGCGCCGTGTGGCCAATGCCGGCATGTTCCGGGACCGGTACCGCGCAACGTCTCTGCCCTACTTTACGCACGATAAAGTCGCACTAAGTTTAACTCACCGCCAGACTCCCGAATCAACTTTTGTGACCAAAGACCGCCAGCCAGGCCGACGTCACGACTCGCCCACACTCCGCTTGCAGGATACCGTTCGCCTTTCGGCCGACGGACTCGCGAAAGTGCTGGGCGATCTGGAAGCGCGCGTGCTGCAAACCATGTGGGACCTCGGCAAAGCTGCATCGGCGCGCGAGGTGCATGATGCCGTGGTCACCGAACATCGCGTAGCGCCGCTGACCACCGTAACCGTGCTGAACAAACTCGTCGACAAAAAAGTGCTCACGCGGCGCAAAGTTGCCGACTTGTATCATTACGAGCCCACAATGAGCGAAGAGGCGTTTCGAGCACAGGTCTCACGCCGCGTGATGGAAGGCATTCTCTCGTTCGGCCCTGAAGCGTTGTCTGCGTCACTGGTGGACGTGCTGGCCGAGCGTGATCCTGCGCAACTCGAAGAACTGGGGCGACTCATTCGCCGCCGTTTGCGCGAACAGGGCTGAACCGGAGTCGCATGCCGCAACCGAACTCGTTTCTGACCGCGCGCATGCGTGAGCGTGAACAAATACATCGCCGTCTGGTGCTGTGGGGTATTGGCGCACTTCTGCTCCTCAGTTTGAGTCCGGTTGTTGGGCATCATGTGTCGACGCGCCTGGATGCCGCGTTGACGGGTTATGATCATGTGCTGGACGTGTGCCTCATTGCCCTGCATATGCTGCTGGCGCCAGTGCACGGGCTGTTTCACGCGCTGCTGTTGGTCGGCGTTTTCTACGCGACGTATGATCGGTGGCGTGCGCTCTCGCGTTTGCGCCAGACACTGTTGTTCATCAATGCGGACACCGGCACCACCTCACCGGCGTTTGTTGCGGCGATGCGTGCGTCAGGGCTCGACCCGCATACCGTGCGGGTTGTCGAAGGGCTGCCCAATCCCGCGTTCACTGCAGGGTGGTGGAGGCCCCGCGTGTATGTGGCGCGGGAACTTGAACGTGTGTTGACGCGCGCTGAACTGGTGGCGGTGCTTACCCATGAAGCCGAACACGTGCGTCGCCGCGATCCGCTCCGGTTGTCGCTCCTGCGTTTTCTTGGGTGCACGTTGTTTTGGATTCCCGCGTTTCGGCGCCTGGCCGCGGACATGGCGGATGAATCGGAAATTGCCGCGGACGATGTGGCCGCAGGTGACCAACCGCTGGTGTTGGCGTCAGCCATCCTGCAGCTCGCTGCATGGCCCATGTCGCGCGGGTCGTCCGCGGTCGCACCTGCATGGCCCGCTGATGCAACAGCGTCCTTCGTCTCGAATGGGGCGAAGCGTTCGACGTCGCATGACGCACTGCTCGAACGCCGTATCCGTCGTCTGGCTGGTGAAACGGCAATCGTTGCGTCACACCTTACGCGTCGCTCATTGCTTGGCGCGGCCGCCATGTTGTGTGCGGTGTGGGTCTCGGGCGTCATCGTTTCCCACCCAATGCCTGCAGAGGGTGCGCATTCGCATGCGGCCCACTGCGATCATCCCGGCGAAGGGGCCCTGTCACACCTGTTTTGTCGTAGTGAACTGTTCGCACGTGAGCCCGCTGCGGCACCGGTCACTGGCGCCGCCAACGGGGCCGCGCCTTCGTGCCCGCACGCGCACAACGCGGCCTAGGCACGAACCGTCCGACTGCCTCCTACTGCCTCCCAACCGCCACACGGTTGTCGGAACGAACTTTACGCTTTATAAAATGCATCACGCTCGAGTTACCGGCACGCCACGCACGCTCCCATTCGGCCGACAACGTTTCATCGGTTCGCTCGCGCATTTTGTGGCGGCGCTTGCAGGTCCCATCGGTTCGCTCACGCCTGTTGTGGCGGCGCTTGCTGGCGTGCTGACGTGCGCCCTTGCACTTGTGCCATCGGCGTACGCACAGACGGACTACTTCAACACCGATGCTGGCCGCCCCGTGCGCATTGAAGACGCATACGCGCTGGAGCGACGCGGCTTCGAATTGCAGGCCGCCCCACTGCGATTGGAGCGTAGCAAGGGCGGGCAATACCGCTGGGGCATTGAACCGGAAATCGCGTACGGCATTCTCCCGCGCACGCAACTGGAAGTCGGGTTTCCGATTGCGTGGATTGACGGGGCTGCGGGACGCACGAGCGGTCTCGCTGGCATTGATGTGTCGTTGCTGCACAACCTGAATGCGGAAACGCGTATTCCGGCACTGGCCGTTGCGGTCGAGATGTTGCTGCCGGCCGGAAGTTTGGCACCCGATCGCGTGTATTCTTCGCTGAAAGGCATTGCGACGAAGACATTTCGGTTCGCGCGGTTTCATCTCAACGGGCAGTACACGTTTGGTGATGCGCCCGACGTACTGGCAACCACCCCGGCAAGCGGCGCGGCGCCGTTAGGTGCGCAGGTAGTGGAGGTGTCGCGCTGGTTAAGCGGTATTGCCGTCGATCGCACGTTCCCACTGCAGTCGGTGTTGCTGACTGGCGAGGTGTACGCACAAGGCGCCCTCGCGGACGGCGGCGAGACCGATTGGAATGTCACCATCGGCAGCCGATATCAACTCTCTCCGCGCTGGGCGCTCGATGCTGGCGTTGGTCGCAGACTCACCGGAGACGATCAAACGTGGTCATTCACAATGGGCGGCGCCGTGGCGTTTGGCCTGCCCTGGAGACGATAATGCTGTCCTCACTCACGAAATCCTGGTCGGCGCGGACAACGCCGCGTCTTGGCGTTGTGGCCTCGCTCTTGAGCCTTGTATTGGCCGCCCCAAACGCACAGGCCCAATGGTCTACCACCTACGAAACGTTTTATCTGCAGGCCTCCCACAACTGGGTGTTTCGCAACAACTACCAGTCGGCCGACCGACTGTTCAATGCGTTCGATTACGGGCACGCCATCCTGTACGAAACGCTGCTGACTAAACCAAACGCGCCGGCTTCCGAACTTGAGGAGAAGGTGTACAACAAGCTCACGCAGCAGGTGCTGGTGCGGCCGCCGCGTGTACCGCTGGAAGAAGCGGCCATTGAAATCAAGTACGCGCAGCTCGCCCCCGAAGCCAAAGTGATGTTTGACTGGTCGCACATTCTGCACCGGCAAATTTACGACGTGCTCGCGGATGAACGGCTGACTGAAGCGACAAAAGATCGCGAGGTGCAACGTCTTATTGCCTACTACAAAACTCGGCGCGACGTAGCGTTCAGCTCAAAGCCAAAGAGCATGAAGTTGATGCAGGAGCAACCATATTCACTGGCCTTTCGGACGCGGTATCCCAAGTTCAACGGTTTGATTTGGGGATACCACTGGTTGCAGGTGGGCTTGTACGAACCACTGCTGGTTGGAACGACGCGGGAAGCGCGACAGGCGGGCGTGCGCGCTACGGCCGCGCGATTCTGGCAAATGTTGAGCGATCCGATGCGTTCACTGCCATATCAAATGCCAATGACGGCGGCCGTCTCGCCGGTCTTTGCGGCGCGATACCCCGAAGCGGCCATCATCTTTGACAACTTGCACTCCATGCATGACGTGGTGAGCGACATTCTCACCAATCCGAGTGTGCCTCGCAACAGAAAACGTGCCGAGATCATGTTGGCGGCCGCGCGGTTTCGTGATGATAGTTCGTATGTGATGTCCGAAGCCGCGTGGCGAACCATGTCCATGGAAATGGGTGTGCAGAATATGGGGGGGGCGCCGGTGAACTTTGCGAGTGCATTACCCGAGCCCACGGTCACGCGCGGGGCCGTCATGCAACACGACGATGCGACCGGCCAAATGATCGGGATGAAGACCGGTTCAATGACGGGCAGCATGGCCGAAATGGATCATGCAGCCATGGGGCATGTCATGCCTGCCACGGACACCGCATTGCCGAGTGATTCCGTCGCAGTGTTGCGCGTCGTTGAGGCATTTCACAAGGCATTGGTGGCGGGTGACAGCACGGCGGCGTTGGCGTTGCTTGCGCCAGACCTGGTCGTGATGGAAGCCGGCGGTGTGGAGACGTTCGCCGAGTTTCGCAAAAGCCACCTGCCAGCCGACATTGCGTTTGCGCGCGCGGTGCCGAGTGTGCGCGCAGCGGCCACGGTGGTGGTGAAGGGCGACGCCGCCTGGGTGTCAAGCACGTCGACCACCGAGGGAATGTTCCGCGACCGGCCGGTCAATTCTGTTGGTGCCGAGCTGATGGTATTGTCGCGGGTTGAGAAAGTATGGCGAATTTCAGCCATTCACTGGTCGTCAAAGGCCAGGTAGTCGTCATCCAGGCGGTGGCCAAACGCAACCGGAGAATTTCGTTCGTGTTCGTCATGATTCGACGAGTTGCAGCGACACGCGCCGCTGCAACACTGGTCGTCGGCAGCCGTTCAGGAAACGGGCTTCGTCGCTCGAACGAACGCAGCCATCACGCGGCCGTCCACGGCCGCCAGATCGTCGTCGCCCAGCCCCGCCTGTACCAGGAACTGTCGCGCATCTTCGGCACGGTACACGCGGGTCGGTTCAATATCGGCGTGCTCAAAGCCGACTTCTGACAACAGGTTCTTGAAGGCGGTTTCTTCAAGCGCACCAGCAACACATCCCACCCACAGTTCCATGTTGCGTCGTACCGCCACGGGTACGTCGCCGCGCACCACCACATCGCTCACGGCAAAACGTCCGCCCGGTTTGAGCACGCGGAACGCTTCGGCCAGTACCTGGCGTTTGTCGCCGGACAGGTTGATCACGCAATTTGAGATGATCACATCCACCGAGGCATCAGGCAGTGGGATGTTCTCAATTTGTCCTTTGAAAAATTCGACGTTCGTGACACCGGCCTCCGCAGCGTTCTGTCGTGCGAGCGTCAGCATGTCATCCGTCATATCCAGTCCGTAGGCTCGGCCGGTGGGTCCAACGCGTCGCGCTGACAGCAGCACATCAATGCCACCGCCCGATCCGAGATCGAGTACGGTTTCGCCGGCTTTCAGTTCGGCCAGCGCGGTGGGGTTGCCGCAACCCAGCGAGGCCAGCATGGCGGCAGAGGGTAGTTCATCACTTTCGCCGCTGACGTACAGGTTGCTGGTGATTGGATCGACGCTGCCATTGAACTCGCTGCCGCCGCAGCAGGAGCTGGCGGGTCCGCAACCGCCGCCGGCGGGCTCTGGAGCGGCTTCGAGCACGCGACGGGCTGCGGCGCCATATCGTTCGCGGACCAGCTCGGTTACTGACAAGGATGGCGTTTCAGGGGTCGACTGCATCGTATCTCCCATCAAAAAAAGTTGATGTGTAGGGGTAAAAAAAGGGGCAGTTAGCTGCAGCAGGTTCCGAGCACCTTGAGCGGCTTCCGGTTGGACGGTGCCAAAGGCTCCAACCGTTCAGAAAACTGTTCGGTGGCCAGCAGGCGAATGACGTCGTGTGCTTCGCCCAGGATGTTGGGGACCATGGAGTAGTACGACCAGCGACCTTCCTGCCTGTCGATGACCAGACCGGCCGCCTTGAGCACCTTGAGGTGATAGGACAGTCGTGACTGGGCGGCGTCGAACGATGCTTGCAAGTCACACACGCATTGTTCGCCGCTTCGGAGCATCCCGAGGATGCCGAGCCGAGTTTCGTCGGAGAGCGCGTGGAAGAGCTGGGCGGCGCGGGCCAGGTCGGGGGCAGAGGTCGTGGTCACTACGGGAAAACAAATCAAAAACTTTTGATGTGTAAAGGGTGGGGGTGGTTTCGGTAACGGGGTCAGACTCCAAGCGCCCTCAAGCGGCATGCTCCCGCTTGCACCGCGACGGGAGCATGAAAGCCGACGCGCGGACTACATTCTCGGCATGCCCATTCTGCCTGGCATCTTGAACCGGCCGCGCGGCCAAAGCGCGACCCTGAGCCGGTTGGCGATCATCACCGTTGTACTGACACTCGCGTTTGCCGTCGACGCCTTCGCGCACGGCGTTGCTGCGGGCGACAAGGGGTACATCCAGCAAACGTTTGGCGCACGCATGATGCCGTTCATGTACCTGGGCGCCAAACACATGGTGACGGGTTACGACCATTTGTTGTTTCTGCTGGGCGTCATTTTCTACCTGTACAAACTTCGCGAAATTGGCGTGTACGTCACGCTGTTTGCAATTGGACATTCCACGACGCTGCTGCTTGGCGTGCTGACGGGTGTGAGTGTCAGTCCGTATCTCATAGACGCAATCATTGGTTTCTCGGTTGTGTACAAAGCGCTGGACAACATGGGCGCGTTTCAGCAGTGGTTTGGATTTCAGCCCAACACCAAGGTTGCCACCATGGTGTTTGGACTCTTTCATGGGTTCGGGCTGGCGACAAAGCTGCTTGATTTTGAGATGGACAAAACCGGACTGTTCGCCAATCTCGTCTCGTTTAACGTGGGTGTGGAGATTGGGCAACTGCTTGCGCTGAGCGCCATACTCATCGTCATGAGCTACTGGCGTCGCACCACGAGTTTTGATCGGCGTGGGTATGCGGCCAATGTCGCAATCATGACGGCAGGCTTTGTGCTCGTGGGATATCAGTTCGCCGGCTACGTTGTCAACCGCACATAACCATTCATGCCGCCTGCCTCAGGATCGCTTGTTCGATCGACGCTCATCGCCGCCGGTGTCGCGGCCGCACTACTCGTGACGGCTGTGCTGCCCGCAGAATACGGCATTGATCCGACGGGTATCGGTCAGGTGCTTGGCCTGACGCAAATGGGCGTGATCAAACGCGAGCTGGCAAAAGCAGAAGCCACCGCCGACTCGGCCATTGTTGCAGCGGCGGCGTCGGGAAGTGGTATACCAGGTGCGGACGCGGGTGCTGCGACCCATCGCGATTCCATGCTGATCGTGCTGCGACCGACGCAGCGCCTGGAAGTGAAACTGGCGATGCGCAAAGACCAGCGTGCGTCGTTCCGTTGGCACACCGACAGTGGCACCGTTTACTATAACCTGCACGGTGAGGGTCCAACGGCGCCCGGCGACTCGGCGCACAGTTATGGGCGTGGCACGCTCCGTGCAGCCGAAGGTGACATTGTGGCGCTTTTTGACGGCATGCACGGATGGTTTCTGTACAATCCGTCGGACAAGGAAGTGCGGGTGACACTCACTGCCTGGGGGCAGTTTCAGGAACTCAAGCGAATGTAACCAACACTTCTCGCGAAATGACGGGATCTCAGGCCAAATTGAGGGGAATAACAACAGGTACACCGGCAGCATCAGGTATTTCACCACGTGAGGTATTTCGCATGCAGATACAGGTCAACACCGATCACAACATCCCGGGACATGAAGCACTCGTCACGGAAGTCGAGGCGTCCGTGCTGAATTCATTGCAGCGGTTTGGGAAACACATTACGCGAGTGGAAGTGCACCTTACCGATGAAAATGGCAACAAGGGTGGGGCGGATGACAAACGTTGTGTGTTGGAGGCGCGATTGGAGGGGCATCAGCCGGTGGTCGTGACCCATCATGCGGAAACCTTGAAACAGGCGTACACGGGCGCGGCCCACAAGATGAAGACTGCGCTGACCACTACGGTGGAGAAGTTGCGAACGTATTAGCCGCCCTCGCAGGCGCTTCTGTCAGAATCGTTTTGGGTTCATGCGCGCAGCCTTTGACGGGTTGCGCGCATTTTGATTTGGTGGGACATTAGCGGGAGGGAGTGTCGGGGGCCTGCTGGAACGACCGTCGGTGGCCGAGCGGCGGTACTACTCAGTCAATGGAAAACATGGTGCGTGTTCGCATGCGTGCGGCATTCCTGGAGATTCAGCGTGTGATGCGTAGGGTGGGGGTACTGGCGGTCGCCGTGGCGCGGTCACCTGTGAACCGCTATCGCCAATCGGCCGGCATGCTCGCAGTCTGCATGCTCTCCGCCTGTGATCGGGCGCGCGCGGTCGGCTCTGCCGGAAGCGACACACCTGAAGTGGTGTCCATGGCCATGGTTCCAATAACCGGCACACGCGACACTGTGAACGGGATTGAGCGCATCAACTTCGACGCGAGCGCCTTCGAACAAACGGCGCAGTGGACCCTCGACACCAGTGCGGTGACGATCGCGGGCGGTGTCAATGTCGACCCTGACTACGACCTCACCGACACGTATACTGCGTTGCTGTTTTCGGACGGTGGCATTGCCACCTTTGCCCTCGTGGGCGCAAAGCTATTCATGTTCTCGGCGAGCGGTAAACCGGAGCGCAAAGTCGGGCGCATGGGTCAGGGGCCAGGTGAGTTCACCAGTCCCGGCGCGCCCATTCTGCTCCGAGGCGATTCGCTGCTGATTCTTGATAGTGGCAACAAGCGCCTGAACTGGATTTCCAGAAGCGGAAAATTTGCTACTATGAAGAAACTTCCGGCGGGCCCCCCTTTTGGAGTAGCGCCCCTGGGCATCCTTCCCAATGGCGAGCTGCTGGTGAATGGCGGCGGCAACATCGTGGGGAATGCGAAGGGCGACACCGTCGAGCGATCGATGTCTGCAATTCAACTCATGACTATCGCGGAACCTGCGCTGAGTAGTCCGCGAACCATCGCATCCGTCCCGCACTTCCAACTGAAGCGAGTGGAGACCAAATATCGTGGCCGGTCAGATACACACACGACCGTGTTGGGATTTACGCTGCATGCGATCACCACCGTGTGGGACAGTTCCCTTGTCACCGGTGATGGCGCCACCTATCAGCTGGATGTACGTAATCTGGATGGCCAGGTTGTGCGACAACTGCATGTGGCGGTACCACGTCGCCCGGTTACGCAGGTGATGCGTGACACCATGATTGCCCGGCAGCTCAAACAATTTGAAGGCCCGCAGTCAGAGCGCATGGTTGACGCGAACGAAAGCCGACGTCTTGCTCGCGACGCACCGTTTGCCGATTCGCTGCCTGCGTTTCACCAGACGTTTGTATCGCCAAACGGCACACTGTGGGTCGTGGACGGAATGTCGCTCAACGACACGACATGGAGCGCCACGGCATTCAACCGCGAGGGTGTGATGGTTGGGCGCGTTCATGCGCCGGGCTTGGCTTTTGTCATGGCGTTTGGTGACGATCGCGTGTTACTGCGCGTTGAGGATACTGATGGGGTGGTGTCGATGCGGGTGCACAAGCTGGTCACTGCAACACGACCCTGACGACGTGCGACACTGACTGCGATGTCGCGCCGCTACCGCTCCAAATTCCGCACCCACACATTCCGAAATCGTACCGGATGTCCATGATCCTGCAGTGATATCGGCAACTTGTCTGCGTGCACCCCGTAGGGCGGGCGACGGCCATTCGCCGTGGGTCCCACCAACTCCATGTTGTCCTGCACCAACACGCCGTTGTGCAACACAGTGAGTCGCGCGGCTTTCAACAACTTTCCCCGCGCATCAAAACGCGGACGATGATACACAATGTCATACGTCTGCCATTCGCCTGGCGGCCGACTGACATTCACCAGCGGCGGAAACTGACCGTACAACGACGCGGCCTGGCCGTCAGGATACGTGGCATGGTTGTACGAGTCGAGCACCTGCACTTCGTACCGGCCGCCAGCAAAGAACACACCGCTGTTGCCACGATCCTGATCCTTTCCGCGCGCGGGATTGGGCGACATCCATTCGATGTGCAACTGCACATCACCAAACGTGTCGCGCGTGCTCAGTGTGCCTGTGTTTGGCACCACCTCAAAGGCGCCGTCCACAATACGCCACTTCGCCGGCTTGCCGTCATCCTGCAACCACTTGGCGAGTGACGTGCCGTCAAACAACACGACGGCGTCGGCAGGGGGGCGCTGCGATACGTACGCGCCAGGTGTGACGACGACGGGGGCAGGCCGAGTTCTTGCATGTTGTGGCCAGGAGCTCAACGCGCTTTGCGCCAGCGAGACCGGAGCCCAGAAAACAACGACGAACGCACAGATCTTTCTCATATCGCAAACTGCCGCCGCCAAGCCACGCGCGTTAGTGACCCCTATCGGGTGGCCGACCATCGGCGGCTGCAAATCGATGGCCGCCAGTGCGGATGCCGCCAATGGAGGCCGTCATGCAGAGGCCGCGAGTACGGAGGCCGTCGGTACGAATGCCGACCCCACCCCAACCCGGAACGCTGCCGCGAGCCCATCCCCGATGTGATGCGCGTCTCTTGCGGAGCAGAACTTTGTAACATAAAGTACTCCGTAGTCGTCAATCTCACGTTCCCGCGGTCCCGGTTGCCACGATCGTACTCGCCAAAGACCCACCATGCGCGCCACTATTCGTCTCGCCACCGCTGCCGACGGGCAAGCCCTCGCCCATATCTACCGGCCGGCGGTTACCAACTCCGCCACCTCGTTTGAGTTGGTCGCGCCGGATGCGGACGAAATGACGCGCCGCGTTGAGCGCACGCTGCCCCGCACGCCTTGGCTCGTGTGCGAACGAGGGGGAGAAGTTGTGGGATACGCCTACGCGTGTGCACATCGTGATCGCCCTGCCTACCAATGGTCTACGGATGTCTCAGCGTATGTGCGCGGGGATCAGCATCGCACGGGCGTGGCGCGCGCCTTATACACCTCGCTGTTCGCCATACTGGTGCGGCAGGGATTTTACAACGCGTATGCGGGCATCACGCGCCCAAACGCGGCAAGTATTGCATTGCACACTTCACTCGGATTTGATTCCATCGGCGTGTATCGTGGCGTCGGATTTAAACAGGGTTCCTGGCACGATGTGGAATGGTTCGAGCGCGAACTTGCGCCGAAAAATCGCGCACCGAATCATCCGGTCAGCCTTGCCACGCTGTTGCAAACGGCCGAGTTGGAGCCATCGCTGGCGGTGGGGCAGCAGTTGTTGAGAGCGTTGCTGGTTTAGCAAGCTGCGGCCGAAATTTCCGGCAATACACCGGGGCAAGGCCTGAAGCAGAGCCCCGCCCCCCCAACCCGGGGCTGCGCTTTCATCCGATGGTTCACGAAACGGAATTGGTAATTTTTGCCACCAATCCTGCGCGTTTTGCCCTGTCCCGATCGCCGTTCGCCCCAGCCAGTTCCTGTCGCTATTGCGTCTGAAGCCGGAAAGCCTCAATGTAGGATACGCAATTGGGCCAGCCAGCGAGGTAGGGCATGGGCGCGCGCTCCGGAAAGTCCCGCATTACCCTGTTCCGCGTGCCCATCGCGGTAGCCGTGCTCATTGCAACTGACGCGGCTTGCGTCAACGCGCAGAGCGTGCCGGCCACCGCCAATTCGAGCAGCGCCGCTGTCTCCAACAGGCAATCGCCGAGCGCGCTCCGACTGCATGTCGTGAACAGTGCCGACCGTCCCATTCCCATCGCTGACGTGCGAGTGAGTCTTGGCGACAAAGTTGCCAGCGGACGTACCGACAGTCTGGGCGTGTTTCGCATTAGTGGATTGGTCGCGGGTGCCTGGCACGCCTCGGTACGACACATTGGCTTCAGGGAAACGTCTGTCGATTTTCAGCTGATGGTCGGCGACAACATCTACACCATTGCTGTGGACGAGTTACCGCCCGAGCTGACGGACGTCAAGGTGGTCGCTCCGCGCGTGGCCAGCATTCGACTGCGCGACTTTGAGGCGCGCGTTTTACGCGGCGAACCAAACTCGGCGGTCACCCGCAAGGACATTGAGAAACGGAATCCGGTCAAACTTTCGCAGCTATTGCGCGGAATGCCGGGCGTGCAAGTGACCGAGCAAGGCGGCGCGCGCATAGCGGTTTCATCGCGCGGATCGGTGCCCGGGAAAAACACGATCACGGCGTGCCCACTGCGCATGGCGGTGGATGGCATGCTGCGCCCACCACAAAGCGACCTGGACGAGATATTGCCGATTGATGTGCACGGCGTAGAGGTGTACTACGGTCCGGGGCGACTGCCGCAACAACTCGCCAACTTTCGCACGGACAACTGGTGCGGGTTGGTGGCGATTTGGACGCGAGACCGGTAGACCCCGTTGCGCCGCCGTCCGCCCGTGAACATTGGCAGCGAAACGCCAGCCAGCAGCGCACCGGAAATTGAGTCTGGCAATGTCACCGACTTCACGATGTCACTGAGCACCTGTCCCCGCGGAATAGACTGCGGCGGCGTTCCAGGTAGAATCGACAGCGCATTCTCACTTTCGGAGCGTTGCCGAATGTAGTCGGCCACGTGTGCGGCGGGGTCGGCAACCGTGGCTTCGAACTGCCGAACATCCAGTTTAGAGATGAGCTCTTGTTCAAAACGCTGCCGCGCCAGTTGCAACGTGGATGCACGCGACGCGAGTGTCTGCTCGGCAATCGCAACGATGGCATCGGCCTCGCGCAACTGCAGGTACCCGGACGCCGGCACCCGCACATGATCACGCCGCACCTCGGCAAACATCTGAACGGGAAGCAGCGGCAGCCGGCGGACCGTTTCAACCACCGGACTAACGCAGCGCGCGGTCATGCGACAATTTTGAGCGCATGAGCGAACCCCTGAAAAGTCCTGACTCCCGCGCCACGGCCGTGTGGCAGCGCGGCCCCGTTCCCGGTTACGCGGCCGAGTTGCAGCCTGCGGTGCATGCATTGCTGGATGTCATTGAGGAAATCGAGATGGAAGTATCCGATCTCTCGCACGCGGAGCTTTGGGCGCGGCCCGGTGGAGTTGCTTCCGTCGGTTTTCATATAGTACATGTCGCGGGAAGTACCGACCGTCTCTTCACCTACGCGATGGGAGACGCGCTCTCCGACGAGCAACGTGTGTATGTGAAAACCGAAGGCACCGCGCTCGACCCGTCGGTCACCGCAGTGGCGCTTTCTGCCCGAATGGCCGAGTCAATTCGCGCCTCGCTCCACATGTTGCATCGGGTAACAGCAGCATCGTATCAGGATATTCGCTATGTCGGCCGCGCGCGGTTGGAAAGCACCGTCTGGGGACTGTTGTTTCATGCGGCTGAACATGCATCGCGTCACGCGGGCCAATTGGTGACCACATCGCGCATGGTGCGCAGTGGGCAGGTCCGGCGTTGACGCGACGAAACGCGCGCCGGGCGGCCGCGCTATTGTGCGTGATGATTGGAGCGGCCGTTCTCACTGCTGTACAATCGCCGTCGTCTCCCTCCACCGCGAGCGCCGTACAAAAGTCGAGTCCATTCCGGTGGGGCGGTGACGCCGAAGGTGGCGCGCCGTTTGTCGAGGCCAACGCGGCCGATCCGTCGAAGGTGCGCGGCTTTGACGTAGAAATTTCGGAACTGATTGCACGCGGGCTGGGCCGCGCGCCGAAGTTTGTGCAGGTGGCGTGGGCCTCCATCGGACAATCCGTCGCGCGCGGTGACTTCGAGCTGGGGATGTCCGGCATGGAAGATGGCGCCGAGCTGCGCGCGCGTTATTCCGTCACCATACCGTACTACGAATTTTACGAGGTGCTGGCCGTCCGCCCGGCCGACAGTGCGCGGTATCGCACGCTGAACGATCTGGCCAAACATCGCGTAGGCACGCTGGGCGCGACGACCGCGTATGAATTGCTGCTTGACGCGCAAAAGCGCATTGGGCTGGTGCCAGTTTCGTATGATGATGACGTGCACCCCTACAGCGACCTTGTCGCGGGGCGCGTGGACGCGGTGTTGCTCGACCATGTGATCGCCGAACGGTCGCTCAAGCGCATTGGGGGCTTTGTCATCGTGCCACAGCCGGTTGATACCGGGCACTATGTGGGCGTGTTGGCGCTGCATAACGCGGCGTTGCGTGATTCTGTGGACGAAGTGTTGCGCGCGCGGATGCGCGATGGATCACTGGAGCGAATTTTTCGAAGCTGGAATGTGTGGGATGAGCGCCAGGCCGAATATCAGAAAAAGATCGCGGGCGTGGCGACCGATTCTTCCGCGAAAAGTGGCGCAGATTCGACCGCGAACAGAACCGGGGGCATCAATTCAATTGGGCGGTACCTGCCCGCGTTGTTGCGCGCCGCTGGCATCACCCTGGTGCTGTCGTGCCTCGCTATGGCGCTGGCCGTCGCACTGGGCATTGGTATTGCAGCCGGTCGCGTGTACGGCGGCAAATCTGTCCGACTGCTGCTCATGGCCTACGTGGAAGTGGTTCGCGGCACTCCCGTACTGCTGCAACTGTTTGTCATTTACTACGGACTGTCCGACGTTGTTCGCCTGCCCGCATTTGTTGCGGCTGTTGTCGGATTGGGGCTGAACTACGCGGCGTACGAATCAGAGATCTATCGCAGCGCGCTGCAGAACATCGCGCGGTCGCAACTGGAGGCCGCGCGCACGTTGGGTCTTTCAGAAGTGCAGATTCTGCGCCTGGTGCGCGGGCCACAAGCGCTGCGTTTGGCGCTCGCGCCCATGACCAACGATTTCGTCGCCCTGCTGAAGGATTCGTCGCTGGTATCCGTGATTACCGTCGTCGAACTCACGAAACAAACCGCGATCTACGCGACGAACATCGGCAGCTGGTTGGTACCGGGCATCCTGTGCGCACTGGTGTACCTCGCGATGTCGTTGCCGCTGTCGCAATTGGCGCGCCGCCTTGAGCGCCAATGGAGTGTGTCATGAGCGTCACACCCTCCACCGGTACACGAGCGATGTCGACCGTGACGCCCACGTTATCCGTGCGCGATCTGCATGTCGACTACAAGGGGCATCATGTGTTGCGCGGTGTGTCGCTCGCCGCCAACGTGGGCGAAGTGTGTGCGGTGATGGGCGTGTCCGGTGCCGGCAAAACCACCGTCTTGCGATCCATCGCCGCGTTGCAGTCCTTCACCACGGGCAGCATTTCGGTTGATGGAATTTCCCTCCAACCGGGTCCGGTACCGCCGGAATCCCGGTTGAAGGACTTGCGGCGTCGAGTGGGCGTAGTGTTTCAGCACAACGCGTTGTTCCAGCACCTGTCGGTCATGGACAACATCACGCTGGCCCCGGTGCACGCACTCGGCTGGCCGATGGAAAAAGCCAACACGGTGGCACTCGATCTGCTTGCCTCACTCGGCGTTCGGGACCGCGCGGCGGCATTCCCGGCGCAACTTTCCGGTGGTGAAGCGCAACGCGTCGCGATTGCCCGGGCACTCGCGCCGAACCCACTCCTGTTACTGATGGACGAACCCACCTCGGCGCTCGATCCGGCGCGACGTGGGGCGCTGGCAGACTTGTTACGTTCGCTGGCGGCGGCCGGCCGCGGCATTCTGATTGTCACACATGATGTGGATTTTGCGAAAGCGTGCGCCGATCGCGTGGTCGTGATTGCAGAGGGAATGGTGGCTGAGTCGGGTTCCGCACAGGAAGTTCTTGCGAAAGTTTAGTGCATGATGTGCAATCTCGGCCGCACGCGTGCGTAGACGGCCAATCCGGTGGGACGCCGCGTGCCGTACGTCGCAAACAGCGACTGCGGCACAACATTGATGGCGCCGCGCGCGCCCACCGCAAATCGTGCGGTGCCAACCGAGAACACCTCGCGAGTCGCGCCCAGCACCACCGAGCGCACGCCGTAAAGCTCGGTGAGGTCGCCGCCGAGAAAGCCGAGTTCTTCGCCGTTCTTCTTGACGCGTTCGACGCGTCCAAACACGGTAGTCCTCCGGCCGATCTCAAAATTGGACTCGGCCAACAGGCTGGATGCGTGATGGTGCGGCGAAGCACCCGGATTGCCGTGCAGAACGGCGTGACTGGAACCGCTATGGTGATGCAGGTTCACGCCCCACACCAACGTGGTGGTCCAGCGGCCGCTGTGCAGGCCGTTGGCGTCAATCATGGCTGAGGCACCGTAGCGGTGCATGCGGCCAGACGGATCGAGTCGGCTGTGCGCGTTGAGAAATGCCCACCAGGTGGACGCGACGATGCGTGCATTGGGAGCGACCGTCAGTCGGCCCGAATAGGAGTCCAGGCGTGCGCCGCGGTAGTCCATGAACAGATGGTGTTCGTCCGCCTCGCGGGAGTTGAACGCGGACCCCTCGAGTTTGAATTGCTGCGTACCCATGCCAAGCGTGAGCACCCCAAACGTCTGATGCGACGCATCCTGCCAATGATGGCCAATGGGTGCGAGCGGATCATTCTGCGCAGACGGCCGATGCATATGGGCGGCTGGCCCAACGGCGGTCCGCATGGGTGACGAGTCGGGAATCCATGACGTCCCCGAACCCGTTCTGGCCGGCGGCATTTTGAGCGACACACTGTGGTTCGTATGCCTCGACATCAAAGTGTGCAGTGTGTCTCCCTGGGCAGCCAGCCGCTCGCTCGGGCACAAGCAAGCGGTGGCTGCAACCAGAAGCCGCATTGGCCTGATGTCGGAGTTATTGCTTCGTAATCTGGCCGCGTATTTCGCCAGGTCCGTTGTTTACCGTGTGAATATTCACGTAGGTCAGCCCGGCGAACAGCAACTTCTTCAATGAGTCGCCGTTGACGGTTGCCGTAATCTGGGTGCTGGCGTTCAGAATCGCTGTGCCTTTCGCCGTGCCGGAAGTTTGACCAATGCTGAAGGTGGCGCCCGGCAGTGTGTTGAAGTTGATGGTCGTCCCTGAATTCACGCCGACGGCCGCGGGCCCGTGAATGTGCCCGTTGTTCACATTGGATGTGAGCCCGGTGAACGTGAGGTCGTACGTGAACACATTCGTGGAGGTGTCGAGCGTCGCCGTAAAAGTGCCCGAGCCGGTGGTGGCATTGGCCGGTACTTCGCTGGCGCCGTTTATAGTGGCCTTGAACGTGACGATTTTCGAAACGGCGGGAGGTGTCACGTCGTCTTCGCCACAAGCCGCGAGGCTGACGGCGGTTACGATTCCAAGGATTAATGCGCGTTTCAACATGAGAATCCGTCCGGGTGTAGGGGTTGGTCCGACTACAGACAGTTCCGGAGGCGGTTTTATTCCCACCGGCTATTGAGTCAAGCCGGTTGGGGCATTCTCTTTAGGCTCCCGATCAATCTCGCCCTGCCCCCCTGGCTGCTGCTCGACCAGCACTCGCGAGATGTTTCCCGTAATAGGCTCATGACAAAACAGACCAAGCCCGCCTCCACCGGTGCTGCGGTCGCATCTGGTGGTGCGTCCGCTCATTCGTCCGGCGCAGTCTCCGCAAGCGACGCCGATCGCCCCTTCCTTCCGCTGCTGGTCATGCTGTTCATCGGCAGCGGATGTGCCGCCCTCATTTACGAAGTTGTCTGGCTGCAGATGCTGTCGCTGGTCGTGGGCTCGTCCGCCATCTCCATTGGCGTGGTGCTGGGTACGTTCATGGGCGGCATGTGCGCCGGCAGCCTGTTGTTGTCGCGTTATGTAAAACGGTCCGAACATCCACTGCGCGTGTACGCCAAGCTCGAGTTCGGCATCGGTATTGCCGGGTTGATTCTGATGTTCCTGCTGCCGGTCATTGGCAAGTTGCAGATTGCGATTGGCCTGGGTGGATTTCCCGGCTTGCTGCTGAGTGGATTGTTCAGCGCGATCGTGTTGCTGCCGCCTACACTCCTGATGGGCGCCACCCTGCCCGCCATCTCCCGCTTTGTAGAAGCCACACCACGTGGCATCTCGTGGCTTGGATTTTTCTACGGCGGCAACATTGCTGGTGGTGTGATTGGTTGCCTGCTCGCGGGTTATTACCTGCTACGCTTGTACGATGTGCAAGTGGCATCAGGAGTCGCGATTGCTCTCAACCTGTTGGTTGCCGGCGCGGCGATGATGCTGGCCAACAAGATGCCGTACGACGTGAAGGATGTTGCGCCCGTGGCTGGCGCTCCGAAGCCGAAGCTCTTTGATGCGCCTGTTGGCGCCATGCCCGTTTACATCACCATTGCATTGTCCGGCTTTACGGCGTTGGGCAGCGAAGTGGTGTGGACGCGTCTGCTGTCGCTCAATCTTGGCGCAACCACTTACACGTTCTCCCTGATTCTGGCCGTCTTCCTTACAGGACTTGGCTTGGGCAGCAGCACCGGCGCCGTGCTTGCACGTACGGTTGAAAATCCGCGAACGGCGCTGGGCTGGTGTCAGTTGCTGCTGGTCGCCGCAATTGCGTGGGCGGCGTTTGGACTTACGCAGTCGCTCCCGTACTGGCCCGTCGATCCGCAGCTCGCCAGCGGACCGAAGTTCATTTTCACGATGGATCTGGTGAAAACGGCGTTTGTGGTGCTGCCCGGCGCCGTGTTGTGGGGTGCGAGTTTCCCGCTGGCCCTGGCGGCCATTGGATCTCGCGGAACAGACACCGGTGTGGTGGTTGGAACGACGTACGCTGCCAACACGGTGGGTGCCATTTTTGGTTCGTTGCTTGCCAGTCTCATTCTCATTCCCACCATCGGCACGCAGCGTTCCCATCAAGTGCTGCTGGTGTTCGCTGCGGCATCGGCACTGTTGATGCTGGTGTTTCGTCCGTCGGTTCGTGAGACAAAGTTTGCGTTCACGCCGGGCTCCATGGCGGCGTTTCTTATCACGATTGGTGTTACGGGCTATTTGATCACCACAATTGTGCCAGTGCCCTCGCTGCTGGTCGGTTATGGACGGTTTGCGGCCCGCCGCCAATACAATCACGGCGAGTTCATCTTCATGGGCGAAGGGATGAATTCGTCAATGACGGTGTCCGAACTGTCTAACGGCGTGCGCAACTACCACAACGCGGGCAAAGTGCAGGCGTCCAGCGAGCCGCAGGACATGCGCCTGCAGCGCATGCTTGGTCACATGGCCACGCTGTTCCCCAAACAGGCACCCTCCGACGTATTGGTGATTGCCTGCGGGGCAGGGGTGACGGCGGGTTCCGTGAGTATCGATCCACGACTTGAGCGCGAAGTGATCGCCGAGATTGAGCCGTTGGTGCCGGAGGTCGTGGGGCGTCTGTTTGGCGCGCACAACTTCAACGTCGTCGACAATCCCAAGGTGACCATCAAGATTGACGACGCGCGTCACTTCCTCATGACCAACAAGAAGAAGTACGACGCCATCACCAGCGATCCCTTCGACCCGTGGGTGAAAGGCGCGGCTGGTCTGTATTCGGCGGAATTTTTCCAGCTCATCAAAGATCGGCTGAATGATGGCGGCGTGGTCACCGTGTTCGTGCAGTTGTACGAAAGCAACGTGGACGCGGTGAAGAGCGAAGTGGGCACGTTCCTCGAAGTGTTCCCGGAAGGCCTGGTGTTCGGTAACACGTTTAACGATCAGGGCTACGACGTGGTGCTGGTTGGGCAGAAGACGCCCGGACCCATTGACGTGGATGCCATTCAGGCGCGCCTCGAAACGCCGGAATACGCGCCAGTCGCCAAGTCGCTGGCCGAGATTGGTTTCTTCTCCGCCATCGACCTGGTGTCGACCTTTGCGGCGCGTGGTGAGCAGCTGAAGCCGTGGTTGGCCGACGTGCAGATCAATCGTGACAAGAACCTGCGGTTGCAGTATCTCGCCGGCTTCAGCCTGAACATGTACGATCAGGCAGGCATTTACTCGCAAATGATTCAATCGCGGGTTTATCCGGAAGGGCTGTTTACCGGGTCGCCCGCTACGATTGAGCAGTTGCGAGCGCGTATTCAGTAACGCCGCATGTCAGTCTGCGCACTCGAATAGCAGGCAGCAAACACGGGCGTCCACACAGGGCGCCCGTGAACATTTCACAACTGGACCATCGGAACACCCGCCATGACCATGCTTCGGAAGCGCCAGGCAGCTCGCATCGCGAACCGCGGCTTCGCGAACCGCGGCTTCGCGAACCGCGCATTCGCAAACAGCACATTCGCAATCCGCGCATTCGCGCCGGCACTCGCGCCGATCGCGTTTGCAACGGTCATCGCTGACGCAAGCCACGCACAGGTGGCCCGCGAGATTCCGAAGCAACCGTACACCATGGCCGGCAAGTCGCCGGTATACGCCCCCAATGGAATTGCCGCCACCAGCCAGCCGCTCGCCACCTCGGCCGCGCTCAACGTGTTGGACAACGGGGGCAACGCGATTGACGCGGCCGTGACCGCGGCGGCGGTGTTGTCTGTGGTCGAACCGATGATGACCGGCATTGGCGGCGACATGTTTGCCATTGTCTGGCTGGCAAAAGAGCATCGGTTGGTGGCGCTGAATGCAAGTGGTCGCGCTGGCTCGCTGATGACGCGCGCAGAATTGTTGAAACGCGGTCGCACCACGACCATTCCGCGTGGTATTGAAACGGTGACGGTTCCGGGCGCACTGGCGGGATGGCAGGCGTTGCTGGACAAATACGGCTCGATGAAACTTGCGCAGGTATTGCAACCAGCCATCGGTTACGCGCAGAACGGGTTTCCCGTGACCCCGGTCATCGCGACCGACTGGGTGCAACAGATAAACCTTCTGCGTCGCGACCCGGGTGCGCGCGCCACGTTCCTGCGTGACAGTCAGGCGTACAAGGCCGGTGAGTGGTTTGTGAACACCGATTACGCGCGGACCCTGCAGCAAATTGCCAAAGAAGGTCCGGCATCGTTTTATGGCGGATCGCTTGGCGTGCGCATGGCCAACCACATCAAACAACTGGGTGGTTTTGTTACGCTCGACGACCTCAAAAAGAATGCACCGAACTGGGTGACGCCCATTTCCGCGATGTTCAAGGGGTATCGCGTGTGGGAAATGCCGCCCAGCAATCAGGGCATCGCGGCGCTGGAAATGCTGCGCATTCTCGAGCCGTACGATCTGAAGGCCATGGGGCATAACTCGCCGCAGTATTTGCACCTGCTCATTGAAGCCAAGAAACTTGCGTATGCCGACCTCGTGAAATACGTAGGTGACGCCGATCACCTCACGCTGACGCCGACGCAGATGTTATCCGATGCGTTCATCGCCGAACGTCGCCGTCATATCGATTTGAAGAAGGCGCAAACCCAGGTAGAGCCAGGACCGGAGCGTGTCGGAGGCGAAACGATTTACCTGACGGTTGCGGACAAAGAGGGCAACATGGTGTCGTTTATCAATTCCAACTACGATGAGTTCGGCTCGGGCATTGTGGTGCCGGGCACCGGTTTTGTGTTGCATGATCGGGGCGCCGGGTTCACCCTGATTGACGGTTTGCCGAACACGGTGGCTCCGGGCAAGCGGCCGTTTCACACGCTGATTCCCGCCTTCATCACGAAACCTGGCGCGAATCCGGCCGCTGATGGTAGCACCGATGAACCGTACATGAGTTTCGGACTGATGGGTGGCGCCATGCAGGCGCAAGGGCACGCGCAGTTTGTGATTAACCATCTGGTGTTCGGCATGGACATCCAGGCCGCACAGGACGTCGGGCGGTTTCGGCATACGGCCGGAACGCGCGTCAGTATTGAATCGGTGGTGAGCGAAGCAACCATCGCCGCGCTCCGTGCCCTGGGCCACGACGTGCAAGTTGCGCCGTATTCGGATTTCGGCGGCAGTCAGGCCATCATGCGGCTGGCGAAGGGCTGGGTTGCGGGCTCAGACTCACGAAAGGATGGGCACGCTGCGGGGAATTAGCGCGTGCCGCTGACGATGACGAATGTCACAGGCGAACCTGGTCCCTGAGACAGGGTACGATATATACACGCCACCAACGTTCGTCTTTCTACAACGGACATGCCTTCATATTCCTCGACGATTCCCGAACCCACCGGCCGAAAGCATCCACTCAAACCTGGCGCGCTTGGGCTGCTGTTGGTGATGACGGCCGCAGCCGCTGCTGGGGGAAGCGTGGCCTCAATTCCGGCAAACGATTTCTATCTCGCGCTCAACCGGCCAATATGGGCGCCGCCACCCAGCCTGTTTGGGCCCGCATGGACTGTGTTATACCTGCTGATGACTATTGCGGCGTGGACCGTTGTACGCGTGGATGGGTGGAAAGCGGCCAAACCCAAGATTGTGTTGTACGCGGTGCAGTTGGTTGCCAACGGCATGTGGACGTGGCTGTTCTTCTACCTGCACTCCGGGGCAATGGCGTTCGTTGAAATTTTGGTGCTGTGGACGCTTATTGCAGCAACCATCATCGCGTTCTGGCGCAGCCATGTACTGGCCGGCGTGTTGTTACTGCCATATCTGGCGTGGGTGAGTTTCGCGATGGCGCTTACATGGTCAGTATGGCAGGCGAATCCCGGTGTGTTATAGCGGCTATCGCGCGACCGGTACACTGCCCAGCAATCGCTCGGCACTGCGGTCAAGACGATACCCGACAACGCACGAGTCTAAAACGTGACGCGCAGTGCCGGAAAATTCATGATGGCGCCACCGGTCGTCGCCGAAGTGGCGCGTTTGTTTTGGGCGTGACGCTGCCCGTTCCATACCACCAATGCCGTTGCGGCGGTTGGCACGGAGAGTTGCACGCGACGGTCCGAATCGGTTGACAGCGCGCCCGTTCGCATGACGCCTCGTTCGGCGCCGGCATCACGTGCCGGATTGATCATGCGGTCTGCGGCAATCAAGCCAAGGGTGCCACCCGCCGCCGTGAGCGCCAGGCCGCTCTGCAGCTTGGATTTCGACGCGATGGCAATACCCGCGCCCATTAACGCGCCAGCGCCAGCACCCAATTTGGCCCACGCGGCGTCGGATGACGTGCGATCGTACCGGCGCACCAGAAAGCGATCACTCAGGACGAACCCGGTGAGTAGTCCAGCGGTCGCAAGTCCCGCTGCGGCGCGTCCGTTGTTCTCAACATTCGTAATGGCCGCACCTGCTACCCCGCCAATCAATGCACCGGTGAAGGCTACGCTCGCATCTCCGGACGTGACATTATACGACGAACGCCGCGCGTAGGTTGGACCGACGACATATCCCAGTGCTGCCGCAGCTATGGCGGCGCCGAGTGCAATTTTCCGGCTGCGTTCGCTGGAGTCGGTGTTGAAGGCATCCAATGCAATGGCGGTACCAAGAGTGGTGAGCACAAACAGGTCCGCACCAAGCCCCGACGATGCGGCCTCACCATCACTCATGTTGCGCGCGGCGGCGAATCCACCAATGGTGCCGCCAAGCGCACCAATGAGAATGGGCACACCAAAGCCGGTGCCATCATCTTCATCCATAATGGCCGCGACCGCAGCACCAGCCGCGCCGCCGCGCAATCCGCCGTGTGTTGCCAGAATCGTTTGCGAACGCGTCACGGTGCGCGTACGAATCATGCGCGCGGCAATAAAGAACGAACTCCCTGCCGCCAGAAAATATCCGCCGGTCGCGCTGGCGCTGTTCTTGCTGAGTATCGCCGCAGTGGCCGGACCATAGGCTGCGAGTCCGAGAAACGTCTGATTGCGCACGAACGTGTTGCCGGCGGGTTGCGACAGCTCCACCCCACTGCGCGGACGGACATCGGTTCCGGTTGGCGCCACACCACCGTCGAACAGCGTGCGCACTTGTGTGAGACCGGCCTGCGTCAATCCGAATCGCGATAGAGCGCCGCTGTTTCCGACCACCACCATGACCGCGACAACCCGGCCGGCTTCAGTCGTTCGCGTTGCAGTATCTGGCGACGCGCTGCTCACTGCATAAAGTCGCGCCTCGCGCCATTCCCCAGTTTTGAGCGGCCACCATGGTGCGTCCACCATCGTGATGCTCGTGTTTCGGGGAAGCAGGACCGAAACACGTCCTCGTGAATCGAAGGTCACGGGCGTTTCCACCTGCAGTGCAACCACCTGCGCGCACAAGGTGCGGGCCGAGATGCCTGCCACGAACGCACCACTCATCACGAGTGAAGCGCTGGTCATCAGTGCTCTCAACGTCTGGAACAACAGGCGGTGACCTTGCAGGAAAGAAGTGGCTATAGAGGTGGCGTTCATGGGCGGTTCGCGGTGGGAGACCCGACATACGGATGCAGCGAATCTAATGAAACGTATGCTCGTACTTTCAGACAAGGCGCCCTGGCCGTTGCGGTGCAGTCAAACGATTCCTCCCGACAGGGTGTCCTACGGATATGCGGCCCCCGGCTGCGCACCACGCGCGCCCTGACTCAATTCACGGGTATTTTCGTTGCCTATGCGCCCACTCACGCTGGCCTTTCGCACCCTGTTTCGAACGCCGTTCGTCACGGTGATTGCCATCTTGTCCCTCGCGCTTGGCATCGGAGCCAACGCGGCGATCTTCAGCATGTTCGACCAGATGCTGTTGCGTCCACTGCCAGTGAATGAGCCTGAGCAACTGGTGAATCTTGGAGCGCCGGGACCGAAGCCCGGTTCACAGTCGTGCAACCAGGCCGGCGGATGTGATGAGGTCTTCAGTTACCCGATGTTTCGCGATCTCGAAAAGCAGCAGCAGACATTGACCGGCATTGCCGCACACGTCGGTTTCGGGGCGAACATTTCCATTCGGCAACAATCGCTGGATGGTGCCGGCGAACTGGTCTCCGGGTCGTACTTTCCATTGCTTGGCATCAAGCCCGCGATCGGGCGTCTGTTACTCCCTTCGGACGACAACAAAATTGGCGGCAACTACGTGGCGGTCCTGAGTTATGCGTTCTGGCAATCCCGGCTGGGCGGCGACCCGAAAGTGTTGAACGAACAAATCACCATCAACGGCAAGTCGTGGACTATTGTTGGCGTTGCATCGGACGGATTCGAAGGCACAACGCTGGGCTCATTGCCGAAAGTGTTTGTGCCCATCAGCATGCGCACAGAAATCAACCCATGGTTCAACGGCTTCGAGAACCGCAAAAGTTACTGGGCGTATTTGTTTGCGCGGCTCAAACCCGGCGTAACCGTCGAGCAGGCAAAGGTGGCCATGAACGCGGTCTATCGGCCCATCGTGCGAGATGTCGAGGCGTCCCTGCAGGAAGGCATGAGTGACCAGACCAAGGCCAAGTTTCTGAAGAAGGAACTGACGGTGCTGCCCGGGAAGCAGGGACAGAGCTCCATGCACAAGGATGCCGAAACGCCATTGTACATGTTGTTTGGCGTCACCGGCATTGTGTTGTTGATCGCGTGCGCCAACATCGCAAATCTGTTGCTGGCCCGTGGCGCGAGCCGCTCCATGGAAATGTCCGTGCGACTCGCGCTGGGGGCCAGTCGCTCGCAGCTGCTGACCCAACTGCTGACGGAATCGGTGCTGCTTGCGGTGCTTGGTGGTCTGGCCAGTTTGATGGTCGCGAAGTGGACGCTGGCGGGCATTGCGTCCATGTTACCGCCCGAAGCCAGCAGTTCAATGCACTTTGAGTTGCAGCCTTCGGTGGTCTGGTTTGCGGCCGCACTTTCCATAGGCACTGGGGTGCTGTTCGGCATGTTCCCCGCGCTCAACAGCACGCGCCCCGACCTGGTGACGTCCATCCGATCGAATGCCGGGCAGATTTCCGGAGCGCGCGCAGCCAATCGGTTCCGCACCACGCTGGTCACTGTGCAAATCGCCCTGTCAATGTCGCTGCTCATTGCAGCGGGCCTGTTCATCAAGAGCCTGGTGAATGTCAGCAATGTCGATCTTGGGGTGAAAGTCGACAACGTGGTCACGTTCACCGTTTCTCCCGAGCGCAGTGGGTACGACACCGAACGCTCGCGCATTCTCTTTCAGCGCGTGGAAGAAGAATTGCGTGCGCTCCCTGGCGTGACCGGTGTATCAAGCGGACTGGTTGCGCTGCTGGCGGGCAGCAGTTGGGGCACCGATGTCCACGTGCAGGGTTTTGCCGACGGTCCGGACGTCGACAACAACTCGCGCTACAACGAAGTGGGACCCGGCTATTTCAACACGCTGGGGGTGCGCATGAAAACCGGTCGCGAATTTTCACCGTCCGACGTCAAGAACGCGGGCCGTGTCGCGGTCGTCAACGAAACCTTTGTGAAGAAGTTCAACCTCGGCAACGACGCCGTTGGCAAGTACATGTCGGACAGTGGCAAGGACTCGATGAATATCCGGATTGTCGGTGTCGTGTACGATGCGCACTACAGCGACGTGAAGGACACCGTGCCACCGCTGTTTTATCAGCCGTGGTTGCAGTCGCAGCGTGCGGGCACCATGAGTTTCTACGTGAAAACGAGCCTGCCACTGTCGCAGATGCTCCGCGCTGTTCCCGGGGTCATTAAACGACTGGATGCGACGCTGCCGGTTGAAGAACTCAAAACCATGCCGCAGCAGATCAGGGAGAACGTCTTCCTCGATCGCATGATTTCGACCATGTCGGCTACCTTCGCCGCGCTGGCGACGTTACTGGCGGGGATTGGCCTGTACGGAGTACTCGCCTACACGGTTGCGCAACGCACGCGTGAAATCGGAGTGCGGATGGCGCTGGGCGCTGACGCCAGGCGCGTCAAGCGAATGGTGCTTCGCCAAGTCGGCGTGATGATCGCGATTGGTGGCGTAGTGGGCATTGCCGGGGCCATCGCACTCGGGAAGGCGGCCTCGTCACTTCTCTATGGTCTCAAGGGCAACGATCCGCTGGTGTTCGTCGCAGCAAGCGCGGTGCTGGTGCTGGTCGCGCTGCTCGCGGGGTACTTGCCGGCGCGTCGCGCGGCGAGTGTGCATCCCATGCAGGCGTTGCGGTACGAGTAGCGCCCGCTGGCGCATGAACGGAACGGCCGCCTTGTGGGCGGCCGTTCTTGTTTCCGGGGCAGCGGATTACAGGTCCTGTAGCTTTCGCCTAACGCACCCCACGCCCGTGGAGGTCTGAAAGCCGACAGCTTGAAAGCTCACAGCTCCCGGCATTCCAGAGCGCTCTCAAACGCTCGGCGCTCAAGCACCTGATTCAAACGTTCTTTGGCAACTCGACCGAAGCGGCGGTTGTGGCCATGCTGGGGGCCAATGACACAAAGTTGTCCAACGACGAGTTGGACAGGCTGGCCCAGGTTATTGATGATGCGCGACGCCAAACCAAAGCGCCCCGAAAAGGCAGGGGTGGTACACCTCGTGATGGGAGTAAATCATGATCGCCACAGGGGAACTTGTGTCAGTGGCCGCGTCATTTAAAGCATGGACGATTGGCTCGGAGCCACTGGAGCGAGCAATTGCGACCACAACTCCAACCTCGGCCAGCGAGGACACATCAATCGTGACGCGTGCAAGCGTCGGTCCGACCCGGTCAGGTGCAGGCACAACGTTATGGTCGAATGCAACTGTCGGTTCGCCACCGTCAATCACTAACGCGGACTTGAGTTCGATTGCAATAGTCGGTGTGCTGTGGCTGACGGGTGCGCTGGCCCTGCTTTCCTGGCGTGTGATTGGATATGTGTTGTTGGCTCGCGTGGTCCGCCAGAGTGCGCTGGCTGCTGACCCAACGTGGGATACAACTTTGAGAGAGTTGGCCGGAGCGTGCGGCGCAACACGCGAGGTGCGTCTGTTGCAGCATCGTTCGTTCAGCACACCCGTTACGGCCGGTTGGCTGCACCCTGTCATTGTCCTGCCCGCTGACATTGGACCGACGTCGATGGAACGGCAACAGGCAGTACTCGCGCACGAGCTGGCGCATATTCGCCGGGGCGACTTTGTCACACAAGGGCTCGCGGCCATTGTCACCGCGGTCTTCTGGTTTCACCCGCTGGTGTGGTTCGCGGCGTTCCGCCTGCGTGCCGAGAGTGAGTGCGCGGCCGACGACAGTGTATTGCAACGCGGTGTGGACACCGAGCAATATGCGCGGCACCTGTTGGCGTTGGCGGGGCGCACGACTGTTACAGCCCCCATGCCGGTTGTGGCGATGGCGCGCATCACGCAATTGGAGCAACGGCTGCGCGCGATGTTTTCGGCAACCGTGTCACGCGGAGAACTGTCTCGCCGAGCGCAGCGCCTGATTGGTGCGGTTTCGCTGTTGGTGGTGGTGCCGTATGCGTCGTTGCGCGTTGGGCCGGCGACGGCAACAGTCGCACCAGCAAGTGCACTGGTCGCTTCGACGGCCGCGATAGGCGCTTCAGCGATTGCACCCCCAATCGCGACGACGTTTGGTCCGGTGGAGATGGTGCACGAGACGCGGGAACTGCAACCACCAACGCAACCACTCACGAAGCGTGCAGCGGCAGTCGCCCCGGACGACAGCACGTCAGCCCTTCAGATTCGCGAAGTGTCGGCGAATGCGGCGGCTGTTGTGAGTGACGCAGACACCGTTATTGAACAAACCCTTCCCATGACGAGCGGCGAATTGCTGACGCTCAGAGTTCACTACGGCGCCAACGTGATTGTTCGTGGCTGGGATGAACCCTTCGCAAAACTTCGCGCTTCGCATAGCGGTCCGTCGTGGCGACAAGCCCGTGCAATCATCGTGCGCAGCAACGACGGGCTATGGGTCACCGCCGTGTCAGAGCGTGAAGGCTTCAAGATGATGCCGAATCCCAGCGCCAACGGGTACCTCTATGCGCGCTTGGCGGGTGCGGGACCGGAGCCCATACCCACTTCGGTTGACCACCAGATTGAGATCTGGATTCCGCGCCGTAGCAACCTCGCTCTTCAGTCGACTTTGGGCGCAGTCGTCATCGACGGCGTGGAAGGCGAAATGATTGGAAGCGTCGCGACAGGGAACATAGAAGTACTGAATGCCGGGGGGCGAGCGGCGCTTGATACGAAATTCGGCGACATTCGCGTTTCGAACTCCGTGTTGGGTGGTTCGGTGAAGACTGAATGCGGTTCAGTGGTTTCATCTGGTGTAACCGGCAACTTCAATGCCACGACCACTTTCGACCCCTCGCCATACAAAGATCTGGGTCCAACCGCCAAAACGGTCATTGTTGAGGGCATCCCGCTCGCCGACTACTGCAACCCGCGGCTCCGTCGAATGGGCGAACTTTCCAAACGCATGAACGAGAACAACCCGTACGGCGACATCGTACTCGATTCGGCACCAAACGGCGGAACGTTATCAACGGGACGCGGCGGTTCGATTGTTGTGCGCGCGTCCGGGGGCCACATCTCCGCGTCCAACAGCACCGGCAACATCGAACTGTCCAAGGTGCGAGGCGATGCAACGGCACGCTCGAGAGGAGGCAATATCACCATTCGATTGGTGAATACGGATGGTGCCGAGCATCACGTAAATGCGCAGACGGCCAACGGAAACGTGACAATCGAAATTCCGGACGAACTCAACGCGCGGATTGAAGCCGAGGTTGTCACCACCGACTCATCCACTGGGAAGGGCCGGTACGCGCGCATCATCGATCTGTATGGATTGGCTACAGGTGTTGCAGCGCCGGACTCCGGAAGCGCAGCGCGGGAAGGCGCCGTCGCCCCACGAATAGTCACGACAATGGGCCGCGGAACCGGTCGCATTCTAGTTCGCGTAACGGACGGCGATATCATTTTCCAACGCGCGAAACGCTGAGCGAGCTCTTCGTGGCATCGAGCTGATTGATGTTCGAAGGGTGCAGCCTCCCGCTGGCTTCGCCGTGTGGCACGAATGTGCGTTTAGCACACGCGGCTGCAGATCACCATAAATTGTTGCCGAGTTCCGGAACGTCCCATCGAGATCTGTGTGTTATAAGTGCGCGGCGCCAACCAGCGAGGCGCGGCCAGAATCAAAAGCGCAGCGCGCCCTGGTCATTCATCGGCACACGGAGACTTGATATGAACGACAACAAGAACACTGCGACCGCCAGCATGCTTACCGGCTCGTTTCGCGACCGTGAAAGTGCAGAGAGCGCATACAATTCATTGCTGCAACGCGGCTACTCTGCGGATGATATCAACGTCATGATGTCGCCGGAAACGCGCAAGACGCATTTCACCGACGGCGATGACACACTCGACCTGGGCAACAAGTCGGCTAAGGGCGGCGCGACTGGTGCGGCGGTCGGCGGTGTGCTGGGCACCATTGTGGGCGTGATTGCTGCGGCCGGAACGTTGGCAATTCCGGGAATCGGCGTGGTGCTGGCCGGACCAGTGGTGGCTGGCCTTGCCGGACTCGGCGCAGGTGGTGCGGCCGGCGGCCTCATTGGCGCTCTTGTCGGAATGGGCATTCCTGAAGATCGCGCCAAGTTGTACGAAGCCGACATCAAGAACGGTGGCATCGTGCTCGGTACCACGCCGCGCTCGGATGAAGACGCTGCCTACCTTGAAGAAGACTGGCGCAAACGCGGGCAGAACGTGTATCGCTAGCACGCGACTCACGAATTGCTGCGTAACACAAGGGGAGCCAAACGGCTCCCCTTTCCTGTTTGAAAAACGCAACCGGGGCGAGCGTTGACTACTTCGCTTGCATCTTCGCCCAACTGTCGCGCAACGTCACCGTGCGGTTGAACACCAGCTTCTCGGCGGTCGAGTCCGCATCACCCACAAAATATCCGGTTCGCTCGAACTGATACCGCGACTCCGCCGCATCCTTCGCGACACTCGGCTCAATTTTCGCGTGGGGTAGAACCACCAGCGAGTCGGGATTCAGCACGCTCAGGAAATCGTTTCCTTCCGGCACATCGTCGGGATTGGGCTGCGTGAACAACCGATCATACAACCGCAGCTCGCAGTGTAGCGCGTGTTGGGCTGACACCCAATGAATGGTGCCCTGTACTTTGCGCCCATCTGCCGAATCGCCGCCGCGTGTGGCCGGGTCGTACGTGCAGTGCAACTCCACCACGTTGCCGCTCTCGTCCATGATCGCTTCCTGGCACGTAATGAAGTACCCATAGCGCAGACGCACTTCCCGTCCCGGTGCGAGACGAAAAAACTTCCTGGGCGGATCGATCATGAAATCGTCGCGCTCGATGTACAGCTCACGCGAGAATGGCACCTTGCGCGAACCGGTGAGCGGTACATCATGCGGATAATACGACGCGTCCAGTTCTTCTTCCTGCCCATCCGGATAGTTCGTCAGCACCACTTTGAGCGGCTTCGTCACACACATCACGCGGGGCACCCGCATGTTGAGATCGTCGCGTACGGCGTGCTCAAACGCCTGAATTTCGGCGTGCGCTTCCTTGCGTGACACGCCCACAATATCCATGAAATTTCGAATGGCCTCGGGCGTAATGCCGCGCCGCCGCATGCCGGCAATAGTGGGCATACGGGGATCGTCCCAACCACGTACGTGCGCCTCGGTGACCAGACGCAGCAATTTGCGCTTGCTGAGTACCGTGTAGTCGAGGTCCATGCGCGCGAACTCAACTTGCGTGGGCGGATTGTCAAATCCCGCGGCTTGCACCAGCCAATCGTAGATGTCACGATTGTCTTTGAATTCCAGCGTGCACAACGAGCGCGTGATACCCTCGAATGCGTCGGACAGTCCGTGTGCGTAGTCGTACAGTGGGTACAAACACCAGTCCGTGCCGCGACGATAGTGCGGCGCATTGCGAATACGCAGCAGCAATGGGTCGCGCATGATCATGTTGGGGTGCGCGAGATCGATCTTTGCTCGCAACACATGCGTACCGTCCGCAAACTCGCCGGACTTCATGCGGCGCAGCAGGTCGAGATTCTCCTGCGGTGTGCGCTCGCGATACACGCTGGCAACGCCTGGAACCGTTACTGTGCCCCGCCCCTCGCGAATTTCCTCTTCGCTGGACGAGTCGACATACGCCTTGCCCTGATGCACCAACTGCTCCGCAATCTCGTACAACCGTTCGAAGTAGTCGCTGGCGTAATACTCAGCATCCCACTGAAAGCCCAGCCACTGAATGTCGCGTTTGATGGCTTCGACGTACTTGATGTCTTCCGTGAATGGATTGGTGTCGTCAAAGCGTAGATTGCAGCGACCGCCATACTCCGCCGCCAGCCCGAAATTGAGCGATAACGACTTGGCGTGCCCGAAATGCAGGAACCCATTGGGCTCCGGCGGAAACCGCGTGGTGACGGGGCGGCCAAATCGGCCGGTGGCCACATCTTCTGCGACCATTTCACGAACGAAGTCTTTCCTGGCGGGTGTAGCTGCGTCAGACACGGGTGCACGGGTGTGAGAGTGAACCGTGAAAGTTACGGGGCACCGGCGTTATTCGGCACTCGGTCGGCCGAATTTTCTTCTGCTCCCGGACCGACCCCATCACATTCAACCGGCTCTGGCACCATGGGGCACCGCGGTCGCCTCTGGCTCTGCGTACCGGGAGGTCGCCACGTGGCTAAACTGTATGGATTGCCATCCCCCGTTCGCACCAACCGGATTCGCAGAAAGACATGGCGTTGCTAGGCATGCAGGACATCAACCTCGCATTTGGCGGTCCACGTGTTTTGGACAACGCCAATTTTGCCATCGAGCGCGGCGAACGCGTGTGCCTGCTTGGTCGGAACGGGGCCGGCAAAAGCACCGTGATGAAATTGCTGGATGGCACCATTACCGCCGACACCGGCATCGTGGTTCGTCAAACGGGCATCGCGGTCACGCGACTTGAGCAGGAAGTGCCGGCAGATATTTCCGGCAGCACGTTCGATGTGGTGGCCGAAGGCCTTGGCGAAATGGGGCAACTATTGTCGCGCTATCACGCCGCAAGCCTGCGCGTTGGTCACGCCAGCGCAGACAACGAGCGCGACAGCGCGTTGCGCGAGCTTGACCGACTCCATCACGCGCTGGATGCCGCCAATGCGTGGCAGATTCAGAGTCAGGTCGACACGGTGCTCGAACATCTGGGGCTGGACGCAGATGCCCCGTTTGACCGGGCCTCGGTCGGGCGCAAACGACAAACATTGTTGGCACGCGCATTGGTCCGTCAGCCGGACGTGTTGCTGCTGGATGAGCCCACCAACCATCTGGACGTCTCCGCTGTTGAATGGATGGAGGAATTCCTGGTCGATCGTGGTATCACGATGTTGTTTGTCACCCACGACCGCGCATTTTTGCGCAAGGTTGCCACGCGCATCGTCGAACTGGATCGTGGACAGTTGGTGGATTGGGGGACAGACTACGATACGTATCTCGAGCGTAAAGAAGGCATGTTGTCGGCCGAGAGCAAGGAATGGTCGGAGTTTGACAAGAAGCTGGCGAAAGAAGAAGTGTGGATTCGCACGGGAATTCAGGCCCGCCGAACCCGCAACGAAGGGCGCGTTCGCGCGCTGGAATCTTTGCGGCGCGAACGAAGTGCGCGGCGTGAGCGGACGGGCACGGTCACGCTGCAAACCAGTGATGCCGACCGTTCCGGAAAGTTGGTGGCCGAGGCGCGCCATGTGAGCTTTTCGCGTGGCGAGCGATTTATTGTGCGCGACTTGACCACCACCATCACGCGCGGCGATCGCGTCGGTTTGGTGGGGCCCAATGGTTCGGGCAAGACAACGTTGTTGCGACTGCTGCTTGGGCAACTCGAGCCGGACGCTGGTACTATTCGACTGGGAACGAATCTTGAAGTGGCCTACTTCGATCAACTGCGCGAACAGTTGGATCCGGACCGCAGTGTGTTTGACAGCATCGCCGACGGTATGGACTTTGTCGAAGTTGGTGGGAACACGATGCACGTGAACGGTTATCTCAACAATTTTCTGTTTCCGTCCGATCGCGCGCGCACGCCCGTGCGAGCACTGTCCGGTGGAGAACGCAATCGACTGTTGCTCGCGCGTCTATTCACACGCACGTTCAATGTGCTGGTCCTCGACGAACCTACAAACGATCTCGACATCGAGACACTGGATTTGCTGGAAGCGATGTTGACCGAGTACTCCGGCACGTTGTTGGTCGTGAGCCATGATCGTGCCTTTCTCGACACTGTGGTGACCAGCACGCTGGTGTTTGAGGGGGCGGGTCGCGTGAACGAATACGTGGGTGGCTACACGGATTGGCTGCGTCAGCGGACGCCTGAAGCTCCCGCCGCGCCCGTTGCTCCCGCAAAACGCGCCGAGCCCGTCGTGGTACCAAACAGGGCTGCGAAAAAGAAGAAGCTGACCTTTAGTGAGACCAAAGAGTTGGCCGGCTTGCCCGACCGCATTGACGCGCTGGAGCAAGAGCGCACCGGATTGTATGGGTCGCTGGCTGACCCGGTGTTCACGCGCGACGGCGCGGCGTTGTTGCAGGCAACGTCCCGAATTGCCCTGCTTGACACGGAAATCGGCACGCTGACCGATCGATGGGAAGCGCTGGAGAACATTGCCGGGCAAAGCTGACAGCAAGGTGTGTTGCAGCGTACTGGTTACTCCGCACGCAGCGCAATGCTGGCATCCACGCGCGCCACGCGCCACGCTGGGGCCAACGCGCCCCGAATGCGACGTGCAGGAGTGTCGCGGCGACCAAGCCATACACGAACGGATCGCGCGACGATGTTTGCAACAGCAGCGGCTTGATCCAGTGGCTTGCCACCAGGGCAACACTCACGCCGAGCAGAATGGCCACCACCGAGAGCCTGACGGATTGTTGGAGAATCATGCGAATGACGTCGCCGGTCTGCGCGCCCAGACCCGGATGGCCGCTGCCCGCAATGGTGAAGCCGCGACCCTCCATCGCTACCGACTGCAACGTGCGGTTCTGGTCGCGCCACGCTTCGTATTCGTGACCGGACACATGGCGCTCGAACGAGCCGCTGGCGCTCTCGTGAATGGACCATAAACTGGTCGGCGTTGGGATAGGGCAACGGTCGCAACAGGACCGCGTTCACTACGCTGAAAATCGCGGTGTTGGCGCCAATGCCGAGGGCCAGCGTCGCGACGGCGTCCAGCGTGCAATCGGGGTGCTACGCGCCCCCAAGGGAGTCGGCGAAGCGCACGGTCTGGAAGCGGGACGAGCCGGTCAGGAATGGGATGTGTTCGTGGCCCGCCAATCGGCTTTGGGCTCGAGACTGACTTGCAAATCAATTTCATCTGAATAGTATCCATATATGGAGGCGTATATGGAGCTGACCAAGAAAACGACGATCCTGCTGACACCGGACAGCCACCGCCGTCTGACGAACCTCGCCATGCGTCGCGGCGTCAGCCTGGGCGAGCTGGTTCGGGAGGCGTGCGCGACCGTGTACGGCATTGGAGACGATGTGGCGCGCACCACCGCCGCCGCAACCTTGGCAACGCTTCAACTGCCGGTTGGCACGGTGGCGGCAATGAAACTTGAGTGCGTGCCCGATGCCGATACGCGCATGCCCGGATGAGGAGGGCATAATTCACGCATCATGATTCTGATCGATACCAGCATCATCATGTACGCGGCAGGCGCGGCACATCCGCACAAGCAGCCCAGCGCCCATCTGCTGCAGCGTGTCGCGCGCGGGGAAGTGGAAGCGATGATTGATGCGGAAACGCTGCAGGAAATCCTGCATCGCTATCGCGCCATCAATCGGTGGGACGACGGCAAACAGGTGTACGATCTGGCGCGCCAGATTTTTCCGCAGGTCATCGACATCACGGCGGCCATCCTCGATCACGCACGGCAGCTGCTGGACACGGACGCCAGCATCATGGCGCGCGACGCGTTGCACGCGGCGGTTGTCATAGGTGAAGGCCACGAGGCCATTTGCAGCTATGATCGCGACTTCGATCGGATTCAGGGACTTCGGCGAATAGAGCCGGACCAAGTGGCGTCGTAACGCAGCGCATGTCCCAAACCAACCCTGATGCCGTGATCAGAACTCTCTCTCCCGTCTCGGCCGAAGCCGTACAGGAAGCGCGCATACGAATTGCGGGCACCGTTGTGCGCACGCCGTTGGTGCGATTCAACGTCAATACGGGTACGAATGAGGTGTTTTTGAAGCTGGAGAACCTGCAGCCCATTGGTTCATTCAAATTGCGCGGCGCCACCAACGCGATGGCCATTGCTGGCCGAGAGGCGTTGAAAGATGGTGTATACACGGCGAGCGCGGGCAACATGGCGCAAGGCGTAGCATGGTGCGCGCGCGAGTTTGGTGTGAAGTGCCGAGTGGTGGTACCGGACAACGCACCCAAAGCGAAGACCGATGCGGTCGAGCGTCTGGGCGGGGAAGTAATCAAGCTGCCCTTTGATGATTGGTGGCAAACTATCGTGAATCACGGTCGCCCCGGGGTGCCGGGATTGTTCGTGCATCCGTTTGCCGACGTGCACGTCATGGCGGGCAACGGCACCATTGCGGCCGAAATTTTCGATGACGTCACCGATGTCGACGCGATTCTGGTGCCGTACGGCGGTGGTGGACTGGTGTGCGGCATTGCGGCAGCAGCCAGCGTGCTGAGTCCCCGCACGAAAGTGTATGCCGTGGAGGTGGAGGATGCCGCACCGCTCACGGCGTCGCTGTCCGCGGGTGTGCGTACCGCCATTACGCGCCGTGCCAGTTTTGTGGATGGAATTGGCAGTGGCGGTGTCTCGGAGGAAATGTGGCCTTTGGCGCAACAGCTGCTGGCCGGCACGGTTGTTGTGTCAGTTGCCGAGGTCGCCGCAGCGGTGCGACTGTTGGCCGAACGCGCCAACGTCGTTGCCGAAGGCGCAGGAGCCGCCGCAGTGGCTGCCGCGCTGAGTGGCAAGGTGAAAGAGCAACGCGTCGTGAGTATTGTGAGCGGCGGCAACATCGATCTCGACAAACTCGCGCTCATACTTCAGGGAGGCGTGCCACAATGAACGTGAATACTGCGCGCGTATTTGTTACCGCACTGTGGTTGACTGCAGGCGTCCGTTCCATCTCGCCGGTTGTGTTGTCCGCGCAGTCGGACGCGTCCACCGAACCGCGCAAGAGTCAGGCACGGTTTGTGTCGCAAGCTGTCGCCACGACTACGATCTCGGTGAAATACATTCGGCCGGTGGCGCGCGGTCGCGAGTTGTTTGGTGGCATTGTGAAATGGGACAAGGAGTGGACGCCCAGTGCTGATAGCGCGGCGTTGCTGACCGTGTCCAAACCCATTCAGATGAACGGCGTCAAACTGGAAGCGGGTACGTACGGGTTCGCGCCCCCGGCGCACAGCGCAACCCGAATCAGACCGCCGGCGGTGGGAAACACCGCCGGCGGTCTGTCCACTAATAGCCCGGGTTTTGTGTAAGTCCCGGCGACGTGCGAACGTCGCGCAACGGAATGGGCAGCAACGCCTGTCCGGGGCGATCGGCAATGGCCTTCACGGCCACCGCTCGCCCGAGCCGGTTAAGATCGGGCCAGCGATCGCCTTCAAACGCCAGCTCCAAACGCCGCTCGAACTCAATGTGCGCGAGCACCTGCGCTTGCGTCGTCACTTCGGTACCCAGCGTGTGTTTCGGAATGCCTGCACGAACGCGCACCTTGTTGTATTGGGCCACGGCCTCCGGCAACCGATTGAGTCGCGCCAACGCTTCGGCCTTGATCAAGACCACTTCGGCCAGACGAATGACGTGCACATGTTCGGTGCCCGGACGTGCGGCGTACTTGTTGCCGTTGAGGGGGCGACCGGCATTCCCGCTTGGACGAATGGACCATGCCTTGCGCAGGTCGCCGGCCGGATACGCGCCGTCAATGTTCGTACTCGGCGACACTTCAGCGCGACCAACTTGCAGATAATAGTTGGAGATGCTGTTGGTTTCCGTCACATTGTACGCCACGCGAAAAATATCTTCGGTTGTGTTGGTGCCTGCGGCTGTGAATAAATCGGCGTAGGGGACGACCAATGTATCCCGACCGGTCAACACCTGGTTGGCGAGATCGAGTGCGGACTGATAGTCCGCCTGCGAGCCCGCGTTGCCCGGCAACCCCGCGCGATAGAACAACACGCGTGCACGCAACGCACGCGCGGCGTTCACGGTTGCGTAACGCAAATTGGTGCTGTTCTGCGTCAACGCCGCCGCGCTGTCGAGGTCTTTCAGAATCTGCGTGTACACGTCGTTCACCGGTGTACGGGTATACGCTTGCGCATCTTCCGGCGCGACGACCGGCTTCAATGGCAAGGGAACCGCGCCCCAGAATTTCACAAGATTGTGAAACCCGAGTGCCCGCATGAAATACGCCTGCCCCATGACGTCATTCCGAACGGCGGCTGGAATGCTCGCCACGGCGGGCGTGCGTTGCAGGATGACGTTGTCGCGGTCAATCTGCTGATAGATCGCGGTCCACATCCCCGTCACTTCGGGATTGTCAGCCTGAATGCGGTTGGTCGTCACGTCGCCGAGGTACTGAAAGGTGCCAGTCCAGACCGTGTTATCGGCGGTGAGATCGCCCATCAACAACAGGGAAAGCCCGTAATAACTGCCGCTCTGTAAACCGTCGTAGGCACCGTTGAGGGCCGCCGTTGCCGTCGCGGCATCCACGATGAGCTGATCCTGCGGCAGCGACGTGACGGGTTCCGTTTGCAGGATATCGTCGCACGCGGTGGCCGCCAGAAACAACAAGGGGAGTGCGAGTTTCTTGATGTGCATTGCGAAGTGGGCTCGCGGTGAAAGGGTGCGACGAGACACGCCGGCTACCTGGTTCTGACGGGCCGTGTCCGTTGCATCGAGCGCTGGGGTACGAAGGCGGGCGCTTACCATCCTGCGCTCACGCCAAAAGTGAATGTGCGCGACAGCGGATAGGCGTAATAGTCCACACCCATCACGGTATTGGCGTTGGCGCCGCTGCTATTCACGTCGGGGTTGAAGCCGAGGTAATTGGTCCACGTGTGCAGGTTGCGGCCGGACACGTACAAACGCGCGTTCTCCGCACGCATCGCACGCGCCAGCGAACCTGGCAGGCGATACCCCAAGGTCACTTCGCCGAGGCGCACAAACGAGGCATCTTCGACAAACCGCGACGAGAGCAGCCGCGAGCCGCTGGTGGAGCCCATACGCGGCTGATCGGTGATGTCTCCGGGCTTCTGCCAGCGATTGAGCACGCTCTTGATCTTGTTGTCGCGCGTACTGCCGCCGTCATCCGAGAAGATGCGCACCATGTTGAGTGCTTTTCCGCCCTGACTGAATTGCAGGAAGCCGCGCAGGTCGAGTCCTTTGAAGGACATCGTGCTGGTCAGGCCGCCAAAGTACTTCGGTTGCGGATTGCCAACAAAACGCAGATCGGCCGACACCGGGGTAGCGGTTTCCGTGCCATCGGCTTTGCGGAACAGTGCATTGCCCGTGGCAGGATCGACGCGAAGGAATTCGAACAGATAGAAGGTGCCGAGTGGCTGTCCCACGGCGGCAACGGAGGTGACGCGCCCGCTGACCGTGGCCGTGAGCGGAAGGCCGTCATACAGGGCGGTGACCTCATTTTTGTTGAACGTCATGTTCAGATCGGCGTTCCATTCGAACCCGTCGCGTTCGCGCGAGCGGAAGAAGGCCGTCTGCAATGCGAAATCGAAGCCGCGATTGCTGATGGCGCCGACGTTGTCCCACACACTGGTGTAGCCGCTGGTGGCCGGCACCGGGCGTTGCACGAGCAGGTTGTCGGTGGCGCGGTCGTACCAGTCGGCGGTGAGTGTAATGCGACTGTCGAACAACGACAGGTCCATGCCGATATCCGTCTCGGTGGTCTGTTCCCACTTGAGGCCGGGATTGCCCAGTTGAGAACTCGCGAGGCCGGTTACGCCGTTGTATGGCTGCGCGGTAGCGAGGGTGCGGCTGGCGAAATCGCTGATGCCCTGATTGCCGGTGGTGCCATAACTGGCGCGGAGCTTCAGCGAAGCCCGATCGGACATGAAGGCCATGAACGATTCGTCGGAGAGGGTCCACGCACCGGAAAGCGCTTTGAACACGCCGTACCGATTTTCCGAACCAAAGCGTGACGACCCGTCAGTGCGTACGCTGGCGGACAGCAGGTAGCGATCGCGCAACGTGTAATTGGCGCGCGCAAAGTACGACACCAGTGTGTTTTCGGTGGCGCCCCCGTCAAATGACGAGACGGCGGCCGCGTTGCGCACATATCGCTCGAAGCCCGTGGGGAATCCCGTGCCTGACACGTAGTTGAAGTCAGAGTTGTTGCGTTCCATACTGGCGCCGCCCGTCAGCGTGAGTTGCTGCCGGCTGCTCTGCAGCGCCTCCAGGTTGGCGAAGCCTTCGGTGACGTAGCGTGTGGCGGAGGTGCGACCGCTGACACCCTCGCCACCAACGCTGGCGCTGGTTGCGCGATCGACTTTGGGTGAACGCCAGCGCAGTTCATCAACGCCGTACACATCGGCCCCACCGCGTGCCGTGATGGTGAGACGGTCAATGGGTGTGTACCGCGCTTCGAGATTGCCAATCGCGCGCAACGTGCGCACGTTCAGTGTGCTGAAGGCCGCGTACGCCACGGGATTGGAATACAACAGGTTCTGCGAAATACCGCCGTACCCAAACGACGTGCCGCGCACAGGAGAGAACGGTTGCAAGGCGAGGGCATTGGTCACCAGGCCATCCAGGTTCAGATCGCCCGGTACCCGATCGTTCGATTCGCGCGTGAGTCCGATGGAGCTCGAGAGCGTGAGGCGCTTGGACGCCTGCGCATCGAGATTGAGCCGCGCGGCCTGCCGTTGGTAGTCCGACCCAATGACAATGCCACCCTGGCTGTAGTTGGCACCAGAAAGAAACATGCGGAGGCGGTTGGTGCCGCCGCTGACGCTGGCCTGCACATCACTTACGCGAGCGGAACGAAATATCGCGTCCTGCCAATCGGTGTCGACGCTGTCGGTGCCCGCTGCAAACAACGGGGTCTGCCCCTGGTTGGCGCGGCCTTCATTCATGAGTGTGACGTATTCCTTGGCATTCAGCAGCGCGACTTTGCGTTCGACC
>Ga0163144_10001234_pt1 | contig 60316 bp, 52 predicted proteins | sample OliLak19BULKMAT1_FD_123175 | JGI IMG/M metagenome (GOLD analysis project Ga0163144, IMG submission 123175) | Freshwater microbial mat bacterial communities from Lake Vanda, McMurdo Dry Valleys, Antarctica - Oligotrophic Lake LV.19.BULKMAT1 | ecosystem: Environmental > Aquatic > Freshwater >...
AAATTATTTACCTGAGCGCGCAGAGGACGCGAGAAGCGCGAATCCTTGTTTGCGCTGCGTCCTCTGCGGTGAATATTTTATCCCGTGAACGGTTTGATATAGAAAGGCAGGAGGGAAGATGACCGATCAGGCGCTCCCGATTGAACAATCCATCGCTAGAGAAAAACTGACGCGCAAGCCGCTCATTCCATTAAAACATATTCCAGCGTACCTCTTTTTGGGCGCGTGGTCGCTGTTCACCATTTGCGCGCTGTCGTGGGTGGTGTTGGCGTCGCTCAAAACGAACCGCGAGGTCTTCCGCCAGCCGTTTGCGATCCCCGCCGAACCGCAGTTCGTCAACTATGAGCGCGTCTGGTTGAGTTCGCAAGTCGGGCAAGCGTTCATCAATAGTCTCGTGACCGTTGGCACGTCCGTGGCGCTGATTCTGGCTGTGTCCGCGCCCGCTGCCTACGTCCTCAGTCGCGGACAGTTCAAAGGACGCGGGCTGCTGACGATGGTGTATATCGCCGGAATCGGGATTCCGTATCCGCTGCTGTTCATCCCGCTGTTCGCCATCCTCGCGGGCTTGAAACTGCTGAACTCGATCCCCGGACTCGTGTTGATCTACGTGAGTCTGTCAATCCCGTTCACCGTCTACATCTTGACCGGATTTTTCAGCACGCTCCCTAAAGAATTGGAAGATGCAGCCGTCATCGACGGCGCGAACGACTTCCAAGTGTTCTGGAATGTCATGCTCCCGCTGGCAGCGCCCGGCTTGATCACGGCGACGATCTTCAACTTCATCGGCTTGTGGAACGAATTCCAATTGGCGCTGATCTTCATCCAAGCGCCGGAACTGCGCCCGCTCTCCCTCAGCCTGTACACGCTCAAAAACTCCATGACCTATTCGGGCGATTGGGCGGGGTTGTTCGCGGGCGTGGTGATCGTGATTGTGCCAACCGTCGCGCTGTTCATCTGGCTGTCGGAACGCATGATTTCGGGCATGACGCTCGGCTCGGTCAAATAATCATGAGTGAATTACGCCTCGAAAATTGGACAATTCCCACCGTGCCGCTGGGCGCGGACAATCCGCTGCCCAACTTCAACCCGGCGCAGTATCAACCGTTGCAGCGTGATCGTGACGCCGGATTCGTGCCGAATTATCTGCCCTACACCGTGCAAGATGACTACACGCGCGCACGTCAGCCGAAGGAACAGCGCGTCGCCGTCCTCGAAAACGACATTTTGCGCGCCTCGTTCCTGCTCGATTGGGGCGCTCGCTTGTGGTCGCTGGTGCATAAACCGAGCGGGCGCGAACTGCTGTATGTCAATCCAATACTTCAGCCGGGCAACTTGGCGATGCGCAACGCATGGTTCAGCGGCGGCGTCGAATGGAATATGGGCGTGATCGCCCATACGCCCTTCACCTGTTCGCCGCTGTTCGCTGCGCGCGTCACGACGCCGGACGGTACCCCCGTACTGCGGCTGTACGAGTGGGAGCGCATCCGGCAAGCGGCATATCAGATCGACGCCTACTTGCCCGATGGATCGTCGGTGTTGTATATCCGCGTCCGCTTGGTCAATCCATTCGACCGTCCGCTGCCGATCTATTGGTGGTCGAACATCGCTGTCCCCGAAGCCGATGACGTGCGCGTACTGGTTCCGGCGGAACGGGCATATCAATATGCGCTCTCGGCTGCCGATCTGCGAACCGTACCGATTCCGGTCGTGGAAGGCGAAGATATCACCTATACGACGCGCTTTAAGCGGGCGGCGGATTATTTCTTCCTGATCCCCGACGACCAGCGGAAATGGATTACTGCGCTCGACGGGCGCGGCGCGGGCTTACTTCAGGTGTCCACCGCGCGGCTGTTCGGGCGGAAGCTGTTCCTGTGGGGGACGGGACAGGGTGGCAAACGCTGGCAGGAATGGTTGAACGGAGAAAACCAGCGCTATCTCGAAATCCAAGCGGGGCTTGCGCCAACGCAGCTTGAATACGCCACGATGCCGCCGCGCGCCGAATGGTCGTGGCTGGAGGGCTACGGGTTGATCGAAGCGGATTCCGCAGCCGTACACGGCGCGAATTGGAACGCCGCCCGCGCGGAGGTCGAGACACAGCTTGAACGGCTGTCGCCGCGCGCCGCGTTCGAGGCGGAATATGCGCGCGGCGAGGCGTGGAAAGATCAGCCGCCGACGGACATCCTGCATCGCGGCTCGGAGTGGGGCGCGTTGGAATCGCTCCGCCGTGAGAAGATTGGCGCAGCGCCGTTCGCTGGCACGGCGCTCGATTTCGGGACGATCTCCGATGCAGCCGTGCAGCCATGGCGAACCCTGCTCGAAACCGGACACTTCCCCGACACCGAGTCCCTCACCGCCGGGCTGCTCGTCGGAGCGGAATGGCGCGCGCTGCTGGAAGCCGCCGTCGCGCGCCAACCGAACGCCGGATGGGAGGCGTGGCTGCACTTGGGGACGATGCGCCTCCATGAGGGCGACAAGGAAGGCGCACGGAGTGCGTGGGAAACATCGCTGGCACGACGGCGTACCGCGTGGGCGCTGCGCAATCTCGCGGTGCTGGCGCGCCAAGATGAGGATTGGGACGCGGCGGTCGCATATCTGCTCGAGGCACAGGCGATGCGCCCCGATTTGATGCCGCTGTTGATCGAAACTGCCCGCGCCCTGATCGATGCGGGCGGCGCGGCGGACTTGCTGGCGCTGTTGTCGGCGCTGCCCGACGTGATGCAGACGCATGGGCGCGTACAACTGCTCGAAATCGAGGCGGCGCTGGCGGTCGGGGACATTGACCGCGCTGGAAAGCGGTTCGCGGACGGTTTTGAAATTGTCGATTACCGCGAGGGCGACGAAATCTTGACCGAACTGTGGCATCGCAGCCATGTCGAGCGGATCAGCCGCGACGAGGGCGTTCCCATCGATGCGGCGCTGTCCGCGCGCGTCTGGCGCGACCATCCGCTGCCGAGTCAGTACGATTTTCGTATGAAAACATAAGGCATTTAACGCAGAGACGCAGAGACGCAGAGAAAGTCGGGTGTTTTGGTGCATCGATGTGCGAACACGAGTTGAATGATGCTTTTTCAGACATGGATTGCGGCGCTTTCTTAGAAATTCACTGAATTTCCTCTGCGTCTCTGCGTTAATTTTCTTGAAGGAGTGATGATGACAACCACATTCAACGGACTGGGCGTTGACCTAGGCAACTTGTCGCGGCTGTCGAATGCCAAGTCGCGTTCGATCAGCGCGGAAAATTTTACAGGCGCGAAGGGTGAAGGCGGCAAAGCAACCGAGGGAACCGGCGCGCTGTCTGCGCAGGAACTCGGTCAGGGGTGGAAGATTTCGCCCAGTATCAATGTCGAGCCGCACAGCACCGTCACATTGGGGACGATTGACGGATCGGGCTGCATTCAGCACTTCTGGCTGACCGTCGATCCGGCGTTCTGGCGCGCCCTCATCATCCGCTTTTACTGGGACGACGAAGCTGCACCCTCCATCGAAGTCCCCATCGGCGATTTCTTCTGCAACGGCTGGTGTACGCGCTGCAATATCACGTCGCTGCCCATCGCGGTCAATCCGGCGGGCGGCTTCAACAGTTATTGGGAAATGCCGTTCCGCCAGCGCGCCCGCATCACGATTGAAAACTTGAGTCCCGATCCGATTCACGGCTTGTACTATCAGATCGACTATATCGAGACCGATGTTCCCGCCGATCACGCCTATCTCCATGCCCAATGGCGACGCAGCAATCCGCTCCCCTATGGACAAGTCCATACCCTCGTGGAGGGCGTGCGCGGTCAGGGTCAGTATGTTGGGACGTATATCGCATGGGGCGTCAACAACAATAACTGGTGGGGCGAAGGCGAAGTTAAGTTTTATCTCGACGGTGACGACGCTTTCCCGACGATTTGCGGCACGGGGACGGAAGATTATTTCGGCGGGGCGTGGAACTTTGAGCAGCCAAAAGGCGAATACGGCGTCTTTAGCACCGCCTTTCTCGGCTTGCCCCAAGTGATCAAGCCGGATGGACTGTATCAGAGCCAGCAGCGGTTTGGCATGTATCGCTGGCACGTCAAAGACCCAATCCGGTTTGCGCACGACCTGCGGGTGACGATTCAGGCGTTGGGCTGGCGCGTCTCGCCGGGCGGGGCAGAGCGCCGCTATCTGCCGCTGCAAGACGATATCGCCTCGACCGCCTTCTGGTATCAGACCGAGCCGCACGCGCCATTCCCTGCGCTGCCGCACCGGCATCAGCTCCACGTCATTTGAGAAGCCATTTAAAAAGTAACCCTCTCACTCCCTAGCCCCTTCTCCACTGCGTGGCTGAGGGGAGGACATGTTTGGTTTTCTCCCTGATTCACCTCACCCCCCAGCCCCCTCTCCACTGCGTGGAGAGGGGGAGTTTCCGTCGAGCGTTCCCCCGCTCCATGACAATCCCCTTTACGCGCCAACGTTCTCGATGAACGGCGCAAAAATTAGCGTTTCCGTTCTTTTATGCCTTGACGACAGCAGCGCACCCTCGACGGTCAGACGCATGATGTCGTACCAGCGGCAATTGCGCCCGTACTGGTGGAGTTCTTCACTTCCAAATCCTAGATGGACGCTAAACAGCCAGCTTCACATGCACAACAACGACGCGCATGGCTCCCCTGCCTTTAACTCTCGACGGGGTAGGAGGGGGGTGAGGTTGCCGTTGCAAAAGCGTGACGTGAGTTCAATTTCGCGTCTGAATTGTTGACGCCAGCCATAGAATAAATTATAATCTTCCCAACTGGGGGAGAAATTTTTCGCAATAAGAATAAGGGTTATTCATTTGAACTTAACTGAAAAATCGCTCCCGACGCCGCTTGAGCGGCGTCCAATCTCATTGAATCCCCTCACCTTGCTCGGTCAACTTTCCGAGAGTCGGTACTGGGCCTATATTCTGATCGCCCCCAGTTTGATCCTCGTCTGTGCGGTGGTCATCTACCCGATTTTGTCCGGTATTCGCCTCAGCTTCTATGAACTGCGCCTCAATCGCCCCGATTTGGGGACGGGCTATCTCGGCTTTGAACACTATATCGACCTCTTGAATGATCGCACATTCCGAAGCGCGCTGACGAATACGCTGTTATGGGTGGTCGGCGGCGTGACCAGTCAATTTACGCTCGGTCTGATCACCGCGCTGGCGCTGAACCGTGCCTTACGCGGGTTTCGGATCGCGCGGATTTTGGTGATGCTGCCGTGGGTGATGCCGTCGGTAATTGCCGGGAACATCTGGGCGCTGATGCTCGACTCGCGGCTTGGGGTCATCAACGACCTGTTGGTCAAGCTCGGTTTGCTGACCGAGTATCGCGCCTGGTTCGCTGATCCCCGCACCGCCATGCCGACGGTCTTATTGGTGGCACTCTGGCAATCGTTCCCGTTTTTCACGCTGCTTTTGCTCGCCGGAATGCAGGGCATTTCCGATGACCTTTACGAAGCCGCGTCGGTCGATGGCGCGAACCCGTGGGATAAGTTCCGCTATATCACGATCCCGCTGCTCAAGCCGATTATCATTACAACGGTCGTGCTGCGCGTGATCGGGATGGTCAATTCGCCCGACTTGTTGATTATCCTGACCAACGGCGGACCCGGCAATGCCACCCAAACGCTGTCGCTCTATGCGTTCCAACTCGCGTATTTGCGCTTCGATTTTGGCTATTCAGCCGCCATCTCGGTCATCATGATGCTGTTGTTGATGGTCTTTACGGTCGTCTATGTGCGCGCGTCGGGCGCGACCAAGGAATGACACCCTGATGTTCAAAACCAAACGCCGAACTGACCTGATTCTCAATACCGCCAGCTACATCGTGATTGTCCTGACGGTCATTTTTGCCATTGCGCCCATCATCTGGACGTTTCTCACCTCCGTGAAGCGCGAAGAAGATATCGTGACGCGCGATCTGCAATACCTGCCCGCCACTGTGACGTTCGACAACTACATCAATATTTGGCAGCGATCTGGCTTTCCGACGTTGATCCTCAACAGCGCCATCACCACGACCATGACGCTCATGATTTGTCTTACGATTGGATCGCTGGCAGCTTACGCCTTCTCCCGTTATCGCTTTCGTGGACGGACAACGCTGCTGCTGTTCTATCTTGTGATCCGCATGTTCCCGGTTGTCCTGCTGATCATCCCCTTGTTCATCATGCTGCGCGATTTAGGCTTATTGGATAAGCGCGAAGGGCTGGCGTTAGCATATACGACTTTCCTGCTGCCGCTGTGCGTATGGATGATGAAAGGCTTTTTTGACGCGATTCCGATTGATTTGGAAGAGGCAGCGCGCATCGACGGTTGTACCCGATTAGGCGCGCTCGTTCGGATCGTTCTCCCACTGGCGCGCTCTGGATTGGTCGCAACGGCGGTGTTCATTGGGATTGCGGCGTGGAACGAATACCTGTTTGCGCTGATGTTGACGACGGGACAGGGATCGCGGACATGGCCCGTCGGTATTCAGTTGATGGTCGGGGAATTCCAGTTGGCTTGGGGTCAATTTAGCGCGGGCGGCATTCTGAGCATCATCCCGATCATGATCTTCTTCTCGATTGTCCAGCGTTCGCTCGTTCGCGGCATCTCGGCGGGCGCGGTCAAAGGCTAAACGTTCAGCAGGGTGCGGATGCGTGATGGGCATCCCACCACGAGTAAGATTAGGGTCGGTCTGCAACCGCTGAAACCTCACCCCCTAACCCCCTCGTCGGTACGGAGCGGGGGAGCGCAGCGCAGCGGGGGTGAGGTCGAACAAAACAAGCGAAAATCGAGTTTGCAGGCACGCTCTAGTTGGCAAAGTTAAAGATGCAAATTATAATTCTTTATGATGTTGGAGATGGAAGCGGTATTCCCTATTTCTCCGGCTAAAATCAATATTTTGGAGAGAAAGTCATGTCGAGTAAAAACGCTTTAGGGTTAAGCCGTCGAGATTTTATGAAGGCTGCGACGCTGGGTGGCAGCGCACTGGCGATGGCGCGTTTTCTGCCGTTGGTTGCCGCGCAAGAGCTGTCCGGCAGCCTCAGCTATTGGCATCACTTCACCAGTGAGACCGAGTTTCGCGGGATGGAGCGCGTGATTGCACTGTTCCGCGAAAAATACCCGAATATCGAACTGCTTCAGGAAAATATCCCCAACGCCGAATTCATGGCGAAATTCACGCAAGCCGTCCAAGCGAATTCGCGCCCCGATACCACCATGATCGCGTCAGATCGTCTGCCCGACATGGTTGCCATGAACGGACTGATCGACCTGACGGATCGGGTGAACAACTGGGAGCTGTCCGAGTTTTTCCCAGAAAATCGTTGGCAAGGCATCACGCTTGACGACAAAATCTATGGTGTGCCGGCGTTTACGTTTGTCGACTGGATGTATTATCGCCTCGACTGGTTTGAAGAAGCCGGAATCGCCGTTCCCACCACGCTCGCTGAATTCCGTGAAGCGGCAATCGCGCTCACCGATCCCGCACAGGGACGTTATGGTTTCGGGATGCGCGGCGGCGCGGGTGGACAGGGCTTTGTCATCGATATGCTAGAATCGTTTGGTTCGCCGATCTTGGACGCCGACGGCAATCCAGCCATTGATCGGGACGCGGCAATCGAGGCGCTCGCGTTCTGGACGGGGCTGTTTACCACCGATGGCGTCGTTCCCCCAAGCGCGCCCGAAGACAGCTTCCGCCAGATGATGGACGGCTTCAAGACCGGACAAACGGCGATGGTGTGGCATCATACTGGATCGCTGCGCGAGATCAGCGACGTGTTCGAGGCAGGTGTGCAGTTCGGGACGGCGGTCAAGCCGGCGGGACCCGCTGCGCACATTTCGCGCGTGAGCTATTTGTATAACGGCTTGATGAGCGATATGAATGCCGATGCCGCGTGGGCGTGGGTAAGTTTCTGGGGCGAAGCCGAACCCGCCATCGCGTTCTTAGAAGAAACGGGCTACTTCCCCGTCTCCGAAGCGATTGCAACCGACGAACGCATCACCGGAAACCCGATTTACCAAGCCGCGTTGGAAGCCGTCGGAATTGGGCGTCTGCCGCAAAGCTTCATTGGTTATCCATCATGGGCGGGCGAAATCGTGCTGCCCGCCTTCCAAAAGGTGTTGGTCGGTGAATACACGGTCGAGGATGCGGTCGATGAAATGATCGTCGGACTCGAAGACGCGGTTCGCTAGCAGTACACCGAAAGCAGCATTGGCACGATGTGACGGGCGTCCCAGTGGGACGCCCCTACGATATCCTGCCCATGTTGGTGCGTTTCTCGATCAGTCATTTGCGATATTGCGTGTCGGGGATGCACAAAGCTGCATCCCTTTTCTCTGCATTATTTAGACAACTCACAAAGATGGTTGACATGGACAATCTGACAGGCAAAATTATCCTGATTACTGGCGGCGCACAGGGAATCGGTGAAGCAACGGCGCGCCTGTGTGTGAAACGCGGCGCGACGGTCGTGATGGCGGATATGAAGCGCGAACAGGGCGAGGCGCTGGCGAAAGAACTCACCGACAGCGGCGCGCAAGTCTCATTTATCCCCGTCGATGTGCGCGACGATGGACAGGTCAGCGCAGTGTCTGAACAGGTGCGCCAGCAGTACGGACGGCTCGATGTGCTGGTCTGCGCCGCTGGAATCTTGAAAGGCGCGTATCAGACGCCCGAAGAACTCCCGATAGACGTTTTTCAGATGGTGATCGATGTCAACGTGCGCGGCGTTTTTCTGTGCGCCAAGTACGCAACCCCGCTGCTTGAAGCGAGCGGAAACGGCGTGATGGTGGTGATCGCATCTGGCGCGGGCGTCATTGGACCCAGTTCGTCGCTGGCGTATGGGGCGAGCAAGGGCGGCGCGAATGGCTTGAGTATGACGCTGGCGGGGCATCTCGAAAGTCGGGGTATCCGCGTGAATACCCTGTGTCCGGGCAACATCGTCACCGAGATGAAACTCAGCGTCGAGCGCGCCAATGCCGAGCGCAAAGGCTTGGATGTCGATGCCGCTGTCGATGAAGCGCGGCAGAAATATGGCAGTCCAGACGGCGTTGCCAAAGTGATCGCCTTCATGGTGTCCGACGAAGCAAATTATCTGCGTGGGGCGATTTTCACGCGCTAAAACGACGATTTTCGCCGCACACACACGAAACGGTGAACCAACATGAAACTAGGACTTGTCCCGTACACGCCTTACGACTGGCGGACAATGACGGTTGAAGCGGCGCAGGACGTGCGCCAATTGGGGTATCGTGGGCTGTCATTCTTCTTTGACGCGCCGCTTGATGCTGACGACGCGACGGTGACGCGCCTGCGCGAGGTGCTGCGCGCGGCTGATCTCGACGCCGCGCAGGCGAATGGCAAATATGAGGCGCTTGTGAACCCCGACGATACGCTGCGGGCGCTCGGCGTGCGCGCGCTGTCGGCGCTGTGTCGGATCGGACGCCAACTGGACGCGCACAGCATTTACGTCCGTCCCGGCGGCATGAATCCGAATGGACACTGGTATGCGCACCCGGACAACCATACGCCCGCGACTTTTGATCGGCTCATCGACAGCTTGCGCCAAGTCAGCGCGGTTGCCGAGACTGAAGGCGTTATATTGGGGATCGAAGGGCATGTTTTATCGGCGCTCGACACGCCAGAGCGCGTCGTCGATCTGTTCGATGCGGTCGGGTCGCCCGCGCTGCAATTCAATCTCGATCCGGTGAACTTCATCGGCACGGTGCGCGATGTGCATGATACGACGCGCGTCCTCAATGCGCTGTTCGATCAGCTTGGCGCGCGCACGGTTGCCACACACGCGAAAGACCTTGCGCTTGGCAATGCATTGGTCGTCCACATCGAAGAAGTGATTCCCGGTCAAGGGACGTTGGACTATGCGTTGTTTCTGCGCCGTTTAGAGCAAAGCTGCCCGGATGGTTACGTGTTCATCGAACATCTGCCACCAGAGTCGGTTCCGGCGGCGCGCGCGTTCATCACGGCGGAAGCGGCGCGCTTAGGGTTGCGGTTGGAGATTTAAATAACCTGAGTTTCGGATAGCTTCACCTCACCCCTAAATCCCCTCAGCCACGCAGTGGAGAGGGGGTTGGGTGGGGGGTGAGGTTTCAGAGTTTGCAGACAGACCCTACATCGCGCTGCCCCGCTCGCCGCAGTCGAGCATAGGGGTATCGCCAGTAGGTTTAATCCGTTTCCAGCGTCAGCGTATAGCCGCCGCTCCCCACGCCCCATGCGCCCACTTCGATCCGATACACCCCATCGGTGGGCAAGCGCAGATCGCGGATTTCCGAGTCGGTCAGGCTGTCCGGCGCGATATCGTCGGCTTCGCTGAGCAGCGATCCGTCCGGCGCGAACACGCGCACGACCGTATCGAGTAAGCCCGTTCGGTCGGGCGCGTCGTTCGCCGGATGATCGGCGCTGACGCGGATCGTTAGCCCGTCGCCCGCGTTCGCGGCGTATGTCCATACATCGCCGCCGCCGATCTCCAGCGTCCCAGTCTGGCTGCCGATCTGCGCTTCGGCGCGCGGGATCGGCGTCGCAGTGGGTACGAACACGCCATCCCCCGCGCAGCTACTGCTGATCGCCCCCTCTATCGCGGCGATCTGATCGGCGGGCGCTTCGCGGTCAACGGCGGCATTCAAATCGTCGATCAGCGTGGCTTTGATGGGCGTGGACGACTCGGCGGGGAGCGTGGCGTAAATCGTCAGCGCCTCACGCCATGCGCTGCACGCCGCCGCCCGATCATCGAGGGAATAGGCGACGACGCCCACACTGCGCAGCGTCCCCGCGCGCGCGGCATCCGGCGGCGTGCCGACGCGCAATGCGTCGTAGAACGCCGTTTCTGCCGCCCGCAACTGCGTCCGATTCGCGCTCCCCATAAGCTCTGAGTAGCGATAATGCGCCAAGCCGATGTTGTTTTGGATCAGCGCATAGAGGCGCGGCGACGTTGCCGCCGGATAGAACGTCAGCGCGGTGGCATAATTCGTCAGCGCCAAATCCAGATAGCGCACGTCGGCGTACAGTTGGGCTTCCTCATAGTGGATGAAGGCGCTGTAGAAATAGAGTGCGCCCGCGTTGAGCGCGGCGGCGCGGTCGGCGTGCTGTTCCGCGTGATCCAACGCGCGCGCCAAGAAGGGGAGCGCCGCCGCGCGATTGTCCGAAAAATAGGCGAGCTGTGCGAGCGCGAAGTTCAGCGCATACGCGCTGTCGGCACCGTCGAACCGGAACGCGCCCACGATATCTGGCGCGTCGTACACGTCAGTCACGCCCGGCTGCACATCGGCGCTGCCCGCGCGCACGAACAGCGTGTAATTGACCAACAGCCACTTGTCGTTGGGGCTGCGTTCGCCCCAGATGATCAGCGTATTGCTCTGCGCATTTGCCAGGCGTGCGGCTTGCGCGGCGTCGCGGATGATGCCCCAGATCGGGTAGATGCGCACGGGCGATCCGCCGATATCGACGGCAGCGGCGGCAGCTTGCAGCCGTCTCGCCCAGACGCGCTGCATGTCTGCGTCAGCATCGCCGTCGACTGCCAATTCCGCGATCAAGACCATGATTGCGCGCGGATCGGCGCTCCCCGCCCATTCCGGTACCGGGGCTTGCAGCGCGCCGCCGTTCTGGACGAAGCCTGCCGATACGCCGCTCACCACGACCTCGACCTGTCGATCCAAGTTACCCGCTTCGTCGTACCAGAACACATCGCGCGCGCCGACTTCCGCGAGGTAACGCGGTTGGCTGTCGGGGCAGTCCAACGGCAGCGGTGGGCGCGTATCGCGGGCGCGCAGCACAAAACAGGCGGGCGCGACAAAAAATTCGCCGCGCGCGGGCAGTTCTGAGAAATCGCTCAGGTTGATGTCGCGCCGCTCCCCGCGGATCACGACACCGAACGTCACGCTATCGAGTGCGGCGGGCGCGGGGACGACGATCACGAGCTGTTCGCGTTCGACGATCACGGTCACGTCGATGGGCGCAGGTTGCGCGCGGGCGATCACAGCATTGAAACATAGACAGCACAGCGACACCAGCGCGAGCAAACGCATGACAGCCCCCCATGATTTTTTTGTGCAACGCTTATTCCACCTCGCCCTCACGACAAACACATCAAGGTACGAGGTCTCAATTGACAAGCTCACCTCACCCCTTCCCCCTCTCCATACAGTGGGGATGGGGTGAATGATCCATTGTAGCTTCGTGCGTTTGCCTTGGCGGGTGAGGTTGTTATGATCAGACGAACTTTACGGCGCGAACAACGTCATCGACTCCAGCAGCAGGGGCAGCGCGAACTGCTTGTGCCAGCCGGCGCGCTCGTCCGCCAAGCGCCCAAACACATACACGCGCAGCTTGCTCACGAGCGCATCTTGCGCCAATGTCAGCACCGGGCTGTCGTCCAATGCCAGCCACGTCGTGATCGTCTCTGGCACGTCCTCCGCCATGCCCTCGCGGAACGCCGGGAACGGATACGGCACATTCCGGCGCGCGGCGGCGTCGGGGTACGGCTGCACACTGGGCAACAGGGGCATCCCCCCGACGCTTAGCACGACCAGCGCGCGCTCATCGTCCAAGCCGGAGATCGGCGTGATGTGCATGGTGTCGATATAGCCGCCGATGCGCACCTGTCCATCCCAGTCCAGCGCATCCGCTTTCCAACGCAGCCGCGCCAGTGCTGTCCCCGCGCCGACCTCATACCGCTCCCCTTCGCCCAAACTGGCGGCGCTTGGAGCGTCGTTGCCCCAACGGAGCGTGACCAAATCGGCGGGCGACGGCAGCGCGAACGTCCCGTGTTCGCCTTGCGTTTGCACGAGCGCATCGGACGTTTCGATCCACAGCATCGCGCGCGCGTAGGGCGGGATCGCCCAATTTCCCGTCAGTTGTCCCGTCAACGAATCATTCATCTTTAGCCTTTTAACCGAATTATCCAGCAACATTCGAACAATGTTAACCGAATTTTCTGGTATCGTCGTTTATCTCCATTATACTAGAGCGTATCTGCAAACTCGATTTTCGCGTGTTTTGTTCGACCTCACCCCCGCTGTGCTTCGCTTCGCTCCGTACCGGCGCGGGGGTTGAGGGGTGAGGTGAAGCGATCCAAAACTCAGGTTAGTCTAAATGAGTGTGTAGGGGTTGGGCGTGCCAAACCGAACCTTTACAAGCCATTTCTCCAATGGGAGCAGCAGCACATGACCTTGACAATGCCCAAGCGCGTCTCGTGGGCGCGCGTGATATCGAATGTCTTCTGTCCGCCCGCCGTCTGGACGGCGCTGGCGTTCCCCATCGCGTTCCGCGCGGCAAAGTCGCCGGGCGATGGTTTGGTGTGGGGCGCGATTTACGCGGCGTTCGTGTGCCTGCTGCCCGCCATCTACATCGGCGTGATGGTGTGGCGCGGACACATCACCGATATACACATGCCGCTGCGCCATGAGCGGATTCGCCCCTTCATCGTGACGGTGCTGTGCGCGGCGATGGCGTGGGGTGTCCTGCGCGTGCTGGACGCGCCGCCGCTGCTGCCGACGTTCACGCTGTTTAGTATGGTGGCGATTGGCGCGATGCTGGTGATCACGCTGTTCTGGCAGATCAGTATGCACGTCATGAGCGTGGCGTGCGCGGTGGTGGCGATGTTGGTGCTGTTCGGCGTGGGCGCGGGCTTGCTGTTGTCGCCGCTGATCCCGGTGGTGGGCGCGGCGCGGCTGAAGCTGCATCGGCACACGCTGGCGCAAGTGGTGGCGGGCGCGGCGCTGGGCGTCGGGCTAACAGTCGCGTTCGTGACGCTGAGTCCGGTGTAGGGGCGCGCAATGCCCTTCGTCGTCGTCCGCGACGAAAGTAAAGCAACCTGAGTTTCGGATCGCTTCACCTCACCCCTAAATCCCCTCTCCACTGCGTGGAGGGGACTTTCATATCCATCGTGAGCCGTCCTGCTCCCCCTCTCCACTGCGTGGCTGAGGGGAGGACATCCAGCTTGGGGCGACTGGTAATATCCCTGCTCCGTCCGCTCGTTATTCCTTCTCGATCCGTCCCCCCGCCACCGTCCACACCACCGCACGCGCCAAGAAATCATCGGTGAAGATGTCGCGCTCCGTCGTCGTCATCAGCGTTTGCGTCGTGCTGGCGATGCGATCCAGCAGGTACGCGCGCCGCGATGCGTCCAGTTCCGCCGCCACCTCGTCCAGCAGCAGGATCGGCATCTCGCCCGCGCGCTCGTGCATCCACGTCAGCTCTGCCAGCTTGAGCGCCATGACCGCCGTGCGCGCCTGTCCGCGACTGCCGTACAAGCCTGCGTCGCGGTCGTTGATGAACAAGCGCAGTTCGTCCCGATGGGGTCCCGAAAGCGTCATGCCGCGCGCGATGGCGTCGCCCTGTTCCGCTGCCAACTGTGCCGCGAACTGCGGTTCGATCTGTTCGGGCGTCATGTCCCGATGCAAATCCAAGCCGAACAGGTCGAATGATCGCTGTCCGTCGCCCGCCGCCGTTGGGACGAAGCTCGGCTGATAGCGCAGCGTCAGCGTCTCGCGCCGTCCGGTCAAATCGAGATGTGCCGCTTGGGCGCCGACTTCGAGTTCGCGCAAGAAGCGTTGGCGTCCGGCGATCAGCGTCGCGCCCGCGCGGATCAGTTGATCGTCCCAGTACGCCAGTTCGCGCGCGTTGGCTTTGCGCTCCCCGATGCGCTTCAAGAGGGCGTTGCGCTGCGGCAGGATTTTCTCGTATTGGTCGAGCGCGTTCAGATAGGCGGCGTCCACTTGTCCGAGCGTATCATCCATGAAGCGGCGGCGGTGGGCGGGCGTACCTTCGATCAGCGTCAAGTCTTGCGGCAGGAACAGCACGACGTTGAGCAAGCCGACGATATCCATCACGCGCTTTTCGACGCCATCCACCTTGATCGTCTTGCGAAAACGCGCGCTGCCAGCCGAACCGCCGTTCGGTGAGGCGTCTGCTATCCGCTCGAGCATCAGCGTCATTTCGACGCGCCGCAGCGTCCCGCCGCGTCCGCATACGTCCGCCGCGAGGCGCGCGAACGGGATCGGATCGTCCTCCGCGCGCCAGTGGATCAATTGGCGGTCGCTGGTGGTGTAGGGCGAACGCGCCGTCGCCACGTAGTAAATCGCTTCGAGCAGGCTGGTCTTGCCTTGCGCGTTCGCGCCGACCAGCAGGATCGGGCGATCTGACGGCAGCCGGAGTTCGAGCCGCGCATAGTTGCGAAAATTCGTGATCGACAGGTGTTCGAGATACATAGTCAGCGGGTTTCGTTTGGGCGACGACGCGGATGGTCATTCAAGCTTGCCCGATGAATCGGGATTTGTCCACTTGAAGAATACCCACCTCACCCCCTGCCCCCGCTCCAAATGGAGGGAGTCTACGCCGTGTGTTCCCCCTGTCCATTTGGAGCTGAGGGGAGGACACGTTTTCAAGAACCTCACCCCCTGACCCCCTCTCTACTGCGTAGAGAGGGGGCTGGGGGGTGAGGTGAATCAGGGAGAAAACCAAACATGTCCTCCCCTCTCCATTTGGAGCGGGGGTTGCGGGGTGAGGTGAGAATCTTTAGCGGTCGGTGGTATCCGGCGCGGGGGGGGCGGCGGCGGGCGTACCCATCAGCGAGGGCAAGCCGTATTTGGCGCGGATTTGTTCTTCGATTTCGTCGCGGATCGCGCGGTTGTCCTCCAAGTAGACTTTGGAGTTCTCGCGCCCTTGACCGAGCAAGCCCTCGTTGTAGCGGAAGAACGCGCCGCGCTTCTCGATGATGTTCAGTTCCGTGCCGAGATCGAGCAGTTCGCCGTTCTTGCTGATGCCGCCTTCGAGGAACATGATATCGAACTCGGCTTCGCGGAAGGGCGGCGCGACTTTGTTCTTGGTCACACGGACGCGGGTGCGGCTGCCGAGAACCTCGCCGCTGGAGCCTTTGAGCTGTTCTTGCTTGCGCACGTCGAGGCGAACGCTGGCATAGAACTTGAGCGCGCGCCCGCCCGTGGTCGTTTCGGGCGAGTTGTGGACGATCACATCGCCCACCATGAAATTGGCATTGCCCGCGACCTGCAAGTTATAGCGCAGCGCGTCGGCGCCCGTGATCCACGTCGAGCGAATATCCACGATGCGGCATGGCACGGCGGCAACTTCGGCGTCCAACATCACGTCCAACGTGATATCCGCGCCATTTTGCGCTGCCTTCGCGCCGCCCGCGAACGCCAATTCCGGCATGACGGCGCGGCGCACGAGGATGAAATCGTTGGGTTCGAGATCGTCCGCCATCTGGAAGTCATCCGGCGTGGCGATGGTATGATTCGGCGTGCAGGTCAGTTCGGTGAAGCCGCCATTGGGGTATTCTGCGACAATCGTCAGATATTCGTCGTCCACCGCTGCGATTTCGGCGTCCGTCAGGCGGAAATCGCTCGACGGCTGTCCCTGTTTGAACCATTCGATCACGGGCTGCGGTTCAAAGACGTGCGTGACGAGGTTGTAACTCATGACCTCGACCGGCTGCCGCGCCTCGACGATTTCGGCAATCGCGCGCAGCGTGCCATCCGCCAGCAGCACGGGGGCGGATGCTGGCATACATCCATACATCACGCCAATCTTATCGCGCAGTTGATTGGTGAAGATCACCGCGACGTTGCTCTGCTTGATCGCCCCCGCCAGCTTGCGTAACGCCTGGCTCATCAAGCGCGCTTGCACGCCGACATGGCTGTCGCCCATCTCGCCTTCGATTTCCACGCGCGGCACCAGCGCCGCCACGCTGTCCAAGACGATGATGTCCAGCGCGCCGGAACGCACCAACGCCTCGATGATTTCGAGCGCCTGCTCGGCGGTGTCCGGTTGGCTGATATACAGCTTTTCAATGTCCACGCCCAACGCGCGCGCGTAACGGGGATCGAGCGCGTGTTCCATGTCCACGAACGCCGCCAAGCCGCCGCGCTTCTGTGCTTCTGCGACGACATGCAGACAGATGGTCGTCTTACCGCTGCTTTCCGGTCCATAAATCTCGGTGATGCGCCCGCGCGGAATCCCGCCGACACCCAACGCGATATCGATGGTGATCGACCCGGTGGGGATCACGTCGATCAGCATGGTTGCGGCATCGCCCAAGCGGACAATCGTCCCCTCGCCAAATTTCTTCTCCAGATCGCTCACGGTCGATTCCAGCGACTTCAACCGTGCTTCTTGCGTGGCTTCGCTCATGGCGAAAAGATCGTGATCGACCTTCGATTCTTTCGGTGCTTTTTTCGGTGGCACGGTCGTGTATCCTTTTCTCAGTTATCGTCTCAGATTATAGTTGTTTTTGTGCCGTCTGTCCCATTGCGGGGGATGCGGCGAAGTTCCTTTAGTATAGCACGAGCGTTCTAATGCGGCAAGCGATTATGGCTCGGACTTTCGTCGGAATTTTCATACTGTGGGGCATCGGCGCGGCGCTGCTGGCGGGCGCGGTCGGTATCGGGCGCGCGCTGTCCGCCGATGTGCTGATGCTGGACGACGCCGACGGCGGACACGCCGATATCGTGTTGTTGGACGCGGCGCGTGGGCTGTTCATAGCGCGCACCCGCAGCGGCAACAACCGTGAGGCGGCGCTCTCGACCGACAGCCAGCACATCGTCTTTGTGTCCAGCCGCGACGGACAGCCCGATATCTATGTTATGGCAGCATTCAGCGGGGATGCGCGCCGTTTGACGTTCAACAGCGCGCCCGCCAACGCCGGGATGCCGCGCTGGTCGCCGGATCGACGCACGATTGCCTATACGTATTGGCAGGAAGGCGGCGCAAACGTGATGATCGTCGCGGCGGACGGGAGCAGCGACGCGCGGCGGCTGTCGTCGGATCATCCGATTGGATCGCTCGAATGGGCGGCGGACGGCGCATCGCTGTTGTTCGTGACGCTGGCAGCATGGGACAATGCGATTTACCGCGTCGAAGTCGATGCGCTGCGCGGCAGTGAATACCCCATCGCGCCCGGCAGCGGACGCGATTACGCCGCGCTGGAGTCGCCTGACGGGACGCGCGTCACCTTCGCGTCAGAGCGGGCGCGCGCTGGAACTGCGCCGCTGTATCTGCTGGATCGCGCGACCGACCAACTGCGCCGCCTGACGACGGGCGAACGCAATTATGTCGATTATCGCTGGTCGCCGGACGGCACCCACTTGGCAGCGTTCGAGTGGGCGGCGCGCACGCAAGCCAGCCTCGCGCTGCCCGAACTGGTGTTGATCGATCCACAGACGGGCGCGGTCGTGCCGCTGCTGACCGCTCACATCGACACACGCGCCGCGCCCGTGTGGTCGCCAGATGGGAGACGCATCGCGGTCAGCGGTGTGTGCGGGGGCGTCCGCTGTCTGTATCTCGTCGGCGTGGACGGGAAGATCGAACGGGGAGTCGCGCTGCCGCGTCCGATGCTGCCGATGGGTTGGATCGCGCCATGAGGCGAGTGAGCAGGCGACCCGCTGGGTTGCGCCTACAGAGGGAGGTTTTGTGATCGGACGAATGCCATATTTGCGTTGGACACTGATCGGCATGTGTGTTTGGAGCGCGCTGATCGCTGGAACCTTGGCGGCGGGCGGGACGCTGCCATCGGAACGCCTGTGGATCGATACGGGCGCGGTCGAAGGAGCGCGCTATTGGCAGATCGATATCATGCGCGGCTTATACGCTCCCGCCGCGCCAGAGTTCGCCGCGCCGAATGATGGCGTGTTGTCGCCCGATGGGACGCGCGTTGCCTATCGCCCAACGACCGGCAGTCTCGATATCTACACCCGCGCCAGCGGCACGACGCTGGCGCTGACAGCGCAATCCCCGACGGCATATCGCTTCACATCGCCATTCGTGTGGTCGCCGGACGGACGGCAGATCGCGTTTTCGGCGCTGCAAGAGGGCGGCGGCGATCTGTTCATCATCGACGCCGACACGCCGAACAGCGAACGCCCCATCGCGCGCACGTTCCAAGACGAGACGACGCCCGTCTGGTCGCCGGATGGACGCTGGATCGCCTTCGCGTCGAATCGGCAGACGCCGCTCGATCCATTTCTGCCGCTGTACCTGTACGACACCACGGTCGAACGGACGCGCCGCCTGACGCATACGGGCATCCAATATTACGGCTATGTCTGGTCAGCCGACAGTCAGTCCTTGATCGCGTGGGAGTACGATCCGGAACAAACGCGCTTTGGGCGGACGCGCATTTATACGCCCCCGCTGTTGGTGGCGCTCGATATCGGGACCGGACGCCGAACGCCGCTGTTGATCAGCGAGAGCTACTCCAATTCGCCGCCGTCCGCCACCGTCGATGGGCGGGTCGCGCTGGCGATGAACTTCATCGCGCCGCGTGGCGCGATCCTCGTGGTGGTGGATGCCGGCGGCACGGTCATGGCGCGGGTTAGCACGCCGTTCACGGTGGGGCGGATCGCGTGGCAGGGTGTGGAGGGGCGTTGAAGCGGTTTCTTTTTTGACCGATCATCAGTGCATAGCGCACAGGTGGGGTAAAATGATTTTTCATCAAGCGGCTGTTCGTTCAAAGACGGGCTGAAAAAAAGGCACAGTTTCCATGACCTATCCCCCCTACATCGATCCCGCCTATTCGCCGCTGACCGTCGGCTTGCTGGCGCGCGGCTTCATGGCGTGCGGATTGACCGCCGGACAGCATGTGGTCGTCCATACCAAAATGAGCGCGCTTGGTTGGATCGTCGGCGGCGCGGTCGCGCTGATCGAGGCGCTCCAGCGCGTGATCACGCCGTCCGGCACGATCATGATGCCCGCGTTCACGTCCGAAAACAGCGATCCGAGCCAGTGGAGCAACCCGCCAATCCCCGAATCGTGGTGGCAAATCGTCCGCGATACGCTGCCACCTTACGATCCGGCGCGCACGCCCACATGGGGACTCGGTGTCGTGCCAGAATTGTTTCGCACGCTGCCGGGCGTCGTGCGCAGCGCCCATCCCGAAGTCTCATGGGCGGCGTGGGGCGCGCGCGCGGCGTTTCTCACCGCCGATCACACGCTCGAAACGGAGATTGGCGACGGATCACCGCTCTCGAAGCTGTACGATCTCGCTGGTTATGTGCTGTTGATCGGCGTCGATCATGGCAACAATTCATCGCTGCACTTGGCGGAATATCGCGCGAACTGGGCGCGCAAACGGACGATCCGACAGGGCGCGGCGATGGTCGTCAACGGTGCGCGCCAATGGGTCGAATACGACTCTTTGCACATCGACGACAGCGATTTCGCGCAGTTGGGCGCGGATTATGAGCGCGAACACGGCATCGCGCCCCATCGCGTCGGGCGCGCGGAGGTGCGCTTGCTGCGTCAGCGCCCGTTGATCGATTATGCGGTCACATGGTTAGAAAGAAATAGGACTGAGTAAAAACGAGGACGCATGTCGGGGCGTGCCGTTGGGACGCCCGCCTGTTTCGGGCATGGCACGCCATGTCCCTACGCTGTACCATGGGTGACGATGCACCTCCGTTTTTGAAACTCAGTCCTCAGTCGTTCTGTGAGGTTTTATGCGTCTCGATGAATATCAATGGTCGCGCAACCCGCGCGGCTTGCACGTCGCCAGCATTTACCAGTCGCCGCCCGATTTCAGCCGCTACATCAATCCGCAGATGGGCTGGGTCAAGCTGATCGTCGCCGGGACGGAATACGTCGATGATGTCGCGGTGTTCTTGTCGCACAACATCACGCCCATCGTCCGGCTGTATCTCGGACGCTACGGCGCGGGTCCCTTCGATGGCTATTGGCAGAGCATCACCTACGCTTTTGCGCGCGCGGGCGTCAAGTGGTTCGAGTTTTACAACGAGCCGAATCTCGGCGTCGAATGGGTGGACGGCTTCAACCCCGATTGGCGCAACCGCGACGGCGTGATCGTCCCGCTGATCGAGAATTGGCTCAACTTCGCGGAGTTCGTGATCAGTCTCGGCTGCTATCCCGGCTTCATCCCGCTGGCGGAGAGCAACGATACGCCGTATGCCGCTGTGCGCTGGATGGATGCGTTCCTCAATTATTTGCTGGAACGCCACGCGGAACGCTTCCGACGCATCCTCAACAGCGGCTTCTTTCTGGCGACGCACCCCTACACGCTCAATCACTTCTACCAAGAGGTTCCCGGCGGCGGCGGGGCGTCCGCGCGCCAGCCGTCGCAGCAGCGCGCCAATGAACCGGGCTGGCACTTCGAGTATCCCTACGATCCGATCAGCCAGCGCGACGATCCGGGGCGCACCGTCGGGGGCGGCACGGCGCTGACGCCCAACGGCGATCCGGTCGGCTTGATTGCGATGGGGCAGTACTTCAACGAGCGCGCGGCGGTCATGTTTGGGACCCAAGCCGTCCCCGTCGTCGGCACGGAGGGCGGCATTTGGGCGTTTCGCGGCGAGACCTTCCAGCAGGACAATCGCTATCCGCCCTACAACGAGAACAGCCACGCCGAAAGTACCTTGGCGCTGTTCGAGTGGAGCGCGCAGCAAGCGCCCGCGTGGTTTTTTGGCGTGACGCTGTGGAAAGAGGATGAGTATTACGGTAACGATGGCTGGATCGCGCCCGCCATCGGCAAGCTGGCATCCACGCCGCCGATCTTGAAGCAAGTCCCGGCGTTAGAGGTGATGGGAACGGGGATGCCAACCCCGACCTCGACGCCACCGGGTCCGGGTCCGATTCATGGGCAAGCGGATTATCACATGGTCATTTTGGGCATCGGCTTGGAGTCGCGCTGGTTCTTCGACACGGCGCAAGCGTACTACAACACCTTCCGTCCCATCGTGACGACGCTGCCGGAATTGATGCAGTACATTCCGCCGAGCCAGAGCCTCGCCGCCACGATTTTGACGCTGCCAGAGACCGCCGAGGTGATCGAGACGGCGCTGCGCGTGCGCTATCCAAACTTGTGGCTCGACATGATCATCGCGGACGATTTGGAGCGCGTGCGCCAGCTATTCGTACAGCGTGTGCGCTTGAATCTGCGCTTCGGGTGAGGCAAAAAGACTCGCCGCAATGAGAAACGATTTTCAGCGCAGAAGTGATCTCAAGCAAGTAACTTTTCAAACACAACCTCACCCCCCTGCCCCCTCTCCGGTACGGCTGAGGGGAGGACATGTTTGGTTTTCTCCCTGATTCACCTCACCCCCCAGCCCCCTCTCTACGCAGTGGAGAGGGGGTCAGGGGGTGAGGTTCTTGAAAACGTGTCCTCCCCTCTCCGGTACGGCTGAGGGGATGTTTATGGCGTGCGTTCCCCCTCTGCAAGCGGCGCCTCTCCACGAAGTGGGGAGCGGGTGAGGTCAATTAGTCTCTGCGTCCTTTGCGTTAAATGTTTTTCGGTGATCGCTTAAAACAGCTTGAGCTGCGTCGGCGGCGTTACATCGGGCGGCGTATCCGCGTTGATTGCGGGCGTATCCGCGACCAGCGGCGCAGCGGCGACGGACGGTGCAATCGGCGCGGGCGCAGCGAGGGACGCTCGTTTGGTGCGGATTTCCGCCAGCAAATCGGGGATGCGGTTGAAATCCGCCTCCATCTGCACGTTGAGCGCCGCCGTCCGCAAGACCGCCGCTGGATGGAACAGCGGATAATATGCGCGCATCGTCGGCGCGGGGTCGTCGTATTTGGGCTTGCCGTGAATTTGCGTGATCTTGCCGCCAAGAAAATAGCGCGCCATGCTGAAGCGTCCCAACGTCACGATCACCAGTGGATCGATGATTTCGATCTGGCGGTCGAGGTAATCTTTGCAGGCGGCGATCTCGTCAGGATTGGGATCGCGGTTGTCCGGCGGGCGGCACTTGACCACGTTGCCGATGAACACCTCAGCGCGCGTCAGCCCGATCAATGCCAACAACTTTTCGAGGTATTTGCCGGACGCGCCGACGAACGGCAAGCCCTGTTTATCTTCATGAAACCCGGGACCTTCCCCGATGAAGAAAATATCGGCGTTCGGGTTGCCCGCGCCGGGAACGGTTTGTGTGCGCGTTTGGCTCAATCGGCAGCGGGTACACGGGGCGACTTCGGCGGCGACGACGCTCAAGGCGTGCGCTTGTGCTTCGCTCATGGCTTACTCTCTCGGTTCATCTGTTCTAGACCTGATTATAGCGCCGCTGCCGCGTTTGGCTAGAAAATTCATACCTATTGTCGGAAAGCACGAACGGATAAACGGATCGGCGTCGGTTATAATTTTGCAATCGTGTGCAATTTCAATGCAAAAGTGATGATAGCTCAAAAAACTAAAAAACATTTCAACGCAGAGATCGCAGCGGACGCAGAGAAAAAAAGAGAGAAAGCGCCTTCTTTTCTGTGCATCTGCTGCGGTGAGTCTTTCTTCTTTTCAACCTTATCATCACTTTTGCGCTGAAATCGTTTTTAGGGTTTTGATTGAACAGCACGAGAGGCAAAATCGCTTGAGTCGGCTGATCGCGCTCGTCATGATCATGTGCATCGCAGCATCAACGCGCAGCGCGTCCGCGCAAGCCGAGCTTGATCCGCTGCCCGACACGTCGTCGCAGCGCGTCGAACTGGCGTTGGGCGAACGGCGCGCGTACACCGTTGAGAATGCGTCCGGCATGGCGCTGGCGCTAACCTTCGATGCGGAGTCCGGCGCGTACACCGTCGATATTCGGGAGGGCATATCAGGGGATGCGGACGAGACGCTGATCGCTTTCGCGCGCGTCGATGCGCGGACGGGCGCGGCGTTCACACTCGCGGACGCCGCCTATACCGTGACGCTGACCGCGCTCGACCACGCGGCGGCGCGCATCCGCATCGCCCGCTATGCGCTCCCCACGCCAACGCCGACATTCACACCCACGCGCACCCCAACGCCGACCCGGACGCCAACCTTTACGCGCACGCCGACCTATACCCCGACCTTTACGCAAACGGCGACGGCGACGCCGACATTGACGCCGACGACCAGCCCAACGGACGCGCCGACCGCGACGGACACCGCGCGCCCGACGTTCACGCGCACACCGACGCCCGCGCGCGCCACCCATACCCCCGCGCCCACGCTGACGCCCACGCAAACCCCGACGAATACGCCGTCACCAACGCCGCCGCCCTCATGGACGCCGAATTGGACGCCCACCGCCACGCTCACGCCGGCGCTCGCTATGACACGCGCGCGCAGCGACCTTGATGTGACGCTGGAACTCGACCGCGATGCCGATGCGACCTTGAGCGACGATATTTCTGCGCCGGAGGGCGACCGCGAAGATGTGATCTTCATCACCATCCCGAACTTGGATCAGGAAAATCCGCGCCGCCAATACTTGCTGACCTTGATCTGCACGGGCAGCCCGGCGGGTGTCACGGCGCTGACGTGGCGCGTCGGGGACGCGGGGGATCGCGGCTGCAACAGCAGCTTGGATGCGGCGTTTGCGCTGGATCGCACGACGCGCCGGGTCACGATCCAACTGCCGCAGCGCATGAGCGAGGTTGGCTATGTGTTCTATACGCTGGTGATCACCAAAGTCGCGTAATCGTCGGTTCAGCGTCGTTCCATCGCGCCGCCGCTCTGGTACACTTAAGCCAGTCAATGAAGTAGTGAGTGCTGAGTGTTGAGGAGGGCGCGTCCTTCTTCGCTCAATGCTTGCTGCGCGTACCGTATCCATTCGGTGACGGGCTTAGGGGCATGGCGAGATATGGTTGGCTGCGACGGATACTGTTCGTCGTCCTCATGGCGTTGTCAGGCGCAAGCGCGCTCGGCGGCTGCACGCTCACGGGTGTGCCGCGCGTCACGCCGACGATTGCGCCATCGCTGACCCCCACCGATACGCTCAACGCGCCGACGACCGTGGCGGAACGCCCCACGCTGACCTTGTTCCCGTCCGATACCCCGATTCCATCGGAGACGCCGACGCTCACGCCATCGGTCACGCGCCAACCCGTGCGCCTGTTGGAGAGCTTGACACCGACGCCGAGCGATACCCCCACGCCCACATCCACACTGACATGGACGCTCACGCCGACACCGAGCGATACACCAACCAGCACGACCACGCCGCCGCCAACCGCAACGCCAACCCTGACGTTCACGCCGACGTCAACAGAGACGCCGACGAATACCACGACGCCGATTCCAACAGCGACGCCAAGCGACACGCCGACATTGACGTTCACGCCGACGCCAACAGAGACGCCGACGAGTACGACAACGCCGATTCCAACACCGACACCAAGCGAAACGCCGACATTGACGTTCACGCCGACGCCGACGGAGACGCTGATTCCAACACTAACCCCAAGCGCGACACCGCCCCCCACCGACACCGCAACCCCGACGAACACGCCCATTCCATCGGCAACGAATACGGCGCGCCCAACGGACACGCCCATGCCAACGCCGACGGAAACCGCGATTCCATCGGCAACCCATACAACCATTCCGACAGCGACGAATAGCGCCATCCCGACGGACACCGCCGTACCCACAGCGACGAATACCACCATCCCGACGGAGACGCCGCCCCCAACGGATACCGCCACGCTCCCGCCAAGCCCGACGCCCCTCCCAATCTTCCCGCCCACGTCCACGCCGTTCCGCCCGACGCCCACGAGCAGCCCACCCGTGCCGACGATCACTGTCCCGCCCTCGCGGACAGCGACGCCCAACGATTTTTCGTTCAGCGCGACCATGTTGGCGATGTTGACCAGCGCACCCGCGCTCGCCACACAACCGCCGCTCCCGCCGCCGCCGACGTTCGATTTCACGGCGCTGGCAGCCAACGCGCAGACCGTGACAGCGCTTGCCGTCGTCACGGACATCTTTTCGACTGCCATCGCCGGGCGCGCGACAGCGGAAGCCGATGCCGCTGCCGTTGCGCTGGCACAGACCGCCGCGCCGCTCACGCCGGATACCGCGCAAGGGACGGCGGTGTTCAGCCCGACAGGGACGCCGTTCATCCCCGTGACCGTGTTCCCGACGCCGACGCTGCTGCCCGTGCTGCTGCCAACGACGCTGCCCAACCCGGCGCTGCGCTCGTTCGAGCTGCGCGGCGCGGGTGAGGGCGTCGTCATTCGCTTTCCGTTCGATATCGGCGTGGTCAACTTCGCGCGCAATCCGGTCAACGCGAACCAGTACATGACCGTGACCACCGCCGGAACGCTGGTATTCGTGCGTGATTTCAGCGCGGGCGCGGCGGGCGTCACGCGCATCTACGCTGCACCGTTCACCGACTTCACTTATCAGGTGAGCGACCGCGCCGTCAACAATGCCGCCGTCGATGTGGCGCGCTGGTCGCCCAACGGCAATTTAATCGCGTACATCGTCAACGGCAACGTCGAGAGCTTCGATGGCGTCTGGCTGTGGTCGCCCGATTCGGGCTTGGGAGATCGCGGGCAGTTTGTGCGCGACTGTCCGCCCGAACCGGGCTGTATGCTGGTGGTGTACCGCGAAAATCCGGCGGAGTGGGAGAGCCGCGATATTTTCTGGTCGCCCGACAGCCGCGCGCTCATGGTGCGGCTGTGGCTGCCGCGCGAGGGACGCTTCGCCTTCATGCTTGCAGAAGTCACACAGCCCAACCCCGAACGCCGCGCGCCATCTTGGATCGCCTACTATTACGAATACGCGCATTGGGCGCTCGACAGCGCCAGCATCCTCGTCAGTGGGCGGCGCGGCGCGGATCAAAGCGAAGTCGCCATCCGGCGCATTGACCGCGCGACGCGCGCCGAGACGCTGATCTATCAAGCGCCGGGCTTGTGGCTGCAAGATGCCGTCGATCTGGACAACTCGAATCAACGGATCGCGTTTTTCGGTGGAACCAGCCAAGTCGCGCCGCTGACCTTGTTCGTGTGGGATAACGGGAACGTGCGCGCGGTCACGCCGCCGATTGGCTTGGGCGGGGCAGAGCGCGTCGTATGGAATCCGACGCGGACGGCGGCATTGTTGGTTATTTCAGAGGAATACAACGGCATCTTCTACAAACGGTATTACATCGCGGGCATCGACGGGAGCGTGCGCGAAATCACTATCGAGGTGGGCGGGGCGTTGGCGGTGGAATGGGTGGGGTAGTGAGGGCTGAGTCCTTATCCCGCTCGTTTACTCAGTCCTGTCCCTAATCCCCCGCCAATTCCGCCGTGAACTGGAAGAAGGGCAAGCTGATGCGCATATCATTTACCGTGTCCATTTCCAGCGTGAATGCGGGCGGACGATTAAGCGCGCGCAGCATCGGCAGGACGCGCAGATAGTCGATCACGCCGTCGTTGAGCGCGTGATGCACATCGATCACGCCATTGTTGTTGTTGACATGCGCATGGATCAGATACGGCTCGATCACTGCCAGCCACGTCTCGAACGGCACATCCGAGAACAGATGCGCGTGTCCGACATCGAGACAGGCGCGCAGATTCGGATGGTTGATATCGCCCAAAAGGTCGCAGATGATGCGCGGGTCGAACTCCCACATATTTTCGATGGCGATCATCACGCCCGCGCTTTCGGCGTAAGTGGCGATCTCGTACCAAAAATGCAGGCTGCGGTCGTGCCAGCCCTGCCGATAATCTTGGCTGCGGATCGCGGCGATGAAATTGGCATGAAACACGATGGGCGATGCACCAAGCTGTGCCGCGATATCGATGGCGTGCTTGTAGCGTTCGATCACCAGTGCGTTGACGCGCGCATCGGGGCTGCCGGGCGACATATCCAAAAAGGGCCCGTGCATCGACAGTCGCCCGCGTAAGGGGCGCAGCAGCGGCGCATAATCTTCGACCAGCGTGCGCCAATCTCCGTCGAGAACGGTGGGGTTGGAGAACGCCATCAACTCGACGCCCAGATCATACGCGACCGCCAGCCCGACACATGCCGCGACGTTGGTCATGTTCGCGCTCAAATACACTCGGTCAGCCACGTTTGAACTCCTCTGTCGTCTATTCACCAGTCTACAATGTCTTACGAATGATGACAACCACCCCGCGCCAAGCTGGATGCGCGGCGGCGAAACATCAGTTTGTGAAGCACGAACGTACACGCCCCTTCTACGGCATCATAAATGAGTAAGTCGGTTGGTTGAATAAAGATTGTGCTTCATGGTCATTATATGAGGCATTCGACTGGTTGCCACGTCAGCGAATTTGTCATATGATGATTTTTAGTGAGATATGACAAAATTTGACGAGGATTTTTATGCACTTCTTTCAAACGCTGCATCACTTATGGGACGAATGGGGCGCCGAACGCTGCGCCGAATGGGCGGACACACATTTGAGGCACGGCGATTACACCAAAGCAGTCGAGACTGCCACACGCGGATTGATTCATGCGCTCCATCCTGACAATATCTACTTCACGCGCGGACGTGCCAAGATGATGTTGGGCGACTTCGAGGGCGCGTTGGACGATTTCGATGCGTGTTTGGGCGTGCCGTCGGCGGCAGTCATGAAGCCGGATCGCGCCGTGATCTATGCGTATCGCGCCTGGGTTCACTGGCAGCGCGGCGATATCTGCGCGGCGCTGGGCGACGCAAACTTGGCGCTGTACCTCGATCCGCGCCAGTCCATCGCCTCGAATGTGCGCAGGCTGGCGGACGCGGCGCAGTTCAATGGCTGGCGCGTGGCGTACAGGGCATAGGGCGCGGCGCGCGGCATCGGCAGGCGATTCATCGAAAACCGAGAAAATTTCATCGTGGAGAAACGCAGAGAAAAAAGGAGGACACGCTCTTTTTTTCTCCGCGTTGAATATTGCTTGTCAAGTTTATCTGGTCTTCCGACTTGGCACTTGATCGCGCTGCGCGAATCAGGGACGATACGAAGCATCTGAATGGATAATCCGTGTGGAGTTTCACGCCATGAACGTCGGCGTATTGGCGCTGCAAGGCGCATTCATCGAACACCAAGCGATGCTGCGCAACCTTGGCGCAGAGACAACCCAAGTTCGCCTGCCCGAACACCTTGATGCGCTCGACGCCCTGATCATTCCCGGCGGCGAAAGTACAACCATCGGCAAGCTCGCCGTCCAATACGGCTTGATCGCGCCGCTGCGTGCTTTCGCGTCCACCAAACCAACCTGGGGGACGTGCGCGGGCATGATCTTCTTGGCGAAGGACATTGGCATCGACCGCCAGCCGATTTTGGGTGTGATGGATATCACCGTGAATCGAAACGCTTTCGGACGGCAGATCGACAGTTTCGAGACGGATTTGCCCATTATCGGGTTCGATGCACCGTTTCATGCGGTGTTCATCCGCGCGCCCATTGTGACCGCCGTCGGCGCGGGCGTCGATGTTTTGGCGGCGTTGGACAGCGCATCGGCATCCGGCGCACAGCGGATCGTCGCGGTCAAACAAGGGCATTTGCTGGCGACAGCGTTCCACCCGGAACTGACCGACGATGGGCGGCTGCATGAACTGTTCTTGAAGATGATCTAGATATAGCGTGGGGAGAATGTGAACTTCTCAGCGTGTTGCTCAAAATAAAACAGGCGCATCCTTGCGGGTGCGCCTGTTCAAGTTGAGATGGACTTACAGCTAAAGGGTGTTGACGACGTTGGAGAAGATGTTACCAATACTACCGCCGATAACGCCAACCAATGCCATCACTACCATTGCCACAAGCACCAAGATCAGGGCATATTCGACGAGCCCCTGACCGTCTTCACGAGGAAGATATAACACGATAATCGCTCCTCACCATAACGGTCGAAAATGAGTAGACCACGCGCCATGATGCGCGTCACCGTCGCATTGATGCAACGTTCCAGTCCCATTTTACATCCTATAGTACTTCGGTACAATTAACACTTGTTGCGAAGTTGTCTAGATTTTGTTTTTGGAACAAGCATGGTCAGTCTGAGTGTGTCCAATACAGTCGCCCTGCCGGACGGGATTCGTCCGATCAATTTGCGTACCGATCTCGCCGCGTTGGCGGACTTGATCGAATTGGTGTTTGCCCAATCGATGGACAGCAGCGGACGCGCTGCCGTCCGCGAAATGCGCACGCTGAGTCGGCTCGGCGTCGGGCTGAATGTGCTGAACAGCTTAGGCGATATGCAGCCCGTCATGGGCTACGTGTGCATCGCGGCTGGACGCTTGATCGGCAACGTCTCAATCTATCCGGCGAGTCTGCCGTCGTGGATGGGCAGCACCTGGATTATTGCCAATGTCGCTGTCCATCCCGATTATCGTGGGCGCGGGATCGCGCGGCGGCTGATGGACACAAGTTTGCGCTCGATCCAAGCATGGACGAAAGGGCGGCGGGCGCGGGCATTTTTGCAAGTCGAGGTGGACAATCTGCCCGCGCGCGCCTTATACGACAGCCTCAATTTTGTCGGGGAGCGCACATGGACGATGTGGCGGCGCGGCAGCATGGCGCGCGTCCCGTCCCTACCGCATCGGGCGGATGCGCCCTACATTACGGAGCGGCGGCGCGGTGAATGGCGTGCAGAGTACGAACTGGCGCAGCAGGTACGTCCAGCGTGGAAGGGTGGGATCGGGTGGCTGCGTCCGCTGCATGTGGGTATGTTCCGACGTTCGTTGGGAACGTGGTTTGGCGATCTGATCAATCTGCGCAGCGTCGAGCATCTGGTGATCCGCGCGCCCGACACGGCGGGTCACGGGCATCCGCCGGTGCTGGCGACACTGTGGATCGATAACAGCTTGGGGTCGGGCGCGATTCAATTAACGTTGATGGTTGATCCAGCGGTTGCGGGTGTGTACGATGAAGCGTTGATCAACCTTGCGACGCGACGCTTTGGACTGCGCGACGCGCTGACACTCGAACACCCCGCCGACGAGACGACGACCAACGCAGTGTTGGCGCGTTACCAATTCATCGCGCAGCGCACGCTTTTACATATGCGTTGGGATCAACCTTGAAGCGGGCGCATTTCGACCGATGATCTGGAGGCGAAGAGTACAAATTCGATGGAACTGCTGCTCATCCTCGCATTAGCCGTCTTGAACGGCGCATTCTCAATGTCAGAAGCCGCCGTGATCGCCTCGCGCAAGGCGCGCTTACAGCAAGCGATTGATAAGGGCGACGTGGGCGCGCGCGAGGCGTTGGTGCTGGCGGAGAACCCCAATCGCTTCTTGTCTACGGTGCAGATCGGCATCACGCTGATTGGCATCCTCAGCGGCGCGATTGGTGGAGCGACCGTCGGACAGTCCATCGCGGACGCCGCCGCAACCGTGCCGTTCCTCGCGCCGTATGCCGACGCGATTGGCTTCGGCGTGATCGTGTTGATTACGACCTATCTATCGCTGATTATCGGGGAACTCGTCCCGAAGCGGCTGGCACTCGCCGCGCCAGAGCGGATCGCGTCCACCGTCGCCGCGCCGATGCGCCTGCTTTCGCGCGTGACCGCACCTGTGGTGACGTTTTTGGGCGCATCGACCGACTTTGTATTATGGCTCTTGCGCGCCAATCGCATTACCGAGACGCCCGTGACATCGGACGAAATCGAAGCGATGATCGAACAGGGCGTTCAAGCGGGCATCTTCGAGGAGGCGGCGCAAGATATGGTCGCGGGGGTGTTCAAGTTGGGAGATCGCCGCGTCAGCACGCTGATGACGCCGCGCCCAGAGGTCATCTGGTTGAATATCGAAGATGAACCCACCGAAAATCACCGCAAGATCGCGGACAGCAATTATTCGCGCTTTCCGGTCTGCGAACGCGACTTGGATCATGTGATCGGCTTGCTGCAAACCAAAGATATGCTCTCTCGGATGCTGGCAGGTGGCGGCTTCGATCTGCGCGCCGCGATGCAGCCGCCGCAGTTCGTCCCCGAATCGATGAACGCCAACAAAGTGCTGGATTTGTTCCGCGAGTCGGGGACGCATATCGCCTTCGTGATCGACGAATATGGCGGGCTTGAGGGTGTGGTCACGATTCAAGACGTGTTAGAGGCGATTGTCGGGGATGTCGAAGAAGAAGATGAACCCGTTAAACGCGCCGATGGCTCGTGGCTGTTGGATGGTATGACCACCATCGCGGACGTGAAAGAGCGGCTCGATATTGATACGGTGCCGGGCGAAGGCACGCAGTTCGAGACGTTAGGCGGTTTCATCATGGCGCACGAGGGCAAGATTCCCAAAGTGGGCGATTCGTTCGCTTGGCAGACTTTGCGCTTCGAAGTCATGGATATGGACGGGAATCGCGTCGATAAAGTCATGATCACGCGCCTCCCCGACGATCCACCCGATGCGCCCAAAGGCGACCGCTCGGACACATCCAAAGGCGACCGCTCGGACACATCCAAAGGCGACCGCTCGGACACATCCAAAGGCGAATTGTCGGACGCACCCAAAGGCGACCGCTCGGACACATCCAAAGGCGAATTGTCGGACGCACCCAAAGACCAAAACAAGGCTGGAACATGACCGATACGATTGTGATCGTGGATGATGAACAGCACATCATCGATCTTGCCAAGATGTACTTGGAGGGCGTCGGCTATCAGACCGCCAGCGCGACAGAGGGCAACGCCGCGCTCAAGCTGATCTTGACCAGCGCGCCGACGCTGGTGGTCTTGGATTTGATGCTGCCGGGACTGGATGGGTGGGAGATTTGCAAGCGCGTGCGCGCCCAGTCGGATGTGCCGATCATTATGCTGACGGCGCGCAGCGATGATATTGATCGCATCGTCGGCTTGGAACTGGGCGCGGACGATTACCTGACCAAGCCCTTCAATCCGCGCGAACTGGTGGCGCGCATCAAAGCCATCTTGCGGCGCACGCGCGGCACGGACGAGCGTCCGGCGACGGAAAAAGAACGCACGCTCACGGTTGAGAATGTGACGATTTATCCCGAACGCCGGATCGTGACCATCGACGGCAAGCCGATTGACTTGCGCATGAAAGAATTCGATCTGCTGCTGGCACTGGCAGATCACAAAGGCATGGTATTCAGCCGCGAAAAGCTGCTCGCTGTGGTCTGGGGCTACGATTTTCCCGGCGAGACGCGCACGGTCGATGTCCATATCGCGCACCTGCGCCATAAGCTGACGGGGATGCGCCCGACGATTGAGACGGTGTGGGGCGTGGGCTATCGGCTGGATGGCTGAGGCGAAAGGCGAAAGGCGAAACGACTGAGTAAGGGCAAAGATGGAGCCAGCACCAAACAGGTGCTTGCTTTGCCCTGAGTCCTTTCCCCTCAGTCCTGTCCTACTCCCACTTTTCCCAGCGCACCACCTGATCAATCGGCTTGCGTCCGCCCATGCGCGCTGTGACGTTGTTGGGGGATGGATAGCCGAACGACAGCGCACAGGTGAACGACATTTCCGCCGGGATGCCGAGCAGCGTTTTCGCCTTGTTCGTATCGAAAATCGCGGCGATGCACGATCCGATGCCCAGTTCCCAGGCGGCAAGCTGCAAGTAGGCGGATGCTTGTCCGAGATCGAACATATTCCAGCCGCTGTCGGTCGCGCCGACCAGGGCCACGCCGAACGCCGCGCCCGCCAAATGTCCCGCATAATCGCCCGTCCCCGCGAGGGCTTGCAGCGTGGCGGGCGCGCGCACGACGACGAACTGCCACGGTTGGGTATTTTTGCTGCTCTGCGAACGGCGTCCGGCATCGAGAATTTGCAACAGTATTTCATCTGGTACGGGCTGATCGGTGAACAGCCGCACCGCGCGTTTGGTTCGGATCGCTTCGTTGACCTGCATGATCGTTCCCCATGATTTACAAATGTTTTGCAGATAGGCGTCTCAATTGAGCGTGACTGTGGACTATACCTGCAAAGAGCGGGAGTAGAAAGTTGCAAGTAAAAAGTCGGGGTACGATTCGCAGTACCCCGACTTTTTACCTGCCTTGATTTAGACCGCGCGTCATTCGTCAATCATCTGCCTGACCTCAAGGACGCGCCAGAGAGCTGTCCCTCATTCGTGCGCGATCACGGCATTGGCAACGTCTTCGCCGATCTGAAGTCCGGAGACGATATCACTGCGCAAGTGAATGCCACCCGCAATCCGTGCCTCAGACGCCTCATTTGCCAGCGCGAACATCGCTTCGGCATCGGACGGGAACAGGTGCGCCAGCACACCCGCCACTGAACCCGAAATGCACGAGTGTGCGGACGGATAGCTCGGATGGTTGGGCGTCGTGAACAGCGGCGTAAATTCCGGGTCAAGCTGGAACGGTCGCATTGACCAGTAGGTGTATTTTGCGTCGAAACAGGCGATCATCCCTTCAAGCCCGGCAATATTCGCCAGCGCATAGGCACGCGCGGTCATCGGGGCATTGTCGCCCCATCCGGCTCCCAAAATCAGCCTGCTCGCTTGGTCATTCCAGAACCAATGGATGCGGCGACCACCGGCTCCAAATTCCCAGAACATCGCGGAGGCATTTGTCACCGGCGTGCGCTCAAAGGCGCGTAGTTCCTCCATTTCGGCAGCCGTCTGCTCGGAGTCGTAGGCGGGCGGCGGCGGCGGACGGAACTGGTCGCCCGATGTCATCACCCAGGGTTGCCACGTTCCCGCTGCCGCAAACGCGGGATTCTCACCCGTCCACAGATGCGCTTCGGTGGGAATGCTGTCCGTCCACGCCACATTTGACCCATCGGCGGCACCGCGCGCGATCACCAGTTCAGCCACCTGTCGTCCCAGTTCCAGACCCGCTTCAACGTCGTTGGGATACTCGACCCCTGCCAGCAGGCGTGAATGAACAGCTTCTTGTGCCTGCTCCTCAAAGAATGCTGCCTCTTCCGGGAAAATTGCCGCCAACACCGCTGCCGCTGCCCCAGCGGTGACGGCGTAGTCAGACGGATATGACGGGTTGGACGGATTCGGGATCACGGTTTCCAGCGACGGATCGACCTCGCTGGGACGCGGGCGGTTGTAGGTATATTTGCTGTCCCAGGCGGCAACCGTCGCATCGTAGATGGCGACATGTATGAGCGCCAGATGCCGGAATGAGATGTTACCGGGCAGGGCGCGCTGCAACATTTCCTCCATGGCGATCTGGTTCCAGCGATAGGCGGGCGCGCCTGTATTCCAGTAATCAATCTGGATCAGCCCGGCTTCATCGCGGTCGGCAACCATCTCAATCAGTTGGGCGATCTCGGTCGCCGTTGCCGCATCATCAGGCGGCGCATCCAACCGAAACTGGCTGCCAGAGTCCAGAACCCAGGTCGTCCATGTGCCTGCCAGTGGTTCGATTTGTGGATCATCTTGGGCTGAAACGGCAATGACCGAACTCAACATGCTAAAGCTGAACAGCATGACAAGGACGGTGACCACTTTGGGAATGCGGCGGTTGATCCGATTGGAACGAACGTTGTGCGACATTTCAATCTCCCTTTACCTGTGCCGATACGATTTCCTGCCAAGTCGCTTCGGTTGCCCAGATGCAGCATCCAGCCTTCCAAAACGTCTCGGCATTGGCTATACCGTATTAGGGAAAAGGGTGAACTGTCGTCAATCGAAAGGAGAATAATTTCGCTGAGGGGGGTGAATTTCAGCGTAATATCTGTCGCTCACGCGCGCGGGCGACCGCCTGAGTGCGATTTTTCACATCGAGTTTGTCATAGATGTGGTTGATATGCTTCTTCACCGTGCTGACACCAATCGAGAGCTGCGCCGCGATTTCTTGGTTGGAGCAGCCTTCAGCGACCAATCGCAGGATTTCCAACTCACGGTTGCTCAGCGCATCGGGCATAGAGCGTGTCATTGGCTGCTCGGCGAATCGAGCCGGTTGGGTCAATTGCGCCAACAAACCTTCAGACACGCTTGGTAGGCGTGTTCCGCCTTACTGTACTCTCCCAGCGCCAGTTCGACGTTACCGAGAAAATACAACGCATTCACGACGCCAATCTGGACACCATATGTCTGACTCACAGCAAACGTTTGCTCGTACCACTGTTTGGCTTGGAACAGATCGCCGGTCACAAAGGCGATGTGACCAAACAGCGGAAGAATAAATGCTTGTCGCCATCGTTCGCTTTCGTCCGTTTCATCGATCACGCGCCGTGCTTCCTCAGCGCAGTGACGGGCTGCGCCATAATCTTTGGTTGCTCGTGAGATTTCACTCAAACGCTCCAGACAAAAGGCGGTTTGGGTCGCAATACCGAGACGACGAAAGACCGCGAGACCCTGCTGGTACAGTTCGACCGCCTGCCCGTGATCGCCCAGAAACTGAAAACACAATGCCTGATGACTGACCACAAGGGCGAATGCCAGATTGTCTTGTTCACGAAGATGCGCGGCGGCTTTGCCGAATACGGCTGTCCCCTCGTGATACAATCCGCGAATCAGGTAGAAGCCGTTGAGCGCAATCAGCGTTTTTTCAATCAGCTCTGTTTTTCCGCCTTCGACCATCGTGTTCCAAGCTGACCGAACATTTTCAAGTTCTGTATCAGTCTCCGCCGCTGCCAGTTTGGGATTGCCATGGACAAGCGCGTCCTTTCGCAGGGACATAAAGTCGGCATAATAGCGACAATACAAATCGTAGACCGCTGTAGTGTCCCCCACGGCATCATGCAAATGTTCTTCGCCATACTGCCGCAGCAGGTTGTGAACGTCGCAGCGCCCGCTGTTGTCGATGCGCAGCAGCGATTTGTCCATCAGCGACGTCAGCGTCGGCAGCGACGCTCCCGCCACCTCTGCCGCCGCATCGCGCGTGAAGCCGCCGCGAAACACCGACAGACGCATGAACACATGGATATATTTCGCTCAATCGTTTTGATGCTGGACGCGGCATAATCGTCCCCATGATTTACAATTTTTTTGCACATCCTCGATTTTACATCGTGTTTTATCGACTATACTGGCAGCATCAGCGATTTAGCCTTCAAAGTTGGATGAATGGGAATGCTGCGCACCCTACGCGCGCGCCTGTTGGCGTCGTATTTGGCGGTCTTGGGCATCGCGCTCGGCGTGGTGGTCGTGGCGCTGATCGTGATCCTCAACACGCGCAATGCGCCGCCCCAAGCCACCTATCAAAAATTGGCGTCACAGGCGCTCGGCATCGATTTGCGTACCGTCGTCGGACGGCAGACACGCCCGATGCGCAATTGGCTGAGTAATCTTGAGGGACGCCTTGCAGAAGTCGCGCTGGAACGTGGCGTCCGCATCATCTTATTGACCCTGCCCGACAATCATGCCGTCTTCGACAGCGCGGACGTGTTCGCCGATGGCACGCGGATTGAGGCGCGGATCGAAACGTCGAGCATCGCGCTTCCCGAACTCAACGACGCGATGCCCAACGTGCCGGGCGGGCGTGTCGATGGGATCGTCGGCAGTTTCCGCAATCCGCCGGGAACGGGCGATGATGAATGGCTGTTTGTGGGCGTGGAGGCGCTGCGCGTCGATGGACAAACGAGCGCGCTGATCTTCGCAGAGCCGCGTCCATCGCAAACGCTGCAAGTCGCGCTCGAAGAATTTGGCACCAGCCTCGCGCCGTTGGTGTTACAGGCGGCGCTGGCGGGCGTGGCGGTGGCGCTGGTGCTGGCGGCGTGGATCAGTCGCGGCATTGCGCGCCCGCTGCAAGCGTTGGCGAACGCGGCGGCAGCCGTCGCGGAAGGCAATTATCACGAGCGCGCGCCCGTGACCGGTGCCGTCGAACTGCGCGCCGTCGCCGAGGCTTTCAATCAGATGAGCGCGAAAGTCGAGGGTGAACAGCAGGCACAGCAAGACTTCCTCGCCAACGTCTCGCACGATCTCAAGACGCCGCTCACGTCGATTCAGGGCTTCTCGCAAGCGATCATTGACGGCGCAACGCCCGATCCGGTCAAAGCGGCGGTGATTATCTACGAAGAAGCGGCGCGCTTGAATCGGATGGTGATCGAACTGACCGATTTGACGCGGTTGCAAGCGGGGCGGCTGTCGATGCAAGCCTCGTCCATCGATTTGGGCGCGCTGACGGCGGCGATTGCGCAGCGCGTGGCGATCATGGCGCGCGACAAGGGGATCGATCTGCGCGTCGAGACGGGCAGTATGCCAGAGATCGCCGGCGACGGTGACCGCCTGTTGCAGGTGCTGACCAATCTGATCAGCAACGCAATCAAGTACACGCCGTCGGGCGGCGTCGTGCGCGTGCGCACCGATGTCCGCGAGAATCACGACGGCAGGATGGGCGTGGCGGTCAGCGTGCAGGACAGCGGCGTTGGCATCCCTGCCGACGAACTGCCGCGCATCTTCGAGCGGTTCTATCAGGTGGACAAGGCGCGGGGACCCCGGCGCGGGACGGGCTTGGGGTTGGCGATTGTGCGCGAGATCGTCCACGCGCACGGCGGGGCGATCACGGCGCAGAGCGCGGGCGCGAATCAGGGCAGCACGTTCGTGGTGTGGTTTCCGTCGCCCAACATGACGACGGTGATCCGGCGGCGCTAAGTACGTCAAGAATGTCGTTCATGATAGCGACCTCACCCCCCGACCCCCTCTCCGTGCCGGAGAGGGGGAGCAGGACGGCTCACGATGGATATGAAAGTCCCCTCTCCACTGCGTGGCTGAGGGGAGGACATGTTTGGTTTTCTCCCTGATTCACCTCACCCCCCTGACCCCCTCTCCACTGCGTGGAGAGGGGGTCAGGGGGTGAGGTTCTTGAAAAGGTGTCCTCCCCTCAGTCCGTACCGGAGGGGGAGCGAAGCGCAGCGGCGGTGAGGTCGAACAAAACAAGCGAAAATCTAGTTTGCAGACACGCTCTAGATCACCTGCTGTGTATCGCCGTTGATGAGCAGGGCTTGCGCGTCGGTCAGCCAGACCGTCGTACAGCCGGCTGCTTTGACCAGTTCGCCCGATTTTCGACACCCTTCCCCAAATTCCGCGTTGTCGGTGTGCGGAATCACGACCGTTTGCGTGAGCTTCAGCCCATCCCAGATGATTTCTTTCGCTTCGTTCGGATCATCGAGCATATCGAAGAAGCGCAGGGTTGGGCCCGCGACGACTGCCGCCGCACTCGCACCGGAATAGACTTTGCCATCGCGCACCAATGCGGGAATGATGATATCCGCGCCGGACGCTTTCATCAACCAGCGCAGATAATAGGGATTGCCGCCCGCCAGCAAGAATATATCTTTGCTCGCCAACGTTCGGCTCAAGCCAGCGGAGTCGGAAACATATTTGCGCAGATCGACCAATTCGACATCGAAACCTTTGTGCTTAAGAATCGCGCGACCTTCGATCAGCGATGCCTCATCGTGATAAACATCATAGGCATTTTCGATGTAGGCAAGTTTCGTTTCTCGTGGTAATTTGCCGATCAGGCTGGCAACTGCTGCATCATGTTCGGCAGACGGCATGAAAGACGAGAGGAGGAGGATCATGATCCGAAAATTCCTTTCTGAACACTTCATTCTTTCGGGGTGGCTCTTAATGAACCTGAGTTTGGGATAGCTTCACCTCACGCCTAAATCCCCTCAGCCACTGCGTAGAGAGGGGGTTAGGGGGTGAGGTGAACCCTAAAGTCACGCAAAATAGCTATCCGAAACTCAGATTAATGATATACATGATGCCCCGCCAAAATATACCGACATCCGCCCCCAATATGACGACGGTGATCTGGCGGCGGTAGCACGTAGGGATTCAACACAGAGAAAAAGTAGGGGCGACTCGTTGCGTCGTCCGGCGCGTCGATCCATCCATTTACGCCAGTTTTAACACCAACCCGTGAAAATTGGCGTACCGCCCCGCCGCGACGGACAGCGCGTCCGCGTCGATGGGCGCACTGTCTGGAAAGCGTGTCGGCTCGATGATCACGCTGTCTTTCTTGAAAGTGCGCGTCCACGTTCCCACAATCTGCCCATCGACCACAATCATCGGACGAAAGACGCCGTTCCCGCCGGGACAGACGCGCGTCAAGTGTTCTGGTTCGATCACTGCTGCCCGATCCTTGTAGCCGAGAAAATATTCATCGAAGCCGGGCAGCAAAACAATTTCTGGCGTCGCGGCAGGGCGTACCCTGCCCGCGCTCGTCTCGCTATGCCAGTAGGTCACGCCGTCTATCATCTCCGACTGCACGGCGGGGCGCAGCGACTCGATGGCGGCGCGCGCCTCCGTGAGCGTGACACCTGCCCACCACGCGAAATCTTGACTCGTCGCGGGATTATGACTGCCAAAATAGCGGCGCGCCAGTTCGACCCATGCTTCTTGAGTCGTGAGGTTGCGCGGATGCGGGGCGACGTCATCGAGCAGCGCGAAGGTTTGCTGTTTGCCTTCCAGCGCGCCGATATAGATCAGACCGCGTTGCGCCAAGTACGCCAAAATGTGATAGCCGCGCTGTCCCGTCGTGCTGATGCCCGCCGTTTCGAGCGTCTGCAACAGATCAGGGCGACTGAGGGAGCGTCCACCGCGCAGCGCCGCTTCGATCACGGTTTCGCAGCGCGCCAGCGTCGCGCCGTCAAGTTCAAGCTGCCGTTGGCGGCGTCCATCCTTGGCGATCATGCGCGTGGCGGTCAGGCGCAGCATCCACAGCGCATCTTCCGGCGGCACAAAATGGATCGTGCCGCGCATGGGCCAGGTGCGGATGATTTGTCCGGCGGTCAGCGCCGCTTCAACGGCTTGCAGCGTTGGAACGGCGAGACGTGCGCCCAACGCCCAGACCGCCTGATGATAATCTTGCGCCTGCATCGCGCCCATCCACCGGACGATGGCGGCGGGATCGTCGAACGTGGGCTTGGCGATACGTTGATTGTGCAGCCGCGCGCGGGCGATTTCAGCATTGGGCATCTTCACATCTCCATGACGACGCTCACTCAGCGTCGGGCAGTCCAAATTCAGCGCGCATGAACGGCTTGATGTCGTCGTGGTCGCCCGTAATGCGCAGCCACAGCGCCGATCCGTTGGGTTCGATCTCCAATGCGAGATAGAAGAACGGGCAGCAGCGATGTTCGAGACTCATGAACTCGGACGCCATCAGATAGGCGGCGGGATCGTCCGGGATGGCGAAGCGAAAGCCGTCCGGCAGTTCTTCCGTTTGCATCACAATCAGAAATAATGCTTGCGCGACGATCCCATGTTGGGCGCGCTGTTCGGGCGTCAGCGCGTCCATGTTGCAAGCGAGGGGCGGAGTGACCATGACTCTATACTCCTTCCAACCCACGCAAGAACGCCCCCACATACGCCCCCAACATCGCCACGTTGTAGCCGCCTTCTTGACACACCACGACCGCGATGTCCAATTCACGGCACAATGACCCAATCCGCGCGCCTTTCTCGTGCATGTCGTCCGCGTTCAGCGTGAAGCCGCCGTAGAAATCCCCGATGCCCGTATCGAAGCCCGCCGACACGACCAGATAGCCGGGACGATACGCGCGGATCGCGTCCAACGCTTCATCGAGCGCACGCATGTACCCCGCCGTATCCGTCCCCTTTGGCAGCGCCCAATTGCGATTGAAGCCGACGCCCGCCCCCGCCCCCGTTTCCTCCGCGAAGCCCCAGAAGTAGGGATAATCCTCGCGCGGATCGCAGTGGAGCGAACAGAACAAGACGCTCGGATCGGCGTAGAAAATTTCCTGCGTGCCGTTGCCGTGATGATAATCCACATCCAAGATGGCGACGCGCTTTTCGGCGTCCGCGAACGCGCCCCCTGCTTGCAGATAGCGCGCCGTGATAGCGGCGTTGTTGAAGAAGCAGAAGCCGCCATATTGATCGACATTGGCGTGATGCCCCGATGGACGGCACAACGCATAGACCCTCGTTTCGCCGCGCACGACGAGATCGGCGGCGGTTAGCGCGGTTTGCGCGCACCAGTACGCCGCTTCGTAGGTGCCTTCGAGCAAGGGGGTATCGATATCGAGCGCGTAGTAGCCGACCTTGCCGAGCGCGAACGTCGGGACGTGCGGCGGGCGCGTGCGATTGGGGAATGTCGTCGGGTACAGCGGTGCGCGCTCCCCGAAGGTGGCAGCGGCTTCGTCATAGATCGTGCGCAAGAAGTCGATGTAGGGCAGCGTATGAACAGCGCGGATCGGGTCGAGTCCATGATCGCTCGGCGGCGCGATCTCGGTCATATTCGCGGCGTTGAGCGCGCCCAAAATCGACTCGATGCGCGCGGGCGTATCCTTGTCGTCGATGGCTTGGGGCGTCGGCGCGCGCTCAGCGCCCTCCCACGCGGTCAGCGTGAAGATGCCGCGCTGGCGTTCGGCGCGCGTGTGGGCGTAGTGCAGCGCATGGCGCGGGTTGTGGATGATTTTCATGCTTTATCCTGACGTGGAAAGCGAAGCAAGCCGACGAACTACCATCACGCCTAACCCCCGCCCGACTGTATGGAGCGTGGGTTGGGGGGAAAGGCGACCGCATCAAATTTCGTTGTGTCGTCATTACGGCTCATGAAGAGCGCATCGGGGCGAGACGTGGTTCGCCCCGATACATCGATTGTGACCGTGTTTGACCCAAGCTGTTATTTTTGATGCGGCTGCCCTGCCAGCGCGCCAAACCCGCTACGACGCGCCGAAGCGCACATAGCCCGTATTCACCCATCCCTGTACGTTGCCGATCTTGATCTGCGCCCACTCACCCCAATTGCGCCCATCGACCGCGTACCATGCTTCCATCGGCTGCGTGATTTGGAAGATCGGCTCGTTGTTGTACTGCATCGGGATCGCGCGCAGATTCAGAATCGACTCGATGGGCTGGATCATGCCGCGCGTCCAACGGGCATCATCGGGCGTGATCAAGTCGGGGTAGCTGCCGTTGAACTCTTGGTACGCTTGCGCGGCGCTGATTAGATAATCGAGATTGGATTGCGCCATGGTGAACGCGCGGCACGGGTGCATCCCGAAGTAGCGCCCATTGCTATCCGCGTAGGGGGTCGTGTTGTCGAAGGCGTAGACGTAGAGGGCTGGACTTGCGCCGCCGCGCCCCACATCCAAAAATTGTTCCACGCCGTCCGTCCCGAACAAGCTCACGCGCCACAAAATGCGTAGATCGTCCGGCTCATCGAACGGCTTTGCCGCCGCATAGCCGCGCCAAATGCTCTGACTGGCATCCCAAGTGAGCGGCAGCGCGGCGATCCATTCGCTGCTGAGCAGGGTGGTCGCGCCCGTCTCCCAATCGTAGATATTGATCGACACCAGCGCGTTGAAATTGCAGAACGCGCCCAACTGGACGCCCGCCGAGACCGGAATCGGCGTCGGCAAGATCGGGCGTGGCAGATTGATGAGTGCGACGCTGTTGTTCCCCGCCAGCGGCGTTACGCCGGGCGCGGGAATCGCCGTCGGTTCGCCGCCGACCAGCGGCGCATTGAACGATCCAGCGGGCGCGCTCATGCCGCTGCCAGCGCGCATCGTGACGCGCGGCGAAATGTCGATGGTGGGCGGGATCGGCGTACTGAGCATGGCGACGGCGGGATTGGCGGTTGCGGGCAGATAGAACGGCGTCCCGCCGACGACGGGTGCGGCGGACACGGGCGCGCGTCCGGTATCGATATTCTGTGCCACGATCCAGAATGCGCCCGCGAACAGCAGCGCCGCCAGCGCCCATAAGCGCAGATTACCGCCGCTTTCGCTTTGCTGACGACGGCGCTTGGCATGATCCCGTTGGCGTGCGGCTTGACGTTGGCGCGCTTTGTGGCGCGGAAGCGACTCGTATTGTCGTGATGTCATCCTGGGTCGTCACTCGAAAACCATTTGACCAACACCGCCTACTGTAGCGCGAGTCGCATTGCGACGCTAGAGGACTTATCATCAGCGTATTGCTCTCATCCGAATGGAGTCAACCGCTCATGTCTCAGCCATCATGGACAGCCGTCGATCAATATCTCAACGATCAGCTCATCCCAACCGATCCCGTACTCGATGCTGCCCTGAAAGCATCCGCCGATGCCGGACTGCCAACCATCCAGGTCGCTGCGAATCAAGGCAAACTGCTGTCGATTTTGGCGCAATCGATTGGCGCGCGCTCGATTTTGGAGATCGGCACGCTGGGCGCGTACAGCACCATCTGGCTCGGACGCGCGCTCCCGCCCGATGGCACGCTGGTCACGTTGGAGTACGAACCCAAACATGCCGATGTTGCCCGTGCCAATCTGGCGCGTGCGGGCTTGTCCGCACAGGTCGAAGTGCGCGTCGGCGCGGCGCTCGATACGCTGCCCCTGTTGGAACGCGACGCGCGCGCCCCGTTCGATCTGGTGTTCATCGACGCGGACAAGGTGAACACGACGCCCTATTTCGAGTGGGCGCTCAAGCTGACGCGGCGCGGCGGGCTGATCATCGTCGATAATGTCGTGCGCGATGGCAAGGTCATCGACGCGGGCGGCGACGACAGTGTACAGGGCATCCGCCGCTTCTTCGAGCGGGTGGCAAACGAGCCGCGCGTGACCGGGACGGCGATCCAGACCGTCGGCAGCAAAGGCTATGACGGGCTGGCAATCGTGCGGGTGATCGCGTGATGGATTGACCGCGTGCCGCGTCAGGGCGACCCGGCGGGTCGCCCGCCCGATGCACCCTCGATCCGACCCGCGCGCCGTCATGATGCACGACTCGGCGAGTCGCCGCTCTATAGCGATGGTGAGCCAAGCCCTTATTTTGCTGCGTCGCCCCCACTCACGCGCCCGGATTGCCCGGCGCGCTGGCGGGCAGTTCCGCGTCCGGCAGTCCGAGCAGCCGTCGCAGCGCCAGCACGCCGTTGCCGCTGGCGGCGTAGATGATCTCTTGACCGGGATCAACGGCGACATCGTTCAACTGCGCGAACATATCTTCATTCTGCGTGCGGAAACTGGCGATGAACGTCCCCGCCAGCGTGATCTCGTAGATCGTGCGATTCGGTTGATCGACGATGTAAATCCCCTGCCGAACGGGATTGGTGTTCAGGAAAAATGCGGTCGCGTTAGCAGGCGGCTGTCCGCTGGGGAAGTTGGCATAGCCGAACGGCTCGGCAGCGCCCGTGCGATATCGTTGGATGGTGCCTTCCGCGCCCAAGATATAGACGAAGCCCTCATCATCGATGGAAACATCGACCGCATTACGGATATCGGGGCGACCTTCGCCCGTGAAATATTCTGTCGGCGCATTGGGGAACGACCCGCCCAACGGATCGTAGCGCCAGAGTTGATTCGCGCCCGGATCGAGGACGTACATCCGTCCCTGCCAGAACGTGATCGCCTTCGGCGTGACCCACGTTTCCGTCCCCAAAATGCGCTGCGCGTTGCAATCGCCCAAGAAGCGCGGCGCACAATCGATCAGCAAGCCGCCGCGATCCAGCGCCACGAGGACGTTGCCCGCGCTGAAGCCCGCGCCATCATCCGTCCAACCGATATCGATGATTTCTCCAACGGTGTACTGATTGATCGACCCATTACGACGCATGGCGGACAGCGGCTGCCGCGTGCCAGCGACAGTGGACATGCCATCGGTCGCCAACGTGAAGCGGTACACCTGCTGATTGCGGCTGTCGAGCGCATACAGATCGCCGCTCTGCAAGATGATGCGCGTGATGAGCGCGTTCTGGAACGTTTCGATGGTCGTGATTTCGCGTCGTTCGATGCGCATCAGCGTATCGATGAGCGCGCGCCCCTCTGCGCGGATGTTCATCATCTGCGGATCGCCCGCGCGCAGGCGTTCGCATTCGTCCACCACTTGAATGCTGGCGCTCCACGCCGCAATGAGTCCGGTCACGTCGCTGGAGTCGATGCCGCGCGCCAATGCCGCCGCCTCACCTGCGCGCCGGACGCATTGATCGAACTCGCTTTCGCCAGTCCCTGTCAGCCACAGCACGACCACCAACAGCACGACGCCCAACGGAATCAATACCGCCATTCCAACCGCGGTCGATGCGCCGAAGCGCGGCGGTTCACCCGCTTTGGGCAGCGGGACGACGCGATCCAGCACCTTGTTGACGCCGCCGACGGCGACTGACGCCGCTGACGCGACCGCGCCCGCGACATAGCGCGTTTCGGCGGCGGGATCGCGCCGCACGGGCAGCGAGTCGGCATCGGCTGGACGCGCAGGCGTGCCGGACGCGCTGGGTTTGTCGGTGGACACGGGCGCGGCGGGTTCGTCGCCCCGATTGCGCGTGGACAAGATCGCGCTCGTTTCGGCGGCGCGCACGGGCAGATCGACGACCGCTTCGGGGACGACACATTCCGCCGCCATGAGCGTCACATTCAAACGCGGACTGCCCGCCGTCTGCACAATCTGCGTTAGGCGTTCGCGCAGCGCCACCAGCGTCGCGCCGATATCCGGCTGGCGCAGCGCGTCGTGAATGTCGTCCATGCGCAGCGCCACGATCATCGGATCAGCGAGGATGAAACGCGCGCCCGCATTGACCGGATAGCGCGTCATGCGCGGCTCGACGGTCGGATGGACGCCCATCGGCGTGCCATAAATCGCGCTCTCGTTGTCAAATGCCGCCGGAAAGGGCATCGTTTCATCGCGCACGATGATCGCCGCCGCGCCCGCGCCCGCCTTGGCGACGAACAATTCCATGCCGCGCAAGACGGCGCAAATCAAATTCGCTTCGTAGCGATGCGCGCTGGTGGCGTTGTGCGCGTACAGGTTCTCGTTCAGGTGGCTGATCACCTCGCGCAGCGCGGCGGTGACGCCCCCGGTCGTATCGAAGTAGCGTTCCGCCGCGAGTGCCGCCATTTCTTCGTAGAACACGACCGGCGCGGGGGCGGGGCGCGCGCCGCCGGGCTGCTCGTCATTGACAGGGAGGACGAGACAGAAAAAGGTATCGCCCTCGCGTCCGCGCGCGGCTTTCTTGGGCGCGACTTCGACCAGCGCGCCGGGCGGCGGCGTGCTGATCGTGCGTCCGCCGACGACGTACAGGTGTCCTACGAGTGCTTCGAGTTCAAATGCCATACCAAAGACCTTAAGAAACGTACTGAGTGCTGAGTGCTGAGTGAAGGACAGCGAGCAAAAACATTTTACGCGCGTTCAAACGGCGTGCGTAGGGGCGTCTCGGTGGGACGCCCCGCCTGCGATGGATACAGCCTGTGCATCCAAACGGTGTGTGAGCATCCCCGACGTGGGACACCCGACTGCTTTCACACTGAAAACACATCTGCCAGCTTGAGCGTGAAGTCGGGCAGCACGTCGCCGTCGAGCGTCGCATCTTCGTTCAGCGTGACGGCGGGCTTGCCGGGTGCATGGATCGTCACCATGCGCGCGGCGGGGTCAAATATCCAAGCAAGCGTTCCGGCGGCGCGATAATGCTTGATTTTCGTGTCGATTTCGTTATCGCTGTTGCCCGGCGACAGGACTTCAACAGCGAGATCGGGTGCGAGCGGGTTATACGCCGCATCATCGGGCGGGACGGGTTGACGCTTGAAAGACATATAAGCTGCATCGGGGATGTAGCGTTCGCCATCGACCATGTAGCCGCCATCGGTCGTTGTTACAGTACCCAGCTTGTTATCAAAGACGAATATACTGATGCGCCCGCCGACATAAGCGGCGATGCGCGATGGCTTGCTGCGTGACACCACTTCAACGATACTCCCCTCGATGTATTCATAGCTGCGGTTGACATTTTCTGGCAGCCAGACCCATTCATCGAATTGTTCGGCGGTCATGGTTGGTGTTTGAATCATCGCATCGCGTCCTGTCTCATCGCGCTTATGAAAACCTGAGTTTTGGATCGCTTCACCTCACCCCCAACCCCCGCTCCATTGCATCGAGAGGGGGCTTTCAAACCCGTTGTGACCTGTCCTGCTCCCCCTTTCCACAGCGTGGAGAGGGGGTTGGGGGGTTAGAGCCTATCCAAAACTCAGGTTATGATAGCATCATTCGCCGTTCGGCGTCGGACTCGCGGGGGCGAGGTTTGCCCGCAGCGCCCGCCGGAAGCCGCGCCCATACGCCGAATGTCCCTGTCCGACGACCATGAACGCATTCGGATCGACGCTGAACACCAAATGGCGCAAATCCTCGACCTGTCCGCGCGCAACCGTGACATAAACCACGCTGTGCGTCGCGCCCGTATACATGCCTTGCGCTTGCCAGCCCGTCGCGCCGCGTCCCATCTCGGTCAGCACGGCATCGGAGACCACTTGCGCGAAATCGGTCACGATCACGGCGGTGCGAATCACGCTGGGACCCTCCAAGACGTAATCCGTGACCGCGCCCGTCACCCACAGCGCCACGATGGCGTACAGCGCGCCCTCCCAGCCATAGACCAGACCCGCCAACAGCACGACCGCGCCATCGGTGTAGAGCGCGCTGGAACTGAGCGGCACGCCATATTTATCCTGCAAAATGCGCCCCAACGTACTCGTGCCGCCCATCGTGCCGCCGCCGCGCAGCGCCAAGCCGCCGCCGATCCCGCCGACAATCCCGCCGAACAGGGCGTTCAACAGCGCGTCGCCGCTCACGCCGCTCACCGGGAAATAGGGCGTCAGCACCTCGATCATGATCGAGTACGCCACGACCGCGTACAGCGTCGCCGCGACCACACGCCAGCCGCCGAGCATCCGATAGGCGATGATTTGAATCGGGATGTTGCCGAGCAGGATCACGACGCCGACGGGCGTCCCGATCAGCGTATTGAGGATCACGGCGACGCCGCTCACCCCGCTGGGCGCGACCTGTGACGGCTGCAAGAACACGATCACGCTGAGGGCGGACAGGAACGCGCCGAGCGTGAGTAGGATCAGGTCAACGAACAGAGCAGCAGGGGAAATGCGTTTCATCGGTCACCTTCATCACGGCGTGGTTGATGAAAAGGACTTTAACGCAGAAGTCGGCGCAAGCATATAACCCGAGTTTTGGATCGCCTCACTTCACCCCCCTAAAACCCTCTAAAACCCGTTATGACCTGTATTGACCCCATCGCTCCACAGCGTAGAGCGGGGGTTGGGGGGATGAGGTGAACGGTTTAGAGCCGATCCAAAACTCAGGTTACATCAATGAGAAAAGATTCAACGTAGAGAAAAAAAGAGAGGATTCTCATTCTTTTCTCTGCGTTAAAAACAGCTTTGCTGATCATGACTGCCGCTACAACACCAACCCGATCACCACGTCATACAGCCGCCACAGCCCGCGCGCCGCCGGGTCTGCCCACGCGCGTGAGGGCAAAATCGGCGGGAACATCGATGCGTCCGGCTCATCAAAGCGATTCGTCCAGCCTTCGCCCGTCCAGATCACATCCGTACCGGGGATGCCGAGTTCGGCGGCGATCCCCTGCGGATCATAGCCGTTGTTCTCGTAGGTGTTGTCGTGGATCCAGTTGTATTCCGGGATCACGCCCAAATCGAACACCGTATCGCGCCCGAACAGCATATACAGGCTGCTGATACCGACGCCGCCCGTCTGGTTGCCCCGAATCACATTGTTGAACACTTCGGTGTCGTCCGCCGACAAAATCAACACGCCCGTTCCCGGCGGCACCAGTCCGACGACGCTGTTGGGGTCGCCAAAATTCGGACGATTGTTGTTCTCGATCACGTTGGCATAGACGCGCGTGCCATACGCGACGCGCGACGGGTTGTTGGGCAGCAGAAACACGAGGATGCCGCCCGTATTGTCGTAGACGTGATTGTTGTACACATCGGCGTTGGTGCTGTTCTCGATCTCGATGCCCGTGACGTTACCATGCACGACGTTATCGCGCACGATGATCGGCGCGCGACTCTGCCCGACATAGATCGCGGCGTCGCGGATGCCCGTCACCGTCAAGCCTTCGATCAGCACGTCGGTGCATTCGACGGGATACACGCCGTACAAGCCCGTGTTTTCGATGATCAGATCGCGGTACACCACGCCGCGCGCGCCGACAGTCAGCACGCCGTTGCCAATATAATTGCGAATGCCGACGCCCTCCAAGGTGATCCCGTTGCCCGACGTGTTGAAGCCGTCCGAGAGCGTGTTTTCGCCGTCGAGCCACGCGCGCCCGGTTTCTGGCGGCAGGCTGGCATCGATTTCGCCGCGAACCGTGATGTTTGGGCGGTCGATGTAGACTGTCTCATGATAGACGCCAATCGGGATCAGCACGGTATCGCCCGGCTGCGCCAGATCGACGGCGGCTTGGATCGTCGTCTCCACGCGGATCGTGCGCGCGGCGGGCGCAGCGCCGTCCGTCGAGACGAACGCCGATACTTCCGCTGGCGCACCTGTAACGGCGTCCGCCACGCGCGCGGGGTTGTCGATGGGCGCGACAACGGGCAAGCCCGACGGTACACGCGCCGGAATGGCGATCAAGTCGGCGGGTTCGTCGGTCAGCGCGCCCAAGAACGCGACCAGATCATCGACCTGCTGCAACGACAGCCCGAAGCCGCGGATCTTTTCGTCGGGGATGATGCCGAAGGGCGAACCGCCGCCCGTCGCGTAGAAATCGATCACTTCTTCGAGCGTCGTGAACTGCCCAGTGTGCATGTACGGCGCGGTCAGCGCGATATTGCGCAGTCCCGGCGTGCGGAACGCCCCACCCGCATCGGGAGCGTCCACGACTTCGCCGCGCCCCAAGTCGGGGTTGTTCAGGCTCAAGTCCGGTACACCCAAGATGTGAAATGTATTGTGGGTGAAGTTGGGCAGCGCGTGACATTCGATGCAGCGCGTTTGTGCGCTGCGGAAAATGTCGAAGCCGCGCCGCTCGGACGGCGTAAGCGCGTCGGTGTCGCCGGCTGCGAAGCGGTCGAAGGGCGCATTGGTGCTGATCAGCGTGCGCTCGAACGCCGCAATCGCCGTCGTCACGCCGTCGAGGGTAATCACGTTCGGATCGGCGGCGTCGGTGCCATACGCCGCTGCAAATCGGGCGCGATATTCGGGAATCGCGCGGAGTTCTTGCAAGAGTGCGTCCAAATCTGCGCCCATCTCATCCATTTTCGTCAGCGGCTCGATCATCTGCGCTTCGAGCGAGTCGGCGCGCCCATCCCAGAATAAATGGGGGACGAAAGCGACATTCCACAGCGAGGGCGTGTGCCGCCGGAACGTGCCGCCGCCTGTTGCCGGGGAAAGCGCGCGTCCATCCGCGAAGCCCAAATCGGGATGGTGGCACGACGCGCACGCGCGCTCATTGTCGCCGGACAAGACCGGATCATAAAAGAGCAGTCGCCCCAATTCCGCTTGGCTGACAGCGATGATCGGCTCCTCTGGAAATGGCGCATCGAGTCCGCTCACAGCGCGGGCGACTTGGCGTGCGCCGCCGCCTTGCTGCGCGGGCGGGATGGGCGTGTCCTCCGACGGGGGTAGGAACGCGAACAACGTCCCCAGCGCACATGCGAAGATCAACGGCAGCAGCACGAGGACGCGCCAGCGAGATCGGCGGGCGGACGTGGTGGCACGGTGAGCGGTTTTGGGCGTCGTCGCCATGGTGAATTTCCCTTTGCGAATCGTAAATGCCCATCCAACGTGGATGGGCATTGTAACGGTTTTAGGGCGGTGTGGCGATCCCCCATTGGGGTGGGAATGATGGATTGCGTGAGTGTGTCGGGGCGAGGCACGCCGCGCCCGTCAAGTCGTTATGGATTGACCATCCACCAGCGCCCCGTTGTACTCATGCAACGTTTAGGGAGCGCGTTTTGGCGCACGTTTGAACCCGACCGCTATAATGGGTGCATACGAGATATTCGTGATCATTCAAAGGCGCGTCCTATGTCCCTGTTGACTCCGCTCGGTTTGCTCGTGGGCGCGCTTGCCGTGCCAATCCTGCTGTTGTACATGCTCCGCTTGCGCCGGCGCGAAATTGTCGTGTCGAGCAATTTTTTGTGGCAGCAAATCCTCAAAGACCGCGAAGCCAACACCCCTTGGCAAAAACTGCGCCGCAATCTGCTCTTGTTCCTGCAACTGTTGATCCTCGCGTTCTTGGCGTTCGCGCTGGCACGCCCGTACATCGTCGTGCCGGGCGTCAGCGCCGGACAGATCGCGCTGCTGCTCGATGCGTCCGCCAGCATGAACGCCACCGACGCGCCCGCCGGGACGCGCCTCGATGAAGCGAAGGCGCGCGCCGTCGAAATCGTCGATGCGATGCGCGCGGGCGATACCATGACCGTGATCCGCGTCGCCGCCGCGCCCGTCGTCTTGCTCCCGTACACGGACGACCGCGCCGCCCTGCGTGCCGCGATCCAGTCCGCCGCGCCGAGCAGCGGGAGCGCCGATTGGGACGCCGCGCTGACGTTGGCGGCGGCGGGCGCGCGGCGGGGCGACGGCGACGCGGACGCCTTCAGCACGGTCATTGTCGGGGATGGCGGCTTGGGTGATGCCGCCGATCTGCCGCCCATCCCGGGAACGCTGCGCTACGTGCCAATTGGCGCGTCCGCCGATAATCTGTCGCTGTCCGCCTTGGCGACGCGCACGGGCGTGGGCGAAACGCCGCAGTTGTTCGCGCAAGTCGTGAATCATGGCGACACCGACGCCGAGACGATCTTTTCGCTGCGTGTGGACGGCGAATTGTTCACCGCCGAACGATATACGATTCCAGCGGGCGGCGCGCTCCCGATTGTCAGCGCGGCGCTGCCAGCCGACTTCGAGACGCTCGAAGCGCGCTTGACGCCGCCCAGCGATGCGCCGTTTGCTGACAATTTGCCGACGGACAACGCCGCCTTCGCCGTCACCCCCGGCGCGGGCGCAACGACGGCGCTGGTCATGACCGACGGCAATCTGTTCTTGGAACAAATGCTGCGCACCCTGCCCGGCGTGCAGCCGTTTCGCGGGAATCCCGACGCCGGATTGCCTTCGGGCGGGACGCGCGGCTACGATTTGTACATCTTCGATGGTTGGCAGCCAGCCGCTTTCCCGGCGGAAGGCGATTTGTTGTTCATCAATCCGACACGTTCGACCGCGTGGTTCGAGGTCGGCGGCGCGGTCGAGGACGTGCGCGCTATCCGCGTGGAGCGCGCCGATCCGCGTATGGCGTTCGTGGATTTCGGCACGGTGAACGTCTTGCGCGCGAAAATGGTCGCGGCGGATTGGGCGGACGCGCTGATCGAGGCGGACGCAGGGGCGGACGGCGAGTCGCTGCCGCTGCTGTTGGCGGGCGAGGTCGATGGACGCCAGATTGCGATCCTCACGTTCGACTTGCGCGATTCGGACTTGCCGCTGCAAATCGCGTTCCCGGTGCTGATGGCATCGCTGTTGGACTGGTACGCGCCGCAAAGTCTGATCGCGGGCTTGGGCGAAGTCGGGGAGGCGGACGCGGTGGCGCTGCGGGCGGGCGATTCGTTGGCGCTGAATCTGCCGACGGGCGCGGACAGTGTGCGCGTGACGCTGCCCGACGGTGTGACGCGCGCGATTGCGCTGTCGGGCGCGCCCGTGTTCGCAGAGACGGATCAGCTCGGCGTGTATCGGGTCGAGGCGCTGGACGCGGCGGGCTTGGTGACGGATGAAGCGGCATTTGCGGTCAATCTGTTCGACCCGTTGGAGAGCGCGATTGCGCCGCGCGCCGATCTGACGTTGGGCGGGACGATCATCCCGACGACGCAGGAAGAATCGGTTGGACAGCGCGAATTCTGGTGGATACTGGCGTTGATCGGGTTGATCGTGCTGCTGGCAGAGTGGTGGGTGTACCATCGGCGGACGCGGGTGCGCTTCGCCTCGTAGGAGCGACCCGGCGGTTCGTCCGCGCGTTTCGGGTATGTCACAGCATGACTCTTGATGTCCATCAGGAAGGGAGCTGAAGACATAGAAACGGCAGCCTCACCCCCCAACCCCCTCTCCGAAAAACAGAAGAGGGGCAGACCAACGGTGTTTTGGCTCGCTCCCCTCCCCTCAGCCGAATTCGGTAGAGGGGAGGACATGTTTGGTTTTCTCGCTGATTCACCTCACCCCCTGACCCCCTCTCCACTGCGTGGAGAGGGGGTCAGGGGGTGAGGTTCTTGAAAACGTGTCCTCTCCTCAGCCAGTACGGGGGAGTCGTTTGGTAGACTATCTCCCTCTCTTTCAGGGGGAGAAAAATTGCGCGCCATAGGGGTGAGGTTGCTGTAAGAACTTCCCGGTTGGACTAGTAGGCATTGCCTCCTCTATTCGTAGCGCATCGCCATCAGCGGATCGGTGCGCGCCGCCGCTTGTGCGGGCAGCCACACCGACGCGATCACCAGAATGAGCGTCAACAATAACGTTGCGGCTATTTCTGACGGCGCGAAGTCGAAGTAAATGCCCATGACGCGCTGCAAACTGAGCTGCTGCATCGTATTGGCGAACAGGGCGATAGGCAAGCCAACGATGATCGCCATCAACAACATCAACAGCGCCTCCAGCACCATGCCGCGCGCGACTTGTCCGCGCGTCATGCCCAATGCGCGCAGAACGCCGATCTCGCGGCGGCGATCCAGCACGAATACGGTGAAGGTGCTGATCAACCCGGCAACGATGATCACGACGAACAAACTGCTCAACAGCGACGAGACGTTAGCAATCGAGGCTAAGCGTGCGCCGAAGGCAGCGATCATCTCGGCGCTGTCGAAGGTCACAACGCCGCGCGTGGCATAAGCGCGTAAAAGATCGCGGCGAACGGCGCTGGCGTCCGCAGCGGGCGTAAGCTGGACGCTTAAGCGGTCGATTTCGCTGTCACCCCACAACCGCGCGTACACGGCGCGATCCAGCACCATACTGATCGCGTCAACGCTGATGCCGCCGAGCGCCGTCCCAACAATCTCGAAGGTCGTTTCGCCCGTTGGCGTCTCCAGCGTCAATAACCCGCCCGGCTTCAGCCCCGCGCCCATCGCGGCGAATCCAGTGTTGAGCAAGAGCGCGGGGCGATCCGCGTCCATCAGTCGATCATACGCCGTCGCCTCATCGCCGTCATTCCAGATGAATGCGCCGCCCGCCGCGCGAAATGCCGCCAGATCGACGGCGCGCACGCTGTAGCGCGTTCCGGCTTGCTCGAAGGTCGCCAGCGACTCGGCGATCAAGCCGCTCACATCGGCGCGCGCCGCGATACCCGCGATCACATCGTCGGGGATGGCGATCAGCGGCGTGAATGGGTTCGATCCCGCGCCGCTCACGGTCAAATCACCGACATTTTCGCCGCGCGACCATCTGTCCGTATAGGCAGTGTAGCCGAAGTTGGACGAGGCGATGAACTGGCTGAACGCCACCCCGAACATCAACAGCATCGTCGTCGCCAAGACCCGTTTGGGGCGGCGCGTCAGGTTGCCGGCGGCGATCATGCCCGTCACGCCGAACATGCGCGCTAACAGCGGGGGCAGAAAGCGGCTGAGGGCGATCAACAGCGGTGCCAGTAACAGCAAGCCGATGAAAATCGATATGAACACGCCGTTGGTGCCAAACTGCGCGGCGATCAGCGGCGGGACATTGAGCGTACCGGACAGCAGCGCCATCCGCATCACCAGCAAACCGCCAAACAACACAAATGCGATGATCATCTGTCTGACGGGGAATGCCATCCGTCCACTATCGGCGCGCACGCCTGCCATCGCTTCGACTGGATCGACGCGCGCCGCTGCGCGTCCGGGCAGGTAGCCCGCCAGTGCCGATATCCCGATCCCGAAGGCGAACGCCAGCGGTGTCAGCCACGTTGGCACAGTCAGCGCGGCTTGGCTGCGCAGCGGCGATGATCCCAAAAACTCTTGCGGGAGCAGCTTCGCGCTGCCGCCGAGCTTGACCATCACGTAACCGAGTGCAATCCCGATCAACGTGCCAACAACGCCGAGCGCGGCGGCTTCTAAAACATACAATCGGGTCAGCCGCCGCCGTTCCATGCCAAACGCGCGCAAAATGCCGATCTCGCGCCGTCGTTCTGCGACTGCCACATTCATCGTATTGAAGATCAAGGTTGCGCCCAAAATCATGATCATCACCGAGATGACGGAAATCAACATCGACGAGAGGATGGTGAACTGACTCGCCGCGTTCTGTCGCGCCGCCGGAGTATCGACTACAGCATTCGCCGGAAGGCGTGCCGTCAGCGCCGCGCGTACTGCGTCGGGCGCATCGGTCAGGATGCTGATCGAATCGAAGGGCGCACCCAACCCGGCGGCGTCGTGCGTCGTCATGATAACGAGATCGCCGCCGTTCAGCCGCGCCGTCCCGGTCGCACCCGACAACAAGCCGACCACCGTCAAACTACGCACGCCGCCTGCGCCGATCAGGGTCAGCGGATCGCCCAATGCGATGCCTTTTTCGTCCGCATAGCGCGCGGTCAACACGGCTTGACCCGGCGCATCGAGCCATCCGCCCGCATCAAATGTGTAAGCGCGAAAATCGCGGTCACGCGCCGGATCGACGCCGAAAAACACGAGCAGTTCGCTTTGTCCCAGCAGCAGCCCGCCGCCCGTGTACAACGGCGCGGCGTTCGCTACACCGTCCGTCGTCTGTACCATGTCGAGCAAGGAGGCGATCTCGTCGGCGGTCAGCGTGGTAGCGTGTGCGCGCACGTCCAGCGCAGCGCTTCCGCCCAAATCACTTGTGGTCTGGTCGAGCGACGCGGTGAGCGCCACCGCCAGTGTTGGCGTGAAGATGAATGCGGCAACGCCCATGATGATGCCCAACAGTGACAGCAAGGCACGCAGCCAGCCGCGTTGGAGGTGACGGAGATTGAGAAGTCCAAGAAGCGTACTCATCAGATTATCCTGCTTTTATGCGTGCTGCGCCGCGAGTGTCTCGACGATGCGTCCATCGGTGAGCGTGATGATGCGATCCGCATACGCAGCGGCTTTCGGGTCGTGCGTGACCATCAGAATCGTGCGCTCGCGCGTCTCGACGAGTTCGCGCAGCAAATACATCACGTCTTCGCCCGTCTTGGAATCGAGATTGCCCGTCGGCTCGTCCGCCAGCAGCAGCGGCGCATCGTTGATCAGCGCGCGGGCGATGGCGACGCGCTGCTGTTGTCCGCCCGACAGTTCGTCGGGACGATGATTCAGCCGCGCCTCCAAACCGACGGTTTTCAGCAGTTCGACTGCGCGGGCGCGCACAACATTCAGCTTTGCGCCGTCGATCAACAGCGGCAACGCGACGTTTTCGACCGCTGTCAGCGTCGGCAGCAGATTGAATGCTTGAAAGATCAGCCCGACTTGCTTCCGTCGGAAACACGTCAGCGCAGCGTCGTCCATCCGACTGATCGTCTCGCCAAACAACGTGACCTGCCCGCTGGTCGGCGTCGCTAATCCGGCGACCAGATGCAGCAGCGTGCTTTTTCCGCTGCCCGATGCGCCCATAATCGCTAAAAATTGTCCCGCCGGAACGTTCAACGACACATCATCGAGCGCGCGGACGGCGGCGCTCCCCGTTCCGTAGACTTTCGTGACCTGATTGAGTTCAATGCTCATGACTTCCCCCGTTGGTACGAAATAGGCTCTTGATGCGGGTTTCACATTGGCGCAGCCAGCGGATATCGGCTTCGGCGTGCAGCAGCGCCACATCGATCAGGATGAGCTGCAAGACGCTCTCACGTTCAACGGCTTGGCGCGCTTCGGGCGTCGGGGCGGACGCCGCATCACGGCGCGCGGCTTGCTCGATGCAAAATTTGCGATCCGTGAGCTGCATCATCTGTTTGAGATAGACGCCCTGCTGTGCGCCCACCACCGACAGCACCGCGTCGGTATCATCCGCCTCCATGAACAGGATACGCACGAACAATTCATCGCGCAGGTTGCGCGGTTCGGGCTTGAGCGCGCGCGTCCGCCAATCCGCGAATTCGGCGTGTCCGGCTGGCGTGAGGCGATAGACTTTTTTATCGGGCTTATCATCCTGTTCGACGGCATCGTGCTGGATCAGCTCGTCCGCTTCGAGCCGACTGAGCGTCGTATAGATTTGCCCAACGTTGAGATTCCAAAAGTCGCCCAATTTGTCATCGAAGGCGCGCTTGAGGTCGTAACCGTGACGCGGTGCTTGGGCGAGGATGCCCAAGAGCGCATGTTTGACCGACATAATCCCCCGTTCGTGCATAGACGGTTCTATACATAAAAGTATATATTCAATTGAGTAGGATCAATCCGTCGAAGGATGGAGATTTTTGAGAAAATGGGGTTTGATTTCGTTAGGTTGCGCCAGTGAGGGGATGACACGGTTTCAAGAACCTCACCCCCGACCCCCTTTCCACTGCGTATAGAGGGGGAACACAAGGCGGAAACTCCCCCTCTCCACAACGTGGAGAGGGGGTTGGGGGGTGAGGTGAATCAGGGAGAAAACCAAACATGTCCTCCCCTCTCCACTGCGTATAGAGGGGGAACACAAGGCGGAAACTCCCCCTCTCCACAACGTGGAGAGGGGGTTGGGGGGTGAGGTGAAGCGATCCGAAACTGAAGTCAGTTAATCCGCGATACCCACTTTTTGCCGTACATACGCCGCTTCGACCACCGCGCGCAGCAGAAATTCCGCCGTATCCTCCACGCCGATTTCCTGATAGCCCACGCCCGGCAGCCGATTGAGCGTCACCTTATAGACGCCGCGCGCGGGCTTGTCCACCAGTGCGGGCGGGCAGACCGCGACCCATTCCAAGCGACTGGCTTCCAAAATGGCGAGTTGGCGCGCATGGTCGCGGGTGATTTCGACAAAGGGCGGCGGCACGACCGGATAAAACAGCCAACCCGACAACAAACACACAGCACGTTTGATCCCCGCCGTCTCCAGCGCCTTCACAATGTGCGCCGTGCCGTCGGAAAACACCTGAGTCGCGCTTAAATCGGTACCCGTCCCAAGCGTGATCACGGCGGCGGCGGCGTTCGCCACCGTGCGCTGAAGCGCGTCGGCGTCATTCAGTTCGCCGCCCATTACGGTCAAGTGGGCGTCCGTCACGGTGATTTTTTGCGGGCTGCGCGCCAATGCCGTGACACTCCAACCGCGCTTCAGGGCGGCTGCCAGCACGTGGCTGCCTGTTCGCCCCGTCGCCCCAAATAAAGCAATGTGCATCCGGTTATTCCCCTGTGACCGCGCGTACTAGACCGGGAACGCCGGCATCTTTAGGGATATTGCCCACTGTCTTGTGAATCAAGCCGTCGCGCACATAGTAGGTGAACCATTCGGGATCGAGCTTCACCGCTTTGCCCGTCGGTTGTATGACCGGGATACCACGCACCAACCCCCGATAGTCGATCACGCCCGTCTGTGTCCCGGTTAAATTCACCTGAAATTTGACGTGCTGCGGGGTTTCTTCGAGGTACTGCTCATTGAATTGGAAATCCGGCAGCGCCCGCTTGCGCGCCTTGTGCATGTCCAGCGATTGCGCCTTGCCAATCCGAATGAATAAGCTGATGGGGAACGGGATGACCCCTTGTAGTTGATAGTCGGGCGCGATCAATGCTAACGCCTTGTCCCATTCGCCCGCCTCGACTGCCCGTAGATGTTGAACGACGATCTCTTTTGCCGACATATTTTCACTCCTGATTGTTAGCTAACTGACAAATGATGCGTAAAAGTAAGCATTGTCAATCAACGCGCATAGGGGCAGTCCAGTGGGACATCCGCCGGATCGCGCTTTAGACTCATCCGCCACGATTCGGGCGTGCGCTCTCAACCTTGAATTACGCGCCTGTGTGCTGATGGATCAACAAATTTTGATACGCTTGCAACAACAGCCGCCGGAACAACAAGCGTTCTTCGAGCGTCATGCCCTGCGTCGTTTGGTCTTCGATCTCGCGCCACACCTGCTGCAATTGATATTGCAGCGCGCGTCCCGATTCAGTCAGATAGACGTGCAGCACGCGCTGATCAACCTTATCACCACGCCGTTCGATCCAGCCGCTGTGTTCCAAGCGTTGCAGCATATTGGTCACGGTCGCCCGCTGCACATGCAGACGGTCGGCAATTTCGGATTGCGTCGCGCCTTCTTCTTGGAGCAGCGAGACGAAAAACATCTCCTGACCCACATGCAGCCCAATTTCGTTGAGCATGGTATCGGAGATCGCACGGCGGAGCTTGCACACTTCCATCAGGACAAAACTGATGGAGTCGGAAATCGAAAACGCATCCATCCTACGCTTCATTTCTCGCATCGATAGGACGATGGATGAAACCGACGTTTGTTATTCGGCTAACTAAACTATAGCCATAAAAAAGGGATTGTCAAGCGCATTTCGTGGATGATGGAGAATGCTTCGCTGTTATGGGGTGGCGAGTTTGCCGACGATGGTGGCGATCCGCCGAATGCGCGTCGCTTCGGCTTTGGCATCCAACACGTGGCGCACATATTCCTTGCGCATCGTGTGCGAGAGCGCGTCGAAGGCAGCCCGCGCGCCTGACTCGGCGGCGAGTGCTGCGGCGAGATCGTCAGGAACATCGACGGTTCGCGGCTCGGTATCCAGCTCAATCGTGACCGCGAGTTCGTCGCCTGCCTTGACGCCCGCCGCGTTTCGATGTTCGGCGCTCAACGCCAGCATGAACACAGCGCCAAACGCCGCCACGGTGATGGAATAGGTGTAGCCATTGAGGGTCACTTTGACGCGCGGCTTCTTGCCCGCGCCCAAGTCTGCGATGATCTCAGCCGGGACACGGATGCCAGTCGCGTTCTTGCCTTCAGCTTGGATAATTGTGGTGGTGAAAGTGGTCATGCGCTAGGGCGCGGTGCAATCAGCCCGACCACGTTCCATAGCCGCCGTCCGGTGTTTCGCCGCCTGGCGTGGTACTGGCAGGCGCATCGTTCACCGTTGGGCTGGCGACGGGCGCGCTGCCGTTGGTGGTGGGGGTTGGAGGTGGCACGGATGCCGAAGCGGGTTTCGCGGCG
>Ga0163144_10001235_pt1 | contig 60313 bp, 46 predicted proteins | sample OliLak19BULKMAT1_FD_123175 | JGI IMG/M metagenome (GOLD analysis project Ga0163144, IMG submission 123175) | Freshwater microbial mat bacterial communities from Lake Vanda, McMurdo Dry Valleys, Antarctica - Oligotrophic Lake LV.19.BULKMAT1 | ecosystem: Environmental > Aquatic > Freshwater >...
AACAACTTCGAACTCGCAGCACCATCTTCGCCCATGCCGGTCAAAATAATACTTAAAATTTTCCCATCGAAATTTTCCGCCACTGTTTTTAACAACACATCCACAGATGGCCGGACAAAACAAACTTTTTCACCTTGATTTAAATCAATGCGATATTCATTACTTAAATTTTTCTTTAAAAGCATATGATAATCACCTGGAGCTATAAGACATTGGCCGGAAATTAATTGATCTCCATGCTTGGCCTCTTTGACCTGAACAGGCGAGAGCTTAGATAAGGAAGCTGCCAGCTTTTCTGTAAAAAATGCTGGCATGTGCTGCACTAAAAGAATTGGAATGTTTAATTTATTAGTAATCTGACTAAACACCTGCGCCAAAGCATCAGGTCCTCCCGTCGAGCAACCGATGCAAATTAATTTAGGCCGAGTCACAAATGAGGCCAGTACAGTTTTTAAAGTTGCTTCAGTTGCAACAGAGATCGATTTAAGCGCTGGTCTTGGTCTTAGAACTTTAATTTTTGGTAATAATTCGTCTCTAATCATTTCGATACTCTGTTCAATAGAACCATTGCCAACAATTTTGGTTACAAAATCATCGGCGCCTTCATTGAGTGCAGCAATTGATTGCTCCGCGGCCTCATTTGACACAGCTGAAAAGATGATGACGTTAATGGATTTGTTAAATTTTCTTAGTTCACGAATGGTCTCAAGTCCATTCATAATGGGCATTTCCATATCTAAAATCATCAAATCTATACCATGATTTTGTTTAATGATATCAAGAGCAATTTTTCCATTACTAACAGCTTTAAATACCTCAACATCAGGCACATTTGAAAGTGCCTGAGTAATGGCGGTGCGGTAAACAACAGAATCATCAACAATTAGAACTTTCATTTACACCTGTAGTTTATTTACATATTGAGTCAGGATAGCAGCAATATTTGAGAGTGTTTTTGAGGCCTCTTGCGCACTACTTGCATCTTTTCCGGTGCTGCTGGCAGCAACAGAAACTTGCGAAATATTTTGGTTAATTTGTTTAACGCCTTCAGCAGATTCAGTCACAATACGTGTCACTTCGTTGGTGGTGGCCGCTTGTTCTTCAACAGCAGCGGCGATATTTCCTGCATAGCCATTTAATTTTTCGATGGCATTAGAAATATTTCCAATGGCAGAGACAGCTTCTTTGGCATCAGTTTGAATCGCCTCAATTTTTTTAGTGATATCATCTGTTGCTTTAGCGGTTTGTTTTGCTAACTCTTTTACTTCATTGGCAACCACCGCAAATCCTTTACCTGCATCCCCTGCTCTTGCCGCCTCGATGGTAGCATTAAGCGCCAGAAGATTTGTTTGCTGCGCGATGGAAGAAATTACTTTAATTACATTTCCAATATCAGTACTACTTTGTCCAAGCTGATTGATGATTGAATTTGTTGATTTGGCCATTTTCATTGCTTCATTGGACATTTGTGAAGACTCATTAGTGGTTTTAGTAATTTCTTTAATCGAGGCCACCATTTCTTCCATAGATGTTGCGACAGTTTGTACACCAGCATTCACTTCTTCAGATGCTACACTGGCAGTATTAGCTTGAGCAGAAGTCTCTTCAGCAGACGCCGAAAGACTATTTGAAATCGCAGTTAGATTTATCGCTGACTTACTTAATTCATCCGCATTTTGAGTCAGCGCACTGACAAGTTGGACTTTGTCAGTAACCAGATCCCATGTCACCATTGCACCTAAGTATTTCCCATTTAAATCAGAAATTCCAGATACTAATAAATCCAAACTCTCTTCTCCTAATTTTATAATTGCTTTGTGTGGAAGATTTCGTGGATCGCTAATAATTTTTCTTTGAACTTCTGGACGACGATGAAAAATATCAATCATTTTACCAGTTAAATTCTCTACTCGATCTGGCAATAGTTTCTCAAGTTTTTTCAAAGTACGGGCCGAAGCCTCATTCATATAAATTAACTTCCCTTCTGGCGTTGAAAACAATGTATTGATGGGTGACTTTTCGATCATTTGTGTATATCTCTGCATTTCTGTTTCAATTTTAAAGGACTCAAGCTTTTGCGCTGTAATGTCACTGGCAAGTTTAATCACCTTTACTGTTTTTCCCGAATCGTCTCTAACAGGATTATATGAGGCCTGAATCCAGACATCTTTACCGGATTTTGAGATACGACGATAAGCACCCGTATCAAAATCACCCTTACCTAATTTTTTCCAGAATTGAATATATTCAGGAGATCCGGTGTAAGTTGGATCACAGAAGATTCTATGATGCTTTCCTTTTATCTCATCCAGAGCATAACCCAAAGCATTGCAAAAATTCTCATTGGCGGTAATCACAGTACCATCAAGATTAAATTCAATCATCGCTTGTGAATCTGATAGTGCTTTTAAAATTAATGTTGCGTCATCATTCTCTTCCTTGCTCATAAAATCTCCCTATTCTTCAAGTTTAAGTATTTTTTGTAAATCAATTTTAATTAATAATTTTTTATTTAATTTATAAGCACCAATAATAAATTTCTTTAGTCCTTCACGAAGTGTATCTGGTCTCTCTTCAAAGTTTTTCAATTCTAGGTCCATAACATCTAAAATCTCATCCACTTCTAGAGCATAAAGTGAGTCACCCGAACGGACGATTATATTCATGTGATCAAGATTCCCTTCTTCAGCAATACCAAAAAGAATTCGTAGGGAAACTGCCGTCACAATTTGTCCACGAAGGTTAATCAGTCCTTTGATACACTTAGGGGCAAGAGGAATCGGAGTGACTTTTTGTGCCTTGATAACTTCTTGTACCCCTAGTACAGGAACACCATAGAATCCATCGGCCAAGCGAAATCCACACAACTGCTCTACTTCATCTTTTTTTAATGTTTTTGTTTGTTCGATTTCTGTCATGCGCGTACCTCATTTTTTGAAAATTTTTGCAGTCCCATAATTTCCATTACATCTAAAACAGTCACTGTTTGGTTATTTATAAAAACGCTCCCTTCAAAACCCTTTCTGTCAGCAATTTTCAAATCAACTTTTTGATCCGTAATGGCGATATCAAAGATTTCGTGGATCACAAGTCCATAATAAACATTATTACTTTTTATAATGATTGCTTGAAACTTAGACTCTTGGTCTTTCTTGGTCAGATCTTCCCCTTTACCGGCGAAATTTAATGTCTTTTCAATCTCCACCAAAATCATCGCTTGTTCGCGGTACCTCACTATCGGTAAGCCTCCACTCCATTGAATATCCTTCACATTAAATTCTTCTAAGCGATGAACTAAATTTAAAGGAACAGCATATAGACGTAGATCAAACAATTTACACAATATATATTCACTAAGACTCACTGACGAAGTATCTTCAGTTTGTTTCTCATCAATTAAACTCTCCACCTTGTTAGATTTTCCGGCATCAACCGAAAAATAATAACCAAGCGAGTCCAATATTAATGATACTGAACCATCTCCCATAATAGTGGCCCCTGCATATTGAGGCAGACTTTTCATATTTCGGGCCAGAGGTTTTACAACAATCTCCACCGTATCAAGAATATTATCAACAATAAGGCCATACATTTTTTTCTCGGCACTGAGGAAAACAATATTAACGCCATCTATCTTTTTTTCGTCAGGCATATTTAAACTTTTCGATAAACGATAAATAGGAATAATCTTACCGCGTAATCTAAAAAATTCTTGGTCTTGAATTTTTTCAATTTTTTCAGATATTTCAGTTTCATCGATTCGTACCAGTTCAACGATATTAATTTGTGGCAGAGCAAATTTTTGTCCACCTGATTCGACAACAAGCGCAGGTACAATGGCCAAGGTTAAAGGGATTTTAAGTTTAAATATTGATCCCACACCAACTTTTGTATTAACTTCTACACTGCCGCCGATTCGCTCGACATTACTTTTAACCACGTCCATGCCGACGCCGCGACCAGAAATATTTGTTACTTTTTCGGCAGTAGAAAATCCTGGCGCAAAAATAAATTGCAAGATTTGTTTTTCATTAAGTTGAGATCCTTGCGCGTCGGTGATGATGCCATTGTCGATGGCCTTTTTTAGAATTTTATTTTTATCAATGCCACGCCCATCATCTTGAATCTCAATAGTGATTTGTCCACTCTCGTGATAGGCCTTAACTAAAATTAATCCTTCTTCTTTTTTACCTTGCTTAAGCCGCTCACTAGGAACTTCTAACCCATGATCTAAGGAATTTCGAATAATGTGAGTTAATGGGTCTTTGATCGCTTCAAGTAGTGTGCGATCTAGTTCAGTATCTTTTCCTACGATTTCTAGGCGCACTTTTTTTCCAACGTCTCTAGAAAGATCACGAACTAATCTTTCAAATTTTGTTAGGATTGGCCCCACCGGTTGCATTCTTGTGGTCATTACATCAGTTTGTAATTCAGTGGTTATAACATTTAATTGTTGGGCCAGGGCGGTTAATTCAGGTGAATTGGAATGAGTCGCATGTTGTAAAATTTGATTTCGGCTAAGAACTAACTCTCCCACCACATTCATAATTTTATCTAATAAAGAGACGTTCACTCTTACTACACTGTCTTGAATTTGAGATTGGGTCTCAACCTCAGTGCGCACTTCTGGAACTGCAGCAACAACTCTTGGTGCAACAACAGGCGCTGCAACTTTTAAATTAGGAATTTCTTGAAATATAACTTCATTCTCAATAGGTGCTACGGCAATAGCAATTGAATTCTCTGGTTTTAAAATTTTGTTTAATTCACTGACAATCAAAGAATAATCGATATTACTTTCCACTTCATTTTTATCAATATATTTTAACATTTCAAGGCAAGCGTCAAAGGCCTTTAAAAGTGTATCCATAATTGAGGTGGTGAGTGTTAACTTTTTATTTCGCAGTAGATCTAAAATTGTTTCTGTGACGTGAGTAAGCTCTTGCAGTTTTTTAAACCCTAAAAAGCTGGTGGAGCCTTTTAGAGTATGAACCTTTCTAAAAATAGAATTTAACAATTCAAAATTTTGATTATTTTTTTCAAATGCTGATAGCTCATCAGCAATAGTTGAAAGTCCCTCGAGAGACTCTATTAAAAATTCATCTAATAATTGATTTCTTGGCATCGAAAGATATTAACACAAATATTTTTCAGACAAAGTTCAATTAGAGTAAATTTTACTCTAAGAAAACAAAGAAAAATATTTAAGTATTATACTTATGCGGTCAAAGAAAAGGTATTAATCAATTTCTTTGGAAGGGAAATAACAAAAGTTGTATTGGTGGTGGCAGATTTAATATACATTTCACCTTGATGTGCATGCAGAATTTTTCTCACAATACTTAAACCAAGCCCTGTTCCCTGACCTTTAGCTTTTGTAGTGAAAAAAGGTTGCATAATTTTTTCTTTAATTTCATCCGAGATGCCAGTCCCCGAATCAATAATTAAGATTAATACCTTATCGCCTGAGTCTTCTACTTCTACTCGCACCCAAGGAGAGGGAGAATCTTGTATCGCATCAAAAGAATTATTAACTAGATTTAAAATAACTTGCGAGATTTGTACTGGCCGACAAGAAATACTTAAATTATTGTCCAAGACTGGAAGTTGCAAATCTACTTGATGATTGCGCAATTTTGAATCACAAAGGGAAAAAGTGTCTTCTAATAATCTGGCAACGAGAATTTCTTCAAAAGGATCACCTTCTCCTTGTCTAGAAAAAGATTTTAGACCTTTAATAGTTTTGACAATTCGATCAACTGTTTTGACGATTTTTTTACCAATGAAGTTTAACTCGTCTTTTTGTATATTTTCTGCAATTGAGAGTGAAATTATTTTTTCAGCATTACCATAAATAATAGACAAAGGATTATTAATTTCATGTGCCATTCCTCCGGCCATTTCACCTAGACTGGCCATTTTTGATTGATGGTGCAAGATGAGTTCATTATTTATTTTATCGGTGTCGTCGCGGCAAATCCCGATGAGCTGAACTAGCTTATCTGCATCATTATAAAATGCCTTGGCCTCAAAACTAAAGATACGAATTTGTCCGTCCATCCGAGTGAGTCTAGTATTTAATTTCACATGACCAGAAAACCCAGCTTGCTTGGAAATTTCTTTTAAAAAAGTTTCAAATCCTCCTTCTAGTGATTTATCAAACAACTCTCGTGGATCAATTACAGACGATGCCTGAATCAGATTATATACGAGCTGATCAAGCTTTAGCACTTGTGTCTCAAAATGATAGTCCCATGTCCCTAGACCTGAGGCTTCTAGAGTTAGAGTTAATTTAGAAGTTGATTCATCTAATTTTTTATTCATATTTGCAAAATCTGTAACATCGGTAAATGAGCACACCATACGAAGCGGCTTTTCATCACTTCCTTTAACTGTACTTGATCTGCACATTAGTTTTTTAAAACGGCCATTTTTGTGCATAAATGAAGATATGTGAGCAAATGGGATATCAAAATTAAGACAAGCCTCTAGTAACGCCATGACTTTGTCTAAATCATTCGGATGGATAGTTTTTTTCCAAAAATGAGAATTATTTTCAATATCACCAACATTATATCCCAGTATATTTAGCCAGCGATCTGAGTATTTAATTTGATTAGTAACTAAATCCCAATCCCAAATACCATCATTAATAGCGGCCAGGGTCAGTTTATTTAATTCATCTGTTTTGGCCTTTTCTTGTTGTGTAAACTTTTCGGCGGTGATGTCTCTTCTCACGGAAACATAACTTTGCACCACATTAGCCGAATCTAAAAAAGGAATAATAACACTATCAACCCAATAATATGTTCCATTTTTATTTTTATTTTTAACATCGCCGCGCCAGACTCGCCCATTACTTATACTCTCCCACATTTCCATGAAAAAAATATCGCTGTGATAATTTGCATTAACCATCCTATGTGTCTTGCCGCACAACTCATCTGAACTATACCCTGACAATTCACAAAACTTATCATTTACATAAAAAATAACACCTTGAGCGTTAGTCATAGAAACAATATGCGTCTGGTCAATTCCGGATTTATAAAAGTTAAGCACTTCTCTGGCACTTTTCTCCTTAGAAATATCTAAGACGGAACCTAGAAAACCTATTACTCTTCCTTGTACATCTTTCATCGCAGTCGCTTGAGCTTTAACCCAAGTGATTTTTTTATCGTGTCTTAAAAAACGATATTCCCTATCAAAGTTTTCGCGCCCCTGGGTAAACTCCTCCCAAAAATAGGTTAGTTCGGCTCGATCATCAGGATGCAGGGCCCGCGCCCAACCATATCCCTTTGCCTCTTCATTGGTTAAGCCTGAAATCTCAGACCATTTTTTATTTACGTAATGACATTTACCTTCAAGATCTGTTTGATAAAGACCAACAGGTAAACTGTCTAGGAGTTGACGTGTGAAATTCTCTTTTCTTGAGGTATTGTTTGTAAGTCGTTTTTGCAATATTAAATCGTGTTTAAATTTTCGTTGCAACAACCTTCCCACAAAAATGGAAAAGAGGGAGCACAGGAAAACTAAAACGAGGATCACAAATCCCATTATCTTTGTGCTTCGAATATGCTGTTCATGAATACTTATTTCTGAAAATGCCTGAGAGCTAAATTCTTTTTTTAAAATATCCAAGTTTTTTAAAAACTTTGCATAGGCTTGATCCATTTTTGCCATTTCAGCAGCAGCGATAGTTATATTATGCAGTCGATAATTTAGAAAAACTTTACTGGCGCCTGCATATATTGTTTTGACGTTATCTTCAATTTCAACTTTTAAAGTGTTATTAAAATGATATTTATTTTCAAGATGAGATAACAAACTCTTCCAGTTTTTATTAAAACTATCATTGCCAATATTGATCTGCAATGTTTCATGCGCTATATCTCCACTAATAAAAATATCATTTCCTGCAGCATCAAGGGTGGAAACCGCATTTTGTATTTGTGAAATATCACTAATACGCTCCATCCAAAACCGATTTACTTTAATAGACTCTGAAAAATCATCTAATACCTTTTTGGTTAAGCCAAAGTCCAATAGGATCAACAACACATTGATAAAAATAGTGAACGCGTAGAGGCGATTTAATGTTTTGCTACTTATGGTCGCTTTCAATCAAATACTTATCGAAATAAAAGATATTTAAATAAGTACTAAGTTGAAGTTTTGTTTAAATTTTATATGTCACACGAAACCAATCGGGATTTACTTCTTCCTGTAGATCGAATTTAAGTTCATCACCAACACAGAATTGTCCCATGAGTTTTATCTGATCTTTACTCATGCGTTTTTTTTGAAACTCAAATTTCAATAACTTATTTTCAAAACATACTTGATATTCAATTGAAAATTTACTATCGCTTAAAAACCGAGTAATACGCGCCAGTTTATGCTCTACTGCTATGTTTTTTGTTTTGATATAGACATGCGCGCACATGGGCATTTGATGACGATCAAGTTTTATTAATTGGGCCAAACGCTCAGTCTCTGGATCATGAGTCATGCGTACTATTTGGTGGCACCAATCATTACTAGGCATAGGGCAAGTCTCATTATTGGGGCAAGGATAGGCCACCTGCCAATTTTTTTTAATTAACATCTCTCGAAGATTTTTTAATTTGTTAAAAACTTCAGGAGTACCTGGTTCAATGAAAAATAAAATATCTGGATTTATTTTTTCAAAATATTTTTCAAAATCATATTCTGACATTTCGTTAAAACTATTTCCAAAAAAAAGACAACGCTCATTTTCTTTTTGAATATCTTTGATAAAAACTTCCTGCGGTGAAACACCCATCACTTCGGCGCCGAAGTGATATTTGTTTAGCTCCACTTTCATTTGTTTTAACATCAAAGGAGCATTATCTATGGCATAAACCTGCCCTTTCCCCTCATTTTGCAAGTAAGCAATACTATAAGTTCCGGGACCTGAACCTATATCAAAAAAATCTGCCGCTAAAACTTTTTGCTTAACAGCTTCTGGCAAACGACTTAAAACAAAAGAAAACTTAGGAAGATTAGTTGGTAAATAAAAAGCCGCATACGCCTCAACCATTTCTGCATCAAGGCGATAGTCAGCTATTTTTTTTCGATTGGTGGTGAAATTTTGTGAAATTTCTTTAAGACAAGAAATTAAGCGATCTTCATTCACAAATTCTTATCTTTTAGAAATATCCACGTACTCGCGCGTCGTCGGTCCAATATAAATTTGGCGTGGACGCGAAATTTTGGTTTCTTTATCTTCAGTCATTTCTTTCCACTGTGCCAGCCACCCTGGCAAACGGCCAAGCGCAAACATCACGGTAAACATATTGGTGGGAATTCCGAGTGCGCGGTAAATAATCCCAGAATAAAAATCTACATTGGGATAAAGTTTTCTTTCGATAAAATAAGGATCTTTAAGTGCCACTTCTTCTAGGCCCTTCGCAATCTCGAGTAGTGGATCGTTCACGCCTAATTTTAAAAGAACGTTATCACAGGCTTTTTTAATAATTTTAGCTCTTGGATCGAAATTTTTATAAACTCTGTGACCAAAGCCCATCAATCTGAAAGTGTCGTTTTTGTCTTTTGATTTTGCGATAAACTTTTTGTAATCGCCGCCATCTTTAGCGATTTCTTCTAGCATTTCAAGCACCGCTTGATTCGCCCCACCATGTAATTGTCCCCACAGGGCATCAATGCCCGATGAAACAGAAGCAAATAAATTGGCCTTAGAAGATCCCACAGTTCTAACTGTCGTCGATGAACAGTTTTGCTCATGATCAGCGTGAAGAATTAATAAAATATCCAGTGCGTTGATGACATCTTGCGAGGCCTGAAAACCCGGACCAGAAAACATCATATTAATAAAATCTGCTGAATAAGATAATTTTGGATCTGACTCTACTGGCAGCAGTCCCATAGCGCGGCGATAAAAATAAGCTGAAATAATTTTTACTTGCGCCATTAATTGCGTAATCACTTTATCCCGTTGCGGGGCACTTAAATCTTGTTCAATAAATTCTGGATAAAAAGCTGAAAGCGCTGAAGTTACCGAGGCAATCACACCCATGGGATGAGCATTGCGCGGGAATTGATCTAAAATATTTTTAATTCCCTGAGGTAATTTTGAAGACTGTCCTACTTTTTCATTAAATGTTTTTAGTTCCGCTGTGCTTGGTAATTTTCCGTTAACAAGTAAATAAGAAACTTCCGCAAAATTTGATTTTTCTGCCAGTTGATCAATTTGATAACCGCGATAATGAAGAATTCCTTTTTCACCATCTAAAAAAGTAACGTTGGATTTACATGAACCCGTGTTCATAAAACCAGCATCAAGAGTGATGTAGCCTGTTTTAGCTCTGAGGGAGCTGATGTCGATGGCCTTTTCTTTTTCCGTGCCTTCGATAACTGGAAACTCTAACTCTTGTCCTGCAACAATTAATTTTGCAACTTCGGCCATACATTCTCCAATGCTATAAATAGTATATGTCTAGTTTAACTGCGTTGCTTGCGAATCAGAAATAAATTTATCAGGCGTTTTTTGCCCAGCTCACTGGGTCTTTATGCCAGGACTTTAATAAATCAATTTCCTCAGGTTTAAGCATTTTTAATTCTTGTGCGATTGTAATGATCTGGGAAAAATTCGTCAAACTATAGAGAGGAATTTTGTATTTCTGCAGAACCTCGGCAGAAGCGGGCATTTGATAATCAACGATACAAAAGGCCCCCACCACAGTAAGGTCGGCCTGATGACAGCCCTCTATCGCCTCAGCTAAACTCTTGCCTTGATTAACTAAATCTTCAATTAACAAAACTTTTTGCCCAGGTTTGAAATCTCCTTCAACTTGATTTTGTTTGCCATGCTCTTTTGGTTTTCCCCGCACATAAATCATCGGCAAGTTTAAATGATCGGCCAATATGGCGGCCCAAGGAATTCCCGCGGTGGCCAGGCCCGCCAAGATTTCAAATTTTTCTTTCATGGCAGTGATTTGATTTTTCCATTCTTTAATCACTTCGGCGCGAGCACTGGTATTGCTAAGTAGCTTTCGGTTATCGCAATAAACCGGACCCTTAAGACCTGAAGCATAGGTAAAAGGATGACTTGGTGAGAGCTTTAAGCATTCCAATGAAATTAGTAGATTAGCTATACTTTTCGTCATTTTTACAAACTCACAACACATTGCAGCAAATACTGTTATGTTACCCCAAATTTTTCCCATTTTAAAACAAAGGGCGGCCAATGAGAACAAAAAATATCCAGAAATTACCACTTCTTATTACTTCACTATGTTTAGGGCTGCAGCTCTCAGGCTGCGGCCAAGACACCAAGCAGGCCAACTTAAATCCCAATAAATCACTCTCTATTGAGAATAAACTTTTAGAAAATACTGATAATCCACTTACTCCCTACGAGGACTACGCGGTAAAAATCGCGCGTGCAGCTGTTTCTGGACATAGATTCTTAATGGGCGTAGCACAGTTGAGTTCCATTCCTGTGGCAGCGGGACGTGCCATGGCCAATAAGGTTGTCTTCTTTGAAAAACGCGGATCGATGCTTTATCTTTTTGAAGATCTGGCCGGCAAGATGACATCAACTTCACTTGAGACAAAAAATTTATTAGCTCAATTTAAAATCATTGGTGAAGACAGCACCTACGTCACCTTTGATTTTAACGAAGGGATGAAAGACATTTTTGAAAAAAATTTTTTCATTAGTGATCGCGCCACACCAGCACAGACTGAGGCCAATGGCCTAGACACAGTTACAGAAATTTTAAAAAGTTATCTTAATCTCGTAGAGCTTAGAGGAAAAACTCTTTATATCGATCAGTACGTGCGCATTAATCGGCCTAACGATGTGACCTTTTCTACAGATAACGTCACGCTACAATTAAAATATACTTTTCAAAGTTATATTCCTGACCCAAATTTCGTTGGTCAAGAATCCAATCGTCAGAAAAAAGTTGGTTTTTTCGAAGTGCATCCCAATATCACGGCCGGAGCGGGAGATGCTAGTATCAAAATTATGAAGTTTGATTTAGCTGATAATAAAACTATTACCTGGAGTTTATCGCGTAACGTTCCAGCTGAATTTAAACAAGCTGTGACTGAAGGCGTGCTTTACTGGAATCAAGTTTTTGGCCGCGAAGTGATTAAGGTAGAAGAATTGCCAGTGGGAATTGGACCACATGAGCCAGGTTATAATATTGTGCAATGGTTAGATTGGGATAAAGCAGGAATGGCCTATGCCAACATGTCGGCCGATCCTTACTCCGGAAAAAATTTGCAATCAAATATTTATATGACTTCGGTGTTTGGTAAAGGTGGAGTTAAAAAGGCCAAAGAATATTTGAAAAAACTTATCTCGCAAAAAAATGTAGCGCCGGCAGATCCAGTGGCCTCACAACCAGCATGGTTAAAAAATTTTAGAGCAGAGCAATTTTGTCATTTTGCAGCTGAACCTTCGCTGGCCAAAGATGCACCCACTCTTTTAGATATGACTAAAGGTCTAAGCGATGATGAAACAGATAAAATCTTTAAACGTTATGCTGAAGATTATGTCAGACAAGTCGCGGCCCACGAAATAGGTCACACACTTGGTCTGCGCCATAATTTCGCCGGAAGTCTGGGATCAAATATCACTCCTAAGATTTATGACACTGTTTCTAAAGTTTATTTTTTTACCGGAGAATTGCTGCCAGGATTTATTCCGGCCGCCACCGTGATGGATTACACTCCTTCTATGACATCATCACTAATAGGTGCACATATCAGGTCAAATCGTGGGCCACTTGCCTATGATAAACAGGCCATTGATTGGGGATACAACGGGGCCAAGATAGACACAGTCACCGCCACTTTTTGTACTGACACTGATCGCGATCAAACCAGTGACTGTAAAGTTTGGGATCGTTTTTCCAATACGGTGGAGGGTGCCTACAATGAATGGAGATATTTAGTAAATGGTGCGGCTTTCCAGTTGGCTTTAAAATTTAGCTTCTTAGATAAAAATGATGCCGATAATTTAGATAAAATAAAAAAAGTTACTCTTGATCCAAAAGCTGATGTGGAAAAGATTTTAACTGAAGCACAAAATTTCATTACGGCACTCGTTCCGGCCACCGAATATATTTCACTTAAGAAAAAATTTGGTGGGATTACACTAATGAATGAATTGGCATATAAAGAAGAAACTCGTCTAAAAAAACTTGATGAATTAAAAGCAGTGGGTAATTTGTCAGACACTTTAACTACGGATTTAAAAATCACCGAGAATAAATTGGCCTTAACTAAAAAACTAACAGAAGAATTCTCTCGTGCGACTTCTAATCTTTTTACTAATTTAAACTTAGAAGAATTAACGCTATTAAATTCGATCGCCAACAAATATATCGAGCTTTTTGCAAATCAATATATTTTGCAATTGACTGCGAAATTAAATACTTTAAAATTTGTTGGAGCTGATCTGGATTTTCAAAAAGATTTATTGGCACAAAGCTCGAACCTTTTGACTCTGAATGAAACGCCAGGCGTGGTGGATATTGCCAAACGTGTACTATCTGTAGATACTCGCAAACAAGTGGCCTTAACTTCAGTTAATCTTTTTATAGAAAAACCATCACATTTAGATAAAAAATCAATAAGTGAAATCAAGAAAAGCATTTTGCTCGGTCATCAGGCCTTATTAAAAACTATTATAAAAGAAGGTACGGAAGATGATTTAGCGCCGGCTTATTATGATTTTGTTCAGGAAGAAAAAGAAGTTTACAAACCATTTGCCAATTGACATCCTAGGGCCCTTAATGAGGGCCTTATGATTTTTAAAACAAAACTCATTCCTGGTAAAATTCAAAATCGTTATAAAAGATTTTTCGCTGATGTCATTCTAGAAAATGGCGAAAAAGTCGTCGCTCATGTGGCCAACACTGGCAGCATGAAAACTTGCTGGGAACCCGGTTGGAGCGCGCTCTTAACTCCTAACGATGATCCCAAAAGAAAATTAAAATACACTTTGGAAATGACCGGCAATGATAAAACTTGGGTGGGCATCAACACGCAAAACCCGAATCGTTTGGCGCAAGAGTGGTTAGAGCAAGGTCTGATTCCAGAACTTAAACAATATAAAAATATCAAACGCGAAGTCACAGTTGGGGATAGTAAATTTGATTTTTGTTTGGATGGAAAATATTATTTAGAAATAAAAAATGTCACTTTAGGCTTAGGTAATGGAATTGCAGCTTTTCCCGATGCCGTGACTGAGCGCGGGCAAAAACATTTGCGCCACTTGATGGATTTGAAAAAAACTGGCATGGGTGCGGGAATGCTTTATATTGTTCAACGCGAAGATGTAGAAGTTTTTACGCCGGCCACACACATTGATCCTGAGTATAGTAAGCTTTTAGTTAAGGCCAATGATAGCGGTGTTGATATCTTTGTAGTGCAGTGTAAGCTCTCGCCTACTGAAATTATTTTTAAACAGCGTTTGCCTTATAAATTAGTTTAAACTTTAACTCCTCAATCAACTTCGGCGCCGAAGTAAACTAAAACCTGTTTTCCACTACTGCGAAAGTCGACACTGTCGCCTGCATTAAGTTCAATTAAACGATAGTCGCTTTTATTTTGGAAATCTAGAATAAAACTATGTGATATGGCCTGAAATTTTTTGTTAGCAAGAATTTCAACATTCACTTTTTTAAAGTTTCTGGCCACCATGACATTAAAATCCAACACAAATCCATCTAATAATTCTGCATAGACAGCAGCATCACCAGAAAAGGCCAATGGTTTAGAATTTTTAGTTAAAGTAATATCCCCCGAGGGAAGATCAAGTTTAATACCGTTGCCATCTAGAATCATAATCAAACGCTCTATCCCTGGGAATAGTGAAAATGATCCAGACTTAGAAACGGTCGCAATAGATAAACGAAACAAAAACAATGATTCATCATTCGGATCAGGAATTTTATACAACTGACATGTGCTGCCCTCGCCATTTTTCCAAGGCATTACAATATAATTATCCTGTGTGTAAATCTTCATAATCACCTTGATTAAAATTTCTGCGTAAATTACATTGCCGGCACAGTAATCTTAAATTTTCTTCCATATTACCACCTTTCCTTGAAACAGGAATGATATGATCAATTTGCAAATCAAAATGACTCCCACAATTTTCACATTTTGAATTAGCATTTTTGTAAACGCGATATTTTTTAGAGGGAGAAATACTGCGTGGAGCTGACTGCTCTTTAACGTTATATTGTTTTACTACTATATTCTGAGGGTCCAATTCTTTACGTTTTTCTTTAATTAAATATTCAATTAAATCCTTATCATCCCAAATTTTAAGCTTCCCTTTCAAATAATCTAAATCATTTTTTACTTCGGCGCCGATGTAAACTTCGATTTTGGTTAAATCATCAGCTTTTACTCTTTTTCTGCGGCTGCTCAACTTGATTTCTTTAGACAAACCTTTTTCAATCTTAAATTTTTCAATTATCCCCTCTGTTTCTCTGGAGCTTTTATCCAAGACGTCAGCAATTAATTGTTTTTGATCACTTGATGATATTTCACTCCGATTAAAAAGATTCATCACATCAGAAGCAGAAGTTAAGCTTAAGGCGCCAGCATCAATTTTTTCTTTTAATTCAGGTTTGAGACTCAATAACTTCGCCGCCTGAACTCTCCTCCACGCCTCACCATCGGTATAATTTAATATTTTCACACAATAGACAAATAAACTTGAGACTCCATAGTCACAATATATTTTACGCTCTTCAATAATATTTAAATGCTGCAGAATTTCAGAAATAAGAGCAGTTTCTTTTTTTCTAAGCGACAATAAATTTTCATGAATTTCAAAATCGTTAAACATAATCCCTCTCACAAAACCACATGCGTAACTTTTGCGTAAGTTATATTTAAAAAATTAATTCGTCAAACACTAAAAAAATATTACTTCGGCGCCGAAGTAGAAATTATTCCCACTCGATAGTGCCCGGCGGTTTAGAAGTAATATCATAGACCACACGAGTAATTCCCTTCACTTCATTAGTAATGCGATTAGAAACTAGTCGCAAAAAGCTCGCCGGAACTTCCGACCATTCAGCAGTCATGCCGTCACTACTATTTACCATGCGCACACAAATAACTTCTTCATAAGCACGGCCATCGCCTTTAACCCCAACTGTTTTTACCGGCAGTAAAACTGTGAAGGCCTGCCAAATAGCAGAATAAAGATGATGCGTTTTTAATTCTTCAAATAAAATTTGATCTGACTCTTGCACTTTACGAATTGATTCAGGAAACAACTCTCCTAGCACTCGCACGCCAATTCCTGGACCGGGAAAAGGATGGCGATAAACCCAATCAGGATGCAGGCCAAGTTCTAATCCCAAGGCCCGCACTTCATCTTTAAAGAGCATGCGCAGCGGCTCTAAAAGTTTTAAGTTCATACGTTCAGGCAATCCGCCAACATTGTGATGAGATTTAATGGTAACGGATTTCCCGCCCACTTTGTGAGGAGAACTTGATTCAATCACATCGGGATAAAGAGTTCCTTGTAATAAATATTCAAATTTAATGCCGTGATTTTTTTCAAACTCGTGTACTTTTTTTTCAAAAACTTCAATAAAAGTTTTACCAATGCATTTTCTTTTTTCTTCCGGGTCTTTTAGTCCGGCTAAGTTTCCTAGAAAAATTTCTTTCGCATCAATGATCTCAATATTAAGCGGCATCTTTTCTTTTAATAATTTTATGTGATGCAAATCTTGTGGTCGCAGTAATCCGTTATCCACAAAAAAACAAAACATATCACTGCCTAAAATTTTATGGGTTAAAGTGGCGGCAACTAGTGAATCAACTCCACCAGAAAAAGCGCAAAGTATTTTTTTACCGCGAGCATTCGCGACAAATTCCTCGCCTTCTTTAAGCATGCTTTTGGCGCTCCAGTCGGTTTTTAATCCTGCAATATTTTTATAAAAACTCTCTAAAATATCCCTTCCACCTTCAGTGTGGTCCACTTCTGGATGAAACTGCAAACCTAAAATAGGACGAGTTTTATGCTGAATCGCTGCCACTAGTTGATTATGGCTTTTCGCCACGACGTGAAAGTCCGCAGGCACAACTTTCACATGATCCGAGTGACTCATCCAAACATTTAATTTTTTATTTTGATATTCAATTATCGCGTGACCGTATTCACCAATCACTCCTTTTTCCACTACCCCATTAAAAAAATTTCCGAGCAATTGCATGCCATAACAAACCCCTAGAATAGGAAGTTTAGGATCAGAAAATAAAATTGAATAATCTGTTTTATCTTCAAACACCGATTGCGGGCCACCGGATAAAACCAAACACGCTGGTTTTTTTCCCTCTCTAAACAAGGATAAAATTTCATCCAACGTGAAAATTTGCGAAGAAAATCCTAAATCGCGGGACTTACGAGTAATAAGTTGTGTGTATTGAGAACCAAAATCTAAAATCCAAATCTGTCTCATTAACTCACCTGATAATTGGGGGCCTCTTTAGTAATAATAATATCGTGCGGATGACTTTCTTTTAAGGCCGCGGCAGATATTTTTATGAACTCAGCATTAAGGCGAAGTTCATGTAAATTTTTGGCACCCACATAACCCATTCCTGAACGCAAACCACCGACTAATTGATATAATGAATTGGCCAAGGCCCCGCGATAAGGAACTTGTCCTTCGATGCCTTCTGGCACTAATTTATTTAATTCTTCCACGTGCCCTTGGGCATAACGATCTTTTGAACCAAGTCCCATGGCGCCCAGTGATCCCATGCCGCGATAAATTTTATAAGCACGGCCCTGATATAAAATCATCTCACCTGGCGACTCATCTGTTCCCGCAAAGAGCGATCCAATCATAACTGAACTCGCGCCGCCCGCTAACGCTTTAACTACGTCTCCAGAATATTTCACGCCACCATCAGCAATCACCGGAATGCCCGCCTTGTGGCATTCTTCAGAACATTCCACAATGGCACTAAATTGTGGTACGCCAATTCCCGCCACCACTCGCGTGGTACAAATTGATCCAGGACCAATCCCCACTTTAATTCCATTGGCACCAGCGCGAATTAAATCTTGGCAAGCTTTGGCCGTCGCCACATTTCCGGCGATCACATCACAAGGAAATAATTTTTTTAATTTTTTTACCATTTCAATCACACCGCGCGAATGTCCATGGGCGGTGTCGACTACAAGTGCATCAATTCCTGCTGCCACTAAAAGCGCCGCGCGATCAATTTCTTTTTCTCCTACACCAATGGCCGCCGCGACTCGCAAGCGTCCAAATTTATCTTTATTAGAATGAGGATAAGTAATAGATTTTTTAATATCGCGAATAGTGATTAGGCCTTTTAATTTTCCTTTTTTATCTATGACTGGCAATTTTTCAATACGGTGTTTGTGCAATAATTTTTTTGCCTCATTCATGGAGACACCTTCCATCGCGGTGATTAAATTCTCCCGCGAAGTCATCATGTCTTTAACTTTTAATCGCGGGTTTTCTTCAAAACTCATATCACGATTGGTGAGAATCCCCACTACCACGCCGTTTTTATCTACCACTGGCATACCAGTCACTTTATATTTTTCAGTCAGTGCTTTAACTTCGCTTAGTGTCGCTTCAGGATGAATAGTAAAAGGCTCTAGAATCATGCCTGATTCATATTTTTTTACTTTCTCAACTTCCCGCGCTTGCAATTCAGGAGGAAGATTTTTATGAATCACCCCTATCCCACCTTCGCGTGCCATACCAATTGCCGTTTGCGATTCAGTCACTGTGTCCATCGCACTCGATACGATTGGAACATTTAAACTAATATTTTCTGAGAAACGACTTTGCACATTTACTTCAGATGGAAAAACATCCGAGTAACCTGGACGAAGTAAAACATCGTCGTAAGTTAGGCCTTGATTAGGTGAAATATTATCTAAAATAGAAACAGATTTTTTTCCGGACATGCTGCCCTCCCAAAATGAATGACATTGAGATGAGGCTTCATAATACAGAATAATTTTGTTTAAGAAAATGTGAAACGATCAGGAATACGCGCCGTTTACGACTTATTCTTGAGCTTTAATCAAATCTTTCAGTAGATCTTTGGTTTCTTGTGAACCTTGATAATCAGCTTTTAGATTATCTAGCACTTCGTCAGCTGGCCCATATTCTTCAATTGACGACGGACCACGCGAAGCGATTTCTCTATTCATCGCGACATCATCCATTTTCTTTGGCCAATAAATTTTAATCACCACTTGAGATTTTTTCATCATTGGTGCAACTGATTTAGTTGCTACATTTTGTGGCATATCTTTAAAAACTAAAGGACGATTTTTTTCTTGATAGAATTTATCTAAATCAAATTTTTTTTCTGGAACTTTATTGGCCGAAAATTTTTCCGCCACTTCTACTTCATCTTCGTCGTGAGCTTCGGCAGCTGCCGGATGTTTATCGTGAACTGCTTCAACTGAAGCTGGGGCACGATGTTTCACATCATCAGTAGCATGAACCTCGCCATGACCTTCAGCTTTATTAAATAAACTTAAAACTTTCTTAAACGATTTAAATCCCACCGGAGTGGCCGATCTGGGAGCAATGGCATCAAAAGATTTATCCATGACAGAGAATTCTCCATCCTTTACAGCGACAACCAGTAAACGATCATTGCGATTATAAAAATCATACGATCCCTTTACACTCATTAATTGTGATTTACCAGATTCTGGATCATAAGAAATAACAAATTCCCCAGCACCAAATTCCACGCCGGCATTGGCGGTTTGTAAATTAGCTTTGGTTTTAAGCGTGGACGTCACATAAACGTAACCGCTTTTTAATTCAAAAACATTATTGGTAATAGTTAAATTAGCGGCACCAGATAATTGAAACTTTCTGCCTTTTCCATCCGAATAAACTAATTCAGAACCCTCTTCAGTCACTAACTGATACTTATCATAAAGCACAGAGCCTTTAGTTAAGGTGATCACATCATTATTTAATTTAACGGCAAAAGTATTACCGCGCTGACTCTCCACCATTCCAATGGGAGTTTCTTTCGCGGCATATGAGACTCTCGCCACTAATAATAATACAGCTACGGTAAAAATTCTCTTAACGCTTATAGCGCAACATAATTTCTTCATAATGCGGCCTCAAAATGTTCCACTCGGGAGTGTTTTTATATTTTAATCTAAATTCCTCTGCGGTTTTCCAAAATTCTTCTTCATTACCATTTTCTAAATGTGCCAGTGACATCCATAATTTTGCTTCTCTAAAATATTTTGAAACTGGATATCTGGTGACTAACTTTTGCATGTTTTCAATCACAATGGCGGCCTGGCCAGTGGTCTTAAAAGCAGAAACACCAGTGCGATATAAAAGTTCATCATTAATTTTTTCATAATGAGGATAATTTTCTAAAATCGCCTGATAAAATTGCCCTGACTTTTTATAATTTTCCTTTTTGAATTCTTTTTCTGCGACAGCAAAGAGCTCTTCGGCCTTCCACTTATAAACCGCAAATTTCACCATATCTTCAATTTTCGCTTCATCTTGATTGACATTTCCAGGAGCCGCGCTAGCAGGCCCTCTGGCGCGATTCTCCTCACCATGACTGGCGACAGAACTCTCACCTTTTTGCATTTCTAAAAATTCGTTGCGCGCTTTCATTTTTTGGATTTGAAATTCTAAATTCGAAACCTTGGCCTTTAATTGTCTATTTTCATGAGATAATTCGAGCGCAACTTGCTCATAGCGATTAATTCGCTCCGCCTTCACTTCCAGACGTTGATAATAATTTTTCACCTCTTGACACCCAGAGAGGGTGAACATGAGAGCAAAAATACCAAAAATAAACATATGTCTTTTCATATGAAATCCACCTATTCTTGGTACTTATCGGCAGGTTGGTAAAAAAGTTCAGTGTTTTTTAAGTATGTAAAATGACGACGAAAGAATCCCCGACTAAAACTAATCACTATTCAATTCTTTTTGATGCCGTTATATTGCAAAAATGAATCAAGTTTATCTAGGCGTCGACATTGGCGGAACAAAAATTGAAGTAGTTACACTAGAGCTGACTTTTGATACTCATGTTTATAAAATCATCGACAGAAAACGCAAGGCCACAGACAGGCATTTAGGTTACAAACATATCATTGAAGTCATCGCCTCACTGATTGAAGAATCTTTAAGTCACAACCAACTTGATCTAACAAAAATTAAAAGTATTGGACTGGGACTGCCTGGAACCATTGACCCTGAAACAACTTTAATGTTAAACGGAAATACTGAAGTCTTAATTGAGAAACCAGTCATTCTCGATTTGCGTGAGCGCTTAAAATATTCGGGCACCATCACCATTGATAACGACGCTAACTTATTTGCCCTCGCCGAAGTTTATTGGGGAGCAGGTTTAGAATTTGCCAAGGAATCCGGCAGATCAGCTAAGACTCATCAGGCGATTGGATTAATTCTAGGCACTGGCACCGGAGGCGGAATTATTTTAAATGGCAATATATTAAATGGCAGACATGGCGGCGGCGCTGAAGTGGGACACACTACTTTGCATAATAACGGCATCGATTGTTACTGTGGCCAAAAAGGTTGCGCGGAACAATATTTGAGTGGACCGGGAATTGAAAAAAATTATTTTTTGCTTTCTGGAAAAAAACTTAACTCTTCAGAAATTTTTAGTGAAGCCGGCAAAGGTGAAGCGCAGTCCTTAAAAATCGTTAATAATTATAAAAAAGATTTGACACTCTTTCTAACAAATCTAACTAATATTTTTGACCCAGATTATTTTGTGTTAGGCGGCGGCGTTTCTAATCAAAAAATGATTTACGAAAATTTGGCCGACCTGCTCTACTCACAAACTTTTATAAAAAAGGCCCGACCAAAAATTTATCAACATCACATCGGTGACTCGGCCGGCGTTATTGGCGCCGCCTTAAAGAGTTTTGTAGAGTTATGAAAAATTTTATTCTTCTGACATTTTTTCTCTCACTTAAATTAGCGGCACAGACCCCGCTCACCATTTGGACTTCCAATGAGAGCATTAAAAAAGCGCTCACGCCGCTAGCGACTAAATTTGCTAACGATTTTAAACATCCGGTTGAAATAAATATTTTAAACAAGGATCTCACTTCACAATTTAAAACTGCCGCTCTTACCAACAAAGGACCTGATATTTTTTTATGGGCCCACGATGTGGTAGGAGAATTAGCAGAATCGGGACTACTCGCTCCGATTCAACTGCCAAAAAAATTGCGCGATCAATTACTGCCAGTTGCTCTTGAAGCTTTTTCCTATAAAGGACAACTCTACGGTTATCCTTACGATCTAGAGGCCGTAGCATTTTTTTGCCACAAAAAATTAGTGCCAAAAATTCCTGAAACCTTTGAGCAGCTTCTACACGATTATGCCTCTTTGCAAAATCCCAAAGAAAATCGTTTTATCTTTCTCTATGACATTAAAAACTTTTTCTTTTCTTTTCCTTTTATTGCCGCTGATGGTGGATATATTTTTAAAAATACTGCAGAAGGACTTAATGCTAAAGATGTAGGACTGGCCAATAGCGGAGCGCAAACTGGATTTAAATTTATTCGCTACTTGGCACAAAATAAATTTATACCGACTTCCACTGATCGCTCCATTGCGTTTGGTCATTTTAAGGAAGGGAAAGTCGGTTGCACCATTGATGGCCCTTGGGCGCTGGCCGACTTGCGCGCCGCAAAAATCCCTTACAGTGTTTCTACCATCCCTAAAATTTCGGGTAAATCACCCAGACCTTTTATTGGCGCACATGGTCTTATGATCAGACGAACCAGTCCAAATCTTGAATTGGCCCAAGAGTTTATAGAAAAATATGTGATGACTAAAGCGGGACAACTCTCGTTGTACCAAGAAGATCCACGTGGCCCAACACAACTTGAAGCAATTAAAGAACTTTCCATTAAAGATCCTGACCTACGTGCCTTTTTAGAAAGTGCCAAACTAGGTATTCCCATGCCTAATATTCCCGCCATGGGCCCGGTTTGGGGGGCGATGGGAACAGCTCTCACTCGCGCGGTAGAATCACAAGATGAACTAAATAAAATTCTACAAGATGCGCAATTACAAATACTGGTTAAATAGCTTGAAGATTCAATTATTTTAAGCGCTTGGCAATTTTTTTTTTAGCAATATTTATTGTCAGTACCAAAGCCTGTGTGTATAAGTGTGCGATCTATTAACGGTGCTTTTGACTCGTAGGAACTTTAAAAAATGACGAAATTTTTCATTTTTTATTTTTTATTGATTACACTCGTCTGTCCTTCAGTCGGTGCTGCTGTAAAAAATCAAGCCACTTGGCGTGATAGCTTCTATACCGATGACACTGCTTACTTTTTAAAATTAACTGATCAAGGCTTTATCCAACGTTTTCGTATCGCTCAAGATAACTGCAACCAAGTTGAGTCAACCTACGTAGTTTTAAAAAATCCGATTAACACCGATCTTTTCCGTTTTCGTTTGATGACTCCGGAACAAATGAAAAAATGGCCAGACTTATACGGCATAGACGAGAAACAGTTTTGTTGGTGGCAAGCTGAAGTTAACGGACTTAATCTCAATGCTCCCCTACAGAATCACTACGTTTTAAAATTAACCGAAAGAAGCACCAACGATATTTATTATTTTTCCGATATTGAAGATTCAATTTTGCCAAAATATCGTCTCAGCAAAATGCCGGTAGTCAAGAACTGGATTTCCCTAGGAGCACCAGGCGCAACAGAGGTCGAAGGTGGAGGCGTTTTCTTTAAAGTGTGGGAGCCCATTGCTGAAGGCGTACATATTTTTTTAAATAATGAAACCCAATCTGAAGCAATGATTGCCGACGGCTTAACTGGCGATCGCACCAGTTATATTTTTTATTCTAGTACCGCCAAGGTGGGCACTAAATATATTTATAAATTTATAAAAAATGGTAAATACGAAAGCTTTGAAGTCGCTAATAATGGTGTCTTTAGTGAGAGTAAAATCGATCCCATGGCGCGTGAACTGACTTATCTAGAAAAAGGTGGCAAACACAACGGTTACATTGATCCTTGGGCCATAGTGCCTAATTCTGCTCGCTATAATTGGCAAAATGATGACGAATTAAAAAACAATTCACCAGACAATAGAAATTTAATTATTTATCAACTGTGGCCACTGACCTTTAATCCTAAGAAAAAAAACGGCCAATATGTTCCCGGAACTTTAAAAGATGTCGCAGAGAAAATCCCCTACCTCGTCGATCTAGGTGTTAATGCCATTGAATTTCTTCCTCTAAATGAAAGTAGATTTGATGCTTCTTGGGGTTACGCGCTTGATTCATTGCTGCTGGTGGAAAAAAATTATGGCACAGACAATGATTTAAAAAGTCTAGTCGATCAACTACACCAAAAAAAAATAAAAGTTATTACTGATGTGGTTTTAAATCATATTAACAACTCCCTTATTCGCGACCCACTGACTGATAAAATTGATACATCTAAGTTTTATAAAGGTAATACTGGCTGGGGACCTAAGCCGCGTTTTGAAAGTATCATGGTCAGAAAATGGTTAATGGATTCGCTACTACTCAATATGCGAGATTTTCATTTGGATGGTTTTCGCTTTGATATGATCGAGCACGTTTGGAATTCAGGACCAGTGGCCTACAAATTTGTGCAAGAATTAAATCAACTTTTAAAAATGGATAACCCGGATTTTTATTCATCGGCGGAGCAACTTCCTGACAACGCTTGGGTCACCTATCCGCGCGAACAAAATGGATTAGGTTTTGATTCACAATGGAGTGATCGTTTTAAAAATTGTTTTGAAGTAGAATTTGATCACTATCGTGCCCAAAACCGCGGCTTAAATCTAGATCCATTAAAAGGTGCACTCTTAGGTTATTCCAACCATTCGAACCCGGCCGGTGGTGACTACACTTTTGGTGGACCGTCGCGCACTTTAAATTATTTAGGTAGTCATGATTTTATCGGGAATCGCGATCCTCTTTTGCGAATAATTTCCGGTTTTGTTTCTTACGAATGGGAGGACGATAACCATTTTTTTCGCGTGCGTCCACTGGAAGAAAAAACTAACAAAGAAGGCAAATTTCGACTTATTCACAATCAATTTACCCACGCAACAGTGCGCGCCGCTTACGGAATATTGTTCACAAAACCAGGCTCAGCGCTTTTTTTCCAAGGCGAAGAGTTGGCGCAAGATTTAAATATTGAAAATGAATGGTCCTATTTAAACGCAATAAAAGGCAACACCTCGCCTAGTAAAAACATGGATCTCAATCGCTACATCACTTCTCATCGTTTCCCTTGGGAATACTTAGAACTTACTAACGATGGCCCAGTCAGCTTTTTGGCCTTAGAAGAAAAAGAACTTTTCCGCGGACATTTACAATTTTTTAAAGATCTTATTCGCTTTAAAAAAGAATTCCCAGAAATGTCACAGCAAGATGCTCGCAATGTGCAAATTACTCACGATGGGAAAGTCATTAGCTACATCATCGGGACTTCACTTAAAGAATATTTTGTAGTGGTTAATTTTGGGCAAGATTTTAATTCAACTTGGATCAATTTTCCGGAAGGACCAAATCAGTGGTGGGAAGAAACTTTCAACTCTAGCAATCAAAAATATGGCGGATCGACAGATCGTTACTCCAATATCATTAGCAACCTTGGTGGACGTACCAATCGCGTTCGTATGGCCGGCCCCTCAATTATTGTTTTTACTAAAAAAAGCTCTCCTAAAATTAGAAAAGAAATTTTCCTACGTAGCAATCTTAATGATTGGTCAGCGCTGCGCTCACAGATGTTAACTCCTGCCGATGAAAAAGGTGAAATCTATATGACAGAAGTCCATGTCGATGTGGAAGGGACCTATGAATTCAAATTAGCTTCTGAAAATTGGCAAATTGAATTGGGACTTGCCAGCAGTGGCAGAAACTATTTACTAGATGAGCCGCCGTATTCTTTGGGTGGATACTTAGGCTACGAACCAGAGCTACCGAATGTCAGTGTGAATTTACCACCAGGAAAATATAAATTTATGTTTAATCTCAAAAGTTTTAAGTTTAATTTTATTAAAATCCCCTAGGATTATCGCGCTCTATTTTATTATCAAAGGACAAGTATGACTCTCAATGTGAAACTACCAATAAGCCTAAGTGCATTAAACACTATCGCTCATAATTTTTGGTGGAGTTGGAACCAAGAAACTTGGAACCTTTTTTCTCGTGTTGATGAAAAAACTTGGCAAGAACATCACAATCCTTTTTTAACTTTAAAAAGTGCTACTGCAGCAAATCTAGAGGCCTTAAGTAAAGATACAAATTTTTTACAATTAGTAAAACAATCTGAAGCTAAATTACAAACTTATCTTGATCGTTCAAAAAATAAAACAACTTGGTTTCAAAAAACTTTTCCTGATCGCCAAAAAGAATCTGTTGCCTATTTTTGTACCGAATACGGAATTCATGAATCACTACCAATTTATAGCGGTGGTCTAGGTGTTTTATCTGGCGATCATGTTAAATCATCTTCAGATTTAGGCATCCCAATGACATTCGTTGGTTTATTTTATCGCAACGGTTATTTTACTCAACAAATTGATAAGGCCGGCGATCAAAAAGATGTTTATCCAGATGTGAGACCAGAAAATCTGGCGGTAGAAAAAATTGAAATTCCAGAACTCACAGTAGATCTTCCAGGAAGAAAGCTTTTTCTAAATGTTTATAAGGCCCAAGTCGGAATTAACCCACTTTATTTAATCTGTTCAGATCACCCGAAAAATACCGCAGAAGATCGCACATTGACGGCTCGACTTTACGGCGGAGACAGAGAAATGAGAATTTCTCAAGAAATCGCGCTAGGAATTGGAGGGATTCGCGTCCTACAAAAATTAAAAATTGAGCCAACTGTATTTCATATGAATGAAGGTCACTCTGGTTTTTACCAATTAGAAAGAGTGCGCCTATTAATGAAAGATCAAAATATTAGTTTTGAAGAGGCCAAAGTTCTATGCGCCGCTAATTGTGTTTTTACTACTCACACCCCCGTTCCAGCAGGAAATGAAGCTTTTTCTCTGACTCATATGCATAAATATTTCTATGAATACGCTAAAGAATTCGGCATTTCTTGGGATGAATTTATTAAACTAGGTTTAGTAAAAGAAAAAAGCGATTATAGTTATTTTTCTTTGACAGTTTTTGCTATTAATTTTTCGCGTTTCCAAAATGGCGTGAGTGAACTACATGGCCAGATCGCACAAAAAATGTGGCGCGATTTATGGCCCGATGTTGCTTATGTTGAAAATCCCATCACTTCAATTACTAATGGTGTCCACGTACAAACCTGGACCGGTTTTGAAATGAAAGAACTTTTTGAAAAATATATGGGCAGCAACTGGGAAGAAACTCTGGCCGATCATATTTTTTGGAAAACTGCGGTTGAAAAAATCCCGAACTCGGCCCTTGGTGAAAAACGTGTACAATTTAAAAATCAAATGATTACATTTGTGCGAGAACAACTAAAAGATCAATTAAAAAGAAATGGTGAAAGCACTGCTAGTATTTCGGCAGTTGATACTTTCTTAAAACCAGAAATTTTAACTATCGGCTTCGCTAGACGTTTTGCGACTTACAAGCGCGCGACACTTTTATTTAAAGACACTAAACGCTTACTTGAAATTATAAATAATCCTAACCATCCAGTACAATTTGTCTTTGCCGGAAAGGCCCATCCTCAAGATACGCCTGGTCAAAAATTCATTAAAGACATTTATGAAATGTCACGCCGACCAGAATTTTTAGGCAAAATTATTATCATCGAAAACTATGACATGAATGTTTCTCGCCATTTAATTACTGGCTGTGATGTGTGGTTAAATAACCCACGTCGTCCACTTGAAGCAAGTGGCACCAGCGGTCAAAAAGTCCCACTAAATGGTGGTATCAACTTTTCTGTTCTAGATGGTTGGTGGCGTGAATCGTATAACGGTGAAAATGGTTGGTACATCGGCGAAGAAAAAGATTTTGAAACTGATGAAGTACAAGATTTTGAAGACGCCAACGATTTTTATCAAAACTTAGAAAGCACTATTGTTCCTTTATATTATCAAGATAAACAAAAAGGCGTTGTCGGAGCTTCGAATGCTTGGCTTGATAAAGCGAAAATCAGTCTTTCCACCAATATTTCTCATTTTAGTACGCACCGAATGGTGCAAGATTATATGACTCGCCTTTATGCTCCTGCGGCCGATTACGGAAACACTTTTAAAAATAATTTAAAGAAATCTCAAGACTATCTAGAAACTAGAAAGTTTTTAAAACGCAATTGGAAGGCCATCACGTTTAGTGATCTACATTTTGAAGGTGATACCATTGAAGTTAATACTGAGTTTTCAAAATGGCACAATACTCCAAGTCATCACGTGGATATTAAGGCCGACGCGCTTTTTCCAGGTCGCGTTTTTGAAACAGTAAAAACTAAAGTTTATATCAATGCTTACCTTGGAGATATTCCGGCCGAACATGTCAAAGCAGAACTTTTAATCACCGACTCACATGCCGATGGTTTTAAAATTCAAGACATGAAAGCTGGAACAAAAGTTGGCAATGGCATTTGGCACTTTCAGGGAGAATTTAATTCTCCTGATGGCAAACCTCGCCGCATGAGAATAAGATTACTTGGTACCCATGACAAACTTTCACATAAGTTTGAATATGGACTTGTGAACTGGCTGTAAAATGGAAATCGCTCGTAGTAGTGGCATTTTACTTCCCTTGTCAGCACTACCAGGCACTTTTGGAATTGGCGATTTAGGCCTTGATGCTTTTAAATTTATTGATTGGTTAAGCTCAGCAGGACAAAAGTATTGGCAAATCCTACCAGTTAATTATGCCGATCGTTTTGGTTGTCCCTACTCTGCCCTCTCGGCTTTTGGTGGTTACCCACTTTTAATTTCGTTAGAAACATTAGTTGATGAAAAACTTTTAGAAAAAAAAGATCTATACCAAATTGACTCTCCTAAAGTTGATTACGCTCTCGTCGCCGCAAAAAAAATACCTCTTTTGCGTTTGGCCTTTAAAAACTTCACCAAAAAAACAGATTATAAAAAAACACTGACAACTTTTTCGAAAAACAATTTCTGGGCAGAAGATTTTTGTTTATTTTCAACACTGGAAGAAAAACATGGATGCCCTTGGTCGACTTGGCCTCACTCATTAAAATGGCGTGAATCAGCTGCACTAGAAAAATTTACACTAGAAAATAATGAATCCATTCATTTTCATCTTTTTTGCCAGATGGTTTTTCATCAGCAATGGATGGAACTTAGATCTTACGCTAATAAAAAAAATGTTTTGATCATTGGCGATATTCCCATTTTTATTAATTATCACAGTATGGATGTATGGAAAAATCCTGCGCTTTTTAAATTAAATAGCGAAGGTAAAATGACGGTCGTGACGGGTTGCCCTCCGGATGGTTTTTCAGAACTAGGACAGCGCTGGGGAACTCCCAACTATAATTGGGAAAATTTAACCAAAACTCACTACCAATGGTGGTTAGATCGAATTAAATACACCCTAGATTTGTGTAATATCTTGCGTGTCGATCATTTCAGAGGTTTTGCCGCAACTTGGGAAATTCCAGAACAAGATGTGGACGCTCGTGGCGGTTGGTGGCAAGTGGCACCAGGACATGACTTTTTTAATGCTGTTAAAAAAGCTTTTCCTAAATTTCCTATTATCGTAGAAGATTTAGGCCTCATCACTCCAGATGTACACGACTTGCGCGACACATTTCATTTTCCTAGCATGAAAATTATCCAATTTGCTTTTGGCGGTGATGATAACAATGAACATCTGCCAATGAATTGGACAGAAAACATTGTCGCTTATTCGGCCACTCATGATTGTGATACAACTTTAGGTTGGTGGCACAAAATGAGCGAAACAGAAAAAACACGAGTGGAGCTATTTGTCGGAAAACAAAATGATCAAACGATCGCTGTGAGCTTAAATAAGTTTTTAATGAACTCAAAGGCCAAACTAGTGCTGATGCAAATGCAAGACATCCTCTCATTAGATGGCGACGCCAGATTTAATTTACCTGGGACAACCGATGGTAACTGGCAATGGCGCCTAGAAAAAAATCATTTAACACCTGTGAATGCCCAATCGTTAAGAACCATGACCTTAGAATCAAAAAGAGGTTCCTTGTGATGTTGTGGATTAGCTGCGCTCTGATTTCACTTATTCTTGGCATCATCGTTATTTTCCGTTTGCCAAAATTATACCCGCTTCGCTATTTATTGCCGGGACTCATCACTTTTTTATTTTTCATGATCCTGCCGATGATTTTCACTTTAACCGTGGCCTTCACTAATCTTGGAACCGGTCATTTTTTAAGTGAGTCCGCGGTCAAGAAATTACTGCTAGAAACTTACCTTTATAACCGAGAAACACCGGACACTGAATTTAAGGTTTGTGGTGATAAATTTTATCTTCCTGAATTAAACTTATTAAGCACCGAAACTATCACTAACAATGAAATTCACTTTACAAATTCAACCAAGATCCCAACAACCTGTTTAACTGAAAATGAAGTCTTTTCTAATATTTCAGTTTTAAAAGAAAAGAAATTTATTATTAACAATAAAACTTATAGTTATTTTAGATCAAATGCACTGGCCATACGTATTCCCCGCTATACTTTGTTAGAGAACGACAATTTAAAAGATCAGCTACAAAATAAAGAATATTTTAAAAATGCGGAGACTGGTTTTTTTCAAATGCAAGGAGGCACAGAAACACTGGCCCCAGGTTTTTATGTTCCAGTCGGCTTCAGGAATTTCACCTCAATACTTTTTAATAAAAGCGTGCTTAAATCATTTCAAAAAGTTATTTTATGGACTTTGGGCTGGTCGTTTGGAAGTGTCTTTCTAACTTTCACCACGGGACTTTTTCTCTCACTGCTCATGAATGATAAAAAGTTAGCAGTGCAAAAATTATATCGTGTGCTTCTCATTATCCCTTATTCTATCCCCTTTTTTATTTCTGTTTTAATTTTTAAAGGACTTTTAAATAAAGACTTTGGTTTTATCAACCATTGCTTGGGTTTAATTGGTATGAACGCTCTTCCTTGGTTAGAGTCCGCTTCACTAGCAAAAGTAAGTTGTCTCTTGGTGAACTTGTGGCTTGGTTACCCTTATATGTTTTTAGTGATCACCGGAATTTTACAATCACTTCCGATTTCAGTTTATGAAGCGGCCAGATTAGATGGCGCGACTGCCACACAACAATTTAAATTAATTACGCTGCCACTTATTTTTAATGCCATCGTGCCCCTTTTGATTGGTTCCTTTGCTTTTAATTTAAATAACTTTGTGGGAATTTATTTATTAACCGGTGGCGGCCCTCCTATTCCTGGAGCGACAACTCCAGTGGGTGAAACTGATATTTTAATTTCTTATACTTATCGCCTGGCGTTTGAAGGATCGAGTGGACAAAACTTTGGTCTGGCAAGTGCGGTGTGTTTTTTCATTTTTATTTTTATTGGAATCTTAACGTTTTTTAATTATAGACTGAGTCAAAAAAATGCAAAACTCTAAAGTATTTGAAAAAAAACGTATCGCTGCAAAAACCCTTGTTAAGCATTTGGCTTTGATCGCACTTATTTTTGTTATTTTAATTCCGGTTATTTTTGTCATCTCGATTTCGCTTAATCCTACAGGAAGTTTAAACTCGCCTTTGTGGCCAAAAGATTTCAGCTTAGTTCATTGGAAATATGTTTTAGGAATTCCCTATATAGATCCAGCTGACGGCGTCCTTAAGACCAGTCCCTTTCCTATTTTATTGTGGCTTTATAACAGTATAAAAGTATCTACCATCACAGCAATACTGATGTTGGCCCTTTCTACCACTTCAGCTTACGCTCTCTCGCGTTTTCAATTTAGAGGAAAACAGCTCTCGTTATTATCATTGATGCTAATTCAAATGTTTCCCAACATCATGGCGATGGTGGCGTTTTACTTGATTTTAGATTTTATTGGCGCTCACGTTCCCCTCTTGGCCAATGATACACACGGTGGATTAATTTTAGTTTATTTGGGAGGAACTCCTTTTAATATTTGGCTGATTAAAGGCTATTTTGATTCTCTACCTAAATCACTGGAAGAATCGGCCATCATAGATGGAGCAACTAGATTTCAGGCCTTCTATAAAGTTATGCTGCCTCTATGTGTCCCTATTCTAGCTGTCGTGGGACTATTAACTTTTATCAACACCTTCTCTGACTTTATTACTCCATCAATTATTTTAAAATCTCAGGATAAGTTTACCTTTTCTGTCGGAATACAAATTTTTGTTAGCGAAGCATTTTCAGCACGTTGGGGACAGTTTGCCGCAGCTTCCATCCTTGGAGCAACTCCCATTTGTTTAATCTTCTTTGCCATTCAAAAATATATTGTATCAGGACTCTCTGCGGGCTCAACCAAAGGCTAAAACTTTCCGATAATTAGCTTATAATGGAAGGCCTTAATTTTTCTTTTTGTGATCAGCTGATTGATGCTGTAATTGTCTGTGATAGAGATAAAAAAATTCTCTACGCTAATCTGGCGTTTGCCAACATGGCGAGCACTTCCTTAAAAAGAATAAAACCTGAAACTCCCATTTTTGAAATTATCACTTTTAAAGACCCACAAATTTTTTTAAACGCAAATGTCGAATGGCCAAATAACGCTGAACATTTAAATCGAGAAACCGATTTTGAAACCAAAAAAGGTGAATCGGGTAGAGTCATGGTAAGTACCACGCTTTTACCTAACGGAAATTTTGTGGTTTTTTTTAAAGATTTAAATTTGGAAATCAAGCTACAATCAAAATACCAACAAGAGCTCGATGAAAAACAAGCTTATATCGCGCAATTAAAAAATGCTCAAGAAGAATTACAAAAATATTCTGAAAACTTAGAAAAAATTGTAGAAGAGAGAACTCAAGAGTTAAGTAATACTAATCGTTTTATTAAACTCATGATCAACAGTCTGGATGTCGGACTCATTGCTATTGATGTTAATGGTGAAAGCCTCGATGGACATTCTAGAATGGCCGAAGTCATTTTCGAGATGCCTTTAAAAAAGACCAAACTGTGGAATATTTTAAGAGTGGCCCAAAATGAAATCGCCCAAACCAAAAAATGGTTGGAAATTTCCTTCCAAGAACTCCTGCCCTTTTCTGAAATGATCGAACTGATGCCAAGATCCATTGATCTAAATGGTAAAAAAATTGGGCTTGATTACTATCCCATGAGAAATACTGATGAAAAGATTCAATCTATTATTCTCTTGGCCCGAGATAAAACTATTGAATACAAGGCCACCGTAGAAGCACGCGAAAAAACGGAACTAGTGACCAGAATTTTAAGATATCTTAAATCTTCACAAAATTACAAAACTTATATCGATGAATGTAATGATCAAATAACCCAAGTAGAAATTCTTGTAAAAAAGAAAAGCAGCGACTGGGATACAATTCTTAGATTATTTCATTCAATAAAAGGCAGCTCACAGCTTTTTTCTTTTATCGCGGTGGCACAAATTGCTCACGAGTGCGAAGAACTTTCTATTGCGATTCGAGATGGCGAAGAAAGTTATAGAAAAAAACTGATAGAAAGAATAAGCGACATAATGAAATCCTTTAAAGAGACTCATCAAGAAACTTTAAATCTTTTAGCTATTGGGGAAACACTCACTCATAGAAACTATAAAGTTTCGACTATTAATTCTTTTTTCGAAACTCTTAAAAAACAAATTAACGACCAAGAAGTGGTCAATTTATTTTACAATCATTTTCTACAAGATTCGTTGCATGAAGTGCTGACACAATTCCAAGGTGCGCTCGATGACACCTGTGCACTTTTAAATAAACAATGCTCTCCCATTAAAATCACAGGATCAGATGTTTTTTTGAGTAGCAAAAACTACAGCGGGCTTATTTCAAACCTAGTTCACGTTTTTAGAAATATTGCCGACCATGGGCTCGAAGCACCGGGCGAGCGTGAGATTATTGGAAAAAATGCCACAGGAAGTGTGCTGATTAAAACGGACTCTAATGACAATGAATTCACCATTATCATTTCTGATGACGGCAGAGGAATTGATCCAAAGCGAATTAGAGAAAAATTATCTGAAAAAAATATTTCTCATGAGAAAATGAGTGATCATGAAGTTATTCAGCAAATTTTTATTGGTGATCTTTCCACTAAGGAAGAAGTCACCAATATTTCAGGACGTGGTGTTGGACTGGCCGGATTAAATGATGAAGTGAAAAGATTGAAAGGTAAAATTTTAGTGGAATCAACTCTTGGTAAAGGTTCGACTTTTAAAATGGTAATTCCCAGCCTACGCCTAAAAAAATCTGTTGATCAGTAATCGAAACACCGGTTGTCCCTGCCGTATCTTTATAAATATACTTAACACCAGTATTGGCAAAAATAGAACGCATCAAGGTATGCTTTAAGTTATATTCTAAATTAATAATGGTTAAATTTCCCATTCCAAATCCCACTTTTGCATAATGTGCCCAGCGATCATTTAAAACCTGGTCTAAAAATGCATTTACGATTCCGGCAGAAAAGGTTTTTTCCACACCTGATAAGGCGGTGGCGGAGGTGGCAGATATTTCAGTTAAACGGTTCATACGATAACCTAAGCTTAAGGCAAAACCAAATTGACGCCAATTGTATAGACTTCTACCATAGTGAACCTCTAACCCGAGATCTTGATAATCAATTCCTGGCGAAAAGCTATCGCTAAAAAATGTGGTACTCTTGTATTCAACACCAGAATATATAAAACTTTCGCTGTTTAACAGAAAACCTGCATTAAGTTGTACAGAAACTGGAATGGTATGATCAGACTCTCCCGTAACTGTCGCAGAAGAAATTTTATAAGTACTCTTTGAAGGAGCGTAATTAAAAACTACATAACTAGAATCAATTTGTTTTTTAATTAAATAACTACCTTTAATAATAACAATGAAACGATCTGAAGCTGCCGGCGATTGGTAGCGACCTTTATAATTGGCAACTAAATCCATAAAAACTGGACGATCGGCATTGGCCACTGAAAACTCAGAAGCATCCCAAGAAAATAAATTTTCAGTTATTTCTTTTTCAAAAAAAACTCTTTTAAAATCACGAGTATAAGAAAGTCTAATTTTATAAGATGTCGCAAGCGGAACTTTTTGCCAATTCCACTTTACGATAGGGTCCTCTGAGATACGCGGTCTTCTATGCACACTGGAAGTAAAATCTTTTATGACAAAATATTTTTGAAAATTAAATCTAACATTAATCGATTCAAGAGTAGAATATTCCCCGACTATTCCCGAATCATCAACCCCGGCAATCTTCCAATAAAACTTTCCAAGCTGGGGATTATCCCAACGCCACTTATTATCATCAACCTGCTGCTTTAAAATAGGAGCGGTATCAGTTGCTGCTGCATAAATTTCTAACCAATAAGACTTTGCTCCCTCAACTTCTGGCCAACTCAAATCAACATAAAATTCATCGTCCTCTGAAGCTGGCATACGAGAATTTTTAAGGATGGGTAAAATTTGGTTTAACTTAATTTCAAAATTTTGATTTTTAGGTAATTTTGGTGCTTTTAATTTTTCCGGCGGTTGAATCGGCTCAGCTTTAGGCCCAAGCGATGGAGGCGCGACCGGTTCTGGTGTTGGTTCAGGAGTTGGCGTGACTTCGGCCGGCACTTCATTAGGCGGCACCACATCTCTGGGAGCTTCCTCTGGAGCAGCGGCCACTTCTTTTTTCTCGATTTGCGCGTCACCCTCAATTTGCTTGACTGTAACTTCTGATTTAGAAGCGTCGATTTCTAAAGTGCTCCTCATGGATTTAGGACTGATGGTCACCACTTGATTTTTTACTTTAAGTTTAAATTCTTTTTTTCCCACTACTGTCGCAATGGCCTTACCTTGAATAATCATCGTCTCATTATCAGTATTCATTTCGCTCAATTTCACTAATGTTTTTTCACCTAAATCTAAAATGACTCCGTCAGCAATTTCCAATTTTGCGCTGGCATTGTCACCGGTATAGACTAAATCTGCTGAAAAAAGTTTCTCCGGGGCAGTGATCTCTTCCCAAACATACCAATCCTGTGATTTTCGTCTGACTGATTTAGTTCCTGAAACAATTTTACCAATGGCCGCTTCATTGGAATTTAAGTGATGAACACTAGAATTAAAGAAAAAGAGGTATCCTGTGTAAAAAAACACCGCAGTTAAGATTACCAGAACTAATTTATCTTTCGTTGAAAGATTCATGAATAGTAGTATTATAATATAATAATTTAAAACAAGGGTAAAAATGTGAGGACAGTTAGCTTTAGTATTAGAAAAAAAATCCTACTACTTTTTGGGCTGCTCATTTTGGGTTCAATTGCCGTCTATATTTGGTCCGCAATTAAAATGTTTCGCGAAGATAAAACGGCCTACATTTTTGAAAATAACCTGCAGCAAGTAGAGAGATTGAAAAATACCTCTGAAAACTTTCTCAAAAAAGTCACTCGCGATACGCTGCTTCTAGTAAATTTCCAACAGGCCAATCAAGAGAGTATTTTTTTACAAAGCTTAGATAATCTCGACTATCTTAAGCAGGTATTCTCGCTGCAAAGCGCTGGAATTGTAAAAAGATACAAAATGGCCTTGGCAGATGACGAAACAATTATAAAAAACATCCCCACAGATTATAAAAATGGTTTTAGCTTCAAACCAATAAAAATAAATAATACGGCAATGGTTATTTTTTATTTTCAAGATCCTAAGCTAACTGAAATCTGGGGCGGAGTGATCTCTCTCGAAACGATTCAAAAAAACCTTTCCAAAAATAAAGATCAACAAGATCTTATTCTAACGAAACAAAATATTCCTCTAACCCAAGATATTGCTGCTGACTCTCCTCTTTTAAATGCAGTGACACAAACTGTTGTGGCCAAAGGTGCGGCGCAAACCAGTGAGATTAAAATAGGTGGACAAGATTTTTTGATTGCTGCAACTGAAAGTTCCGAATTTGATTTAAGTTTTTTCTCACTAACCAGCAAAGAAGCAGCATTTCGTGTCGCCAATCATTTAACTAAAAAAAGTATGATCTTTGGAATTTTTATTATTTCAGGAACATTGATTGCCGGAATTATTTTTTCAAATACATTAACTGGCCCAATTCAAAATCTTTTTCGCGCCACTCAGTCAGTCGCCGAAGGTAATTTTAATGTTAAGTTTGACATTAACACCAGCGACGAAATTGGCGCCTTGGCCGATTCTTTTCAAATCATGTCAAAAAAGATTTTAGAATATATTGAAGAATCTAAAGAAAAAGTGCGTATGGAAAAAGAATTAGAAGTAGCGGCAACCGTTCAGCAATCTTTCTTTCCTCAAAACTCAATTCAATATCCCAAAGTTGAGTTATCAGCATTCTATAAATCAGCTTCTGAATGTGGCGGCGACTGGTGGGGACATATTAAAATTGGCCACCATATCATTTTAGGAATTGGCGATGCCACTGGACATGGCGTTCCTGCTGCTCTTCTAACCGCCACTATCAATAGCAGCTTTCATTTAATTGAAAAGATGATCGAGTTTTCTCCTGGGCTCATTGAGCGCCCGGATGAACTGATGAAAATTTTAAATCAAACAGTAGTTAAAATGGGTGGTCAAATTCACATGACATTTTTTCTAGGGATTGTTGATTTGAAAAAAAGTGAGCTGCATTACTCCAACGCCTCTCATAATTTTCCGCTGATCGTTGACTCGGAAAAAATTGCGGGGGGTAATGGAGAAGATTGGTTAGATATTTTAGATGAGGCCAATGGCCCTCGCTTAGGTCATCAAAAGGATGCGCAATATAGCAAGGCGATGGCGATGCTTTCACCGGGCCAAGTTTTAGTTATGTTAACTGATGGTCTGATTGAAGGCGAAAACAATGAAGGTCGCCAATGGGGTGAGCGCCGTTTGAAAAAGGCATTACAAGAAAATAATTCAAATAAAGTAGATGAAGTTTTAAATGGTATTGTTGATCAAGCATTCACCTTTTATAATAATGAAGCATTAAAAGATGATGTCACACTTCTACTAACACGTTTAAGCTAAGGAAATTTTATGATAAATATCACTCAGAAGGCCCCACAAGATCCAAGTTTTACCGTTGTTGGAGTTTTAGACGAAGACTTTCGCCCAGAGAGTATCGCGCAAATTTCAGCGCCTGAAGTTGTTTTTGATTTTAAAGAATTAAAAGGAATAAATTCTTGTGGCATTCGTTCCTGGATCACCATGCTAGAAAAACAAATGAGTGGAAAAAAAATTATTTATAACAATTGTCCTTCGATTTTAGTGCAACAGATTAACTTGGTGCAAGGTTTACTACCAACAAACGGATTAATTCAATCATTTATGGCGCCTTATTTTTGCGAAAAATGTGACAAAGAATATTCCGTCTTAATTAACGCCAAAGATATTAATGAATTAAAAGCACCAGCGGCCAGTTGCCCACAAGACAAAAGCTCGATGGAATTTGATGCTATTGAAAAACAATTTTTTTCTTTTTTAAGAAAATAATTTATCTACTTCACTCTGAGTAAATAATTCTTGTCCTGTGACCTCGGAGATCTGCTCTCGAGTAATCGGACGCATTAAAATACCAAAAGCGCAGAGTGCCTCATCATCAGTTAATGAGTCGAAGTTATTTAGCAGGTAATAAAATTTGGAAAATGGCTGCTGTGTTTGCGTCCAATTGCGAAATTGCATATTTTTTAAACCGATATCACAAATAATATAATTGACGTCCTTTTCTTTTAAGACTTTTTGAGCATCGACAACAGTTTTACAAGTGTAAACATAATTACCCTTCATCTCTTCAAGCTGAGGGCGCATTTGCTCCCCTAGCTCATCAATTATTAGTAATACTGCCATAATTATCCTTTCCAAGTACTAGTTCAATTTTTTTTAACAACACATCAGAGGTAAAAGGTTTAATCACAAAATTATTCGCTCCTAAACTCAAAGCTTCAATCACTTGGTGCTTTTCATTATTAGTAGTAATCATCATAAAGGGAGTCTTGCTTACCACCAAGGCTTCATGTGATCGCAACATCTTTAAAAGTTCGATTCCTGAGATATGCGGCATGTTCCAGTCACAAAGTATCAAATCAAAATGCATATTTTCTTTATGTGATTCTTGGATCTTACTCCACGCCATCGCTCCATCATCGGCCACAAACACATGCTTATAACCACCCTTAAACAGCACATCTCGCATCAGCTGGCGCACCACCATCATATCTTCAGCAATAAGTATGCGTATTCCAGCATTGGCCAAATTAGTCATGTACATATTTTATATGGGATTTGAATTATTACAAAGAACTTTATAATTTCAAACAGTTAGGCAAGTGCCCGTATTTACGTCAAAGAAATGTAAGTGCTCTAAATTAAAGTCAAGTTTAACCGAGGTGCCCACTTCTGGAGCCGCTCTTCCGGGTATTTCGCCAACACATTCGTATCCCTTAATTTTCAAGGTTAGAAAGGCATTTTTTCCCAATAATTCGACAATCTCAACTATACCCACGGTTTCCCATTGTGCATATCTAGGATCATCTACCGCAATAAAAATATCACTAGGACGAATGCCCATTAAAACTTTTTGTCCATCTTTTACCGCCTGTGATTTTTCACCTGGCACGGAAAACCGAAAAGCTCCATCAGCACCAATGACGTAAGTTTTATCCACCGTTTTTTTAATCTCACATTCCAAAAGATTCATACCAGGACCACCAATGAATGTGGCGATAAAAACATTTTTGGGTTTTTCAAAAACTTCCAGTGGTGTTCCTACTTGCTCAATCATGCCATCTCTCATAATCACAATTCGGTCGGCCAAAGTCATGGCCTCCATTTGATCATGAGTCACATAAATACAAGTGGTGGGATTTTTACGATGAAATTTCTTAATTTCTAAGCGCATTTTTTGGCGCAATTTTGCATCCAAATTTGACAGGGGCTCATCAAATAAAAGAATGTCTGGTTTTTTAATGATGGCGCGTCCCATCGCCACTCGTTGCCTTTGACCACCAGAGAGCTCCGCTGGTCTTCGCTCTAACAGCACATCCAAATCAAGCATGCTTGAAGTTTCTCTCACTCTTTTTTGCACTTCAGCTTCCGTCACTTTTTTTAAGCGCAAAGGAAAAGCAATATTTTCAAATACGGTAAGATGTGGATACAAAGCATAATCTTGAAATACCATCGCCACCGATCGTTCACTGGGCAACAATTCATTTGCGCGTTTGCCATTAATTTTTAATTCGCCACTAGTAATTTCTTCCAGGCCTGCGAGCATTCTTAAGGTGGTCGATTTTCCGCAACCAGAAGGTCCCACAAAAACCACAAATTCTTTATCTTTAATGGTTAAATTAAAATCGTGAACAACTATTGTTGCATCGTAAGCTTTCTTAATATTTTGAAAAATAATTTCGGCCATAAATTAAAACCACAACTCGGCTTGTAGGCCATAAGAGGAACCATCGCGATTATTACTATAAGCAGGAGCATTTTGCGCGATTGTGCTTTTGTTATTTGAGTTCCACCAAGCTTTAGAATAAAAAACTCGAAGAACTGGTCTGGCCCAACTAGACATGGCCGGTGCCACTTGAGGAGCAATCGTAAAGCGCGTTAGTGTTCTAGTTCCTAATCCATCTGACTCATCGTTTACCCATGAGCGTCCCAAAACTGTTGCCACTTGATAATAGTCATTAATAAAATAAACTGGCGAAATACCGGTGCTAAGCCAAGAAGACTTGCGCTGAGTTACCGCACCGCTATCACGTTTTTCATAAGAAATATTGCCGTGAGCTTCCCATCTATCATTTAATTTTGTCACGACATGTTCAACCACACGTAAGCGATTTGCTTCTTGTTGACGACTAGCAAATTTAATCGGAGCAGCGTCACCCCAAACATTTAATCCTTGCATCAAGTCTTTGCCGTAGACGACTGCAAAATGATTAAAACCATTGTTTAATTTTGTCTGATGTAGAACTCCCCCAGCATGGCCATGAGCTTTTTCATATTCGGCAGATTCAACTCCGTGAGCGTACACGTACCAAAAATCTAGGGATTGTTTATCGGTTAATTTTAATCCTTTATATCTAGCGTCCCAAAAAGTATTTCCCTGTAAACCCTTTTCGGATCTAGTGGTAGAAATTTGTCTTAGTTGCGCTAATTGCAATTTACCGTCACCGATTTTAATATTTTCTACGCCGCCCCCCACACCTGGCATTTCAGCAAAATAATACCAATCATTCATGTAGACATCTTGCTCGCGATAAAATCTTTTCCCTACCCAGTAAGTTAGAGGAGAATCATTAAATCTGCCGCCTTCAAAATAAAGTTCACGAACTTGAGTGGTGGGAGTTGATTCATAGGCATTGTGGCCATTTGATTCAAAAGCTAATCTGACTTGTGATTTAAAATAAGTTGATGTTCCATTGGGATTGTTTAAATGATTTCCTTGGAAAATCATTTCCCCATAATGAGAGCATTCATTGCCTAGGCGAAACTCGTTTCCTTGCGATCCTTGGTTTTTAAAACATTCTTGGTCACCACCTTTAGAGTTGGTGCCGCTGCCTGCTCGCATATAGCCGTGATATTCAAAATCGCTGTTAGAGACTGCCCAAATTTGTGCAGATATTAAAAATAAAAATAAGATTTTTTTCATGCGCGCGAATATACACTCAAGGGTGAAAAATATCTAATAAAATATCTATTCCCGAGAGTATGGGAGCTGGCCCTGGTTGTAAAAAAATAGCTGGGTCCAGTTCAAAAACTTTATTATCTTTGACTGCGGAGATCCTCCCCCATCCCGGGCGACTTTTTAAGCTGTTAGGCTCGAATTTTTTGCCACACCAACAGGCCAAAATTATATCCGGATTTTTTTCTATGATCTCACTAGATTCTGTGAACCTATCTTTGGCCATTTTCCCCTTAGCTTTCTCAGGAAAAATGTACTCGCCGCCACAAAGCTCAATCAATTGCGCCACCCAAAGTATGGCCGAAATCATCGGCCCATCCCACTCTTCAAAATAAATTTTAGGTCTTTTTTTGCCAGCGACTAATTTTTGGGTGGCAGCTATTTTATTTTCTAATTGTAAGATTAGCGCTCTTGCCTCAGCATCGGCCCCCACCACTGCACCTAGCTGTAGAATATAATCTAAAATCTCAGCGAGACTTCTTTGATTGCTAATCCAAACATTCAGCCCCTGCCCTATAAGATCCTTCGCGATATCTTTTTGAATATCAGAAAATCCTAAAACCAAGTCAGGATTTTGTGCCAAAATTTTGTCACTATTGGAATGTGTAAATGTAGTCACAATCGGATGCGTTTTTTTTGCCCCCGCCGGCCTTTCCACAAAAGCAGATATCCCTACAATCCTGGACGATTCCCCCAAAAGATACAACGTCTCCACTGATTCTTCGGTTAAACAAATAATTCTCGACGGATACTTGGCCAAGCGTATTTCCTTTTGTTAGAATTTTCTCTAAAAGAATTTGGAGTGTAAATGTTTAAAAATATTTTTTTATCAACCCTGTGTCTATTTTTAATCTCAGTGCAAGCCGATGAGGCCTCACAAGCGCCAAAGAACGATCAAATCCCTGCCGTCATCATTGAGTCTAGCGTGCAGAGCTTTTCTCATGAAAAGAAAAATTACTTGGCCATCAATTTAAATCACGCACCTGAGTGGCACACCTACTGGGCCAATCCTGGAGATGCCGGTCTTCCCACAAAATTTATTTTTAAAATAAATAATAAAGAATTTACTTGGCCCATCTATGAATACCCAGCGCCCGAGAGATTCTTTGATGCCATAGGGCAACTGGCCTTTGGTTTTTCCGGTCAAACCACTTACTTTCTTGAAGTCACTAACGAAATTGAAAAGAAAATTCATCAGCAAAAAGTTGAAATCAATTTGCAATGGCTGGCCTGTAAACATGTTTGTGTTCCTGGCGAGAGAAAAATTGATGGAAGCTTTGAAAAACATATTTGGACTGGAGCTGCGACAGAACCAGCACAAGTGGCACTAGATGAAAAAACTCTCCTCGAAGAGTTTATTAAATTGCCAACACTAGGAAAACTTGAAGCTTCCGAAAAAGTGGAATTAGTAAAAGATCCTGAAGGCGAAGGATTAGTTCTCTACTATCATTTCCCACAAGTGATCGCAGCACCAATTCTAGTCAAACAAAATCTCATCACTCCCTACCTCACCACTCCCCTCGCTTATAAACACGAAGAACTATTTACTGATAATAAAAAACATCTTTGGGGCCGCATGAAAGTTGACTGGGATGGCGCTTATCAAGAACCAGTTATGGAGTTACCAAAAGATGGTAAATTTAAAAAACCGCTACAGCTCTCTTTTTTGCGCACTAACCCTAGCACGCAAAAAGTTGAAAAAATTTCGCTAGAAATAAAAGAATTTATTATTGATCCAGCGCTCAGCATGGCAGAAACATTAAAAACCCTCACTCCTTTTAAAATAGAATCCTTATCGACTCCTAAAACGGTAGCAAAAGACGACGATAAAACTCCTGATATTTGGTACTACATTGCCATGGGTTTCATTGGTGGATTTATTTTAAATCTGATGCCATGTGTATTTCCTATTATCACTTTAAAACTTTTTGAACTGTTGCAACAACGCGAAGACTCACCTGGCAGAATTGTACGCCACAATCTTTTTTATAGTTTTGGTATTTTGTCTTCGTTCTTGGTGCTGGCCAGTATCATTCTCGCCTTAAAAAAAGGTGGAGAAAGTATTGGTTGGGGATTTCATTTACAGTCACCGCTTTTTGTTTCTGCGATGGTGATTATTATTTTCACCATGACTTTAAATTTATTTGGTATGTTTGAACTGCGCACTCCAGGTGGCAGTATTTTAGGAAGTGTTAAACTGCGCGAGAGTTTTTTTGGCGATTTTTTTGGCGGAGTCATTGCCACTATTTTATCGACGCCCTGTAGCGCTCCTTTTTTAGGCACCGCCTTGACTTTTGCTTTTGCTGCATCTTCGGTACAAACCATTATTGTTTTCTTATCCACCGGAATTGGTCTAGCTTCTCCATTTTTAATCACGGCCCTTTTTCCCGAACTTATTCGCATGCTCCCGCGCCCAGGTCATTGGATGAATTTAATCAAAAAAATCATGGGACTATCACTTGCGCTGACGATCGCTTGGTTGGTTGATATTTTCCTAAACCAAACCAACTTACATGCCGTACAAATTCTGGGCGGAATATTATTTACGATTTTTGTTTGTGTTTTCGTTCGCAAGAGCGTTCTTCATCGCAACAAAAGAACATTAATTATTTTTCTTATTCCGTTAGGGATTTATATTTGGATGGGTCAAGAAATTAAAAAAATTACTCCTGTCACAAGCCACACTATTTTAAAAGCAAAACAAAAAGAAGGACTCAACTGGGAAATGTGGAGCGAGACACGTGTGCAAGAATTGCAAGCACAAGGTGAAACAGTTTTTATCGATTTTACCGCCAAGTGGTGTTTTACTTGTAAAGTGAATGAAAAACTGGTTTTAGATACACCTGAATTTAAACAACTCGTCGCTGATAAAAAACTAAAATTACTTCTCGCCGATTGGACTAATCGTGATGAAGTGATTGGTAATTTTTTGAAAAAGCAAAACCTCATCGGAATTCCGGCCTATTTTATTGCCAGGCCAAATGGGGAATTAATTTTTCTGGGAGAAACGCTCACTCTCGATAAAATACGCACTAAGCTTAATCAATAGTTGCACGAGTCATAAAACAAAATTATTTATTTTGTGACTCGTGCTTAAATTTATTTTTAATACTTCTTACAAAATAACCAACCACCGGCACATGCTCATAGACCATTGCCCCCACATCAAACGAATCCTCATGAAATTCTGCTTTGTCTAATCCAGCACGAAAGCGTATCCAAGACATGCCAGGAACAATTATTGGTTCGTTGCCATTTAAACTTTTACTTTGAAAATACATCTTCCATCTAATGACATGCGTATCTTTATCAACTACCTCATTTAATATTTCAAATTTAACTGAAGTCGCGGCCTCATACATTTTTTTTGTATAATTATAAACCGCTTCTAAACCCTGCAATTGCCCCACTGGATCTATAAATTGAACATCATCAGTATAAAAATCTCGAAGAGGCCCCATATTTGTAGCTGTTAGCTCTGTATAGTAACGTCTAATTTTTTCGGATCTCATGTTATCACCTGCAAATAAAATTGAGTTAAATAAAAAAAGGAAACAAACAGCATAAATATACTTCATAATACCTCTCTGATTATAAATATAACGAGAACTACAAACAATCAAGTTAAGCCAATCGACAATCTATAGACATTAGTATTTTTGTTGAAATAGTGCTATTTGCTCATTTATCATTTATAGATGAGCGAAATAATTTTGAATGGGAACTTGCTACTTACGAGCTTTATGTGTGGAGTCATTTGGTTAGTTCAGTTAGTTTCTTACCCTCTATTTTCCAAAATAGACGAGTCAAACTTTCACAGGGTACATGATTTTCATGTCAAGACGATAAGCTATCTGGTTGTTCCGGCAATGCTATTTGAGACCCTTTTTCTCATACTAATGGTGTACAACCAAATTGGACAGAAGTTAACAGGAGTTTTCTCTGTGGTATTTTGCCTTAGTGTAACTTGGGGGGTCACATTCTTTTTAATCGTACCGATTCATAATTCGCTCAAAGAAAAATATTGTTTAGTTAAAATTCAAAAATTAATCAAATTAAATATGATCAGAAGTTTGGCTTGGTCGGCCAAGCTTGTTTTGCTTTTGTATTTTTTATGATCAGTATCATTGGTGCCGGGATAGCAGGACTAGGAATAGGCTTAAAATTACTTAAGGATGGGCGAAAAGATGTGCAAATTTTTGAGTCACATCAATATCCTGGTGGCTGTGCAGGATATTTTTACAACCAAGATATTTCGTTTGATGTAGGAGCAACTACGCTCAGCGGAAGCGCCGATTTCTTTTGGCGCGAACACAATATTTTTTTTAAAAAAACTCACATGCCAATTGGCATCACAATTCATCAAGATCAAAAGAAAGTATATTTTTTTGCTGACCGAAAAAAATGGATTGAAGAATTAGACTTGAAATTTCCAGGACACGATCACCATAGTTTTTGGAATAATCTCTACTATTTAAGTGACAAGGCATGGGCCATTAATCAACAGCGCTCGTTAAATCCTCCACGTAATCTTTTTGACTTATATTCATTTATAAATAGAGACCTTTTAAAATGTGCTAGTCTGATTAAAAATCTTTTTACTCCACTGAGCTCTTTAATACCTCAATCTTACAAGTCTGATCAAAACCTTATGAATTTACTGGATGAAATTTTAATGATTAGTGCTCAAGTAAAAAGCAACGATGTGAATCAGTTGATTGGAGCAATGTCTCTCACCTATCCTCATGATGTACATTATGTTCAAGGAGGAATCGGAGAAATCGCACGAAAAATGAGTCAGGAATTTATTGGCCGTGGTGGCATTATTCATTATCGAAATAAGATTGAAAAAATCATAAAAGATAATCATAACTTTACCCTTCACACTGCCAGTAAAACATTCTCCAGTCAGAAAGTTATAAATACCGCCCCGCTGTGGAATCAATCGGATTTTTTTCCGCAAGATCTGGTATGGAAAAAACAAGAAAAAAAATTTTCATTTGCTTGGTCGGCCATTACTGCTTACGCAATAATTAAAACCAATCGGCCAGTTTCTGAGCTCTATCATCAAATACATATCAGCACCCCACCAGCTTGGATTAAATCTCATTCTATTTTCTTATCTTTTTCGGATCCTGATGATACATTAAGATCTTCTAGTTTTAAGCAAACATTAACTATTTCTACGCATACAATGGCGAGTGCAATTCCACCAAAATCATCTCCAGACTATAAAAAATTTAAGCTTGAAATTGAAAAATATTTTAAAGACCTGATCCAAAAATTTATTTCAAACGATATTAGCTTTGAAATGCTCTTAGTCGGAACTCCTTCGACTTGGCAGAAATTTACTTCCAGAAGAAATGGATTAGTAGGAGGAATCCCTCACCAATTTAAAAATCACATTTTCAATTATCCTGGCCAAAAAACTCATATAAAAAATTACTATCGATTAGGCGATACTACTTTTCCTGGGCAAGGAATTGTCGGAGTTTTAACCGGAGTTAAAAATTTTAAATTTTAATTTTATTCAAAGGTTGGACGATTCTGCATGAGACGCCTAATGACTTCTTGCGTACTCATACCTTTATAAAGCACATCATAACAAGCAGTAAAAATGGTAGCGCGAATATCGTATTTTTGGCTCACTAAAAAAGCTGCCTTAGTCGTTTTATAGCCTTCCACCACTGTTCTTTGCGACTTAATTATTTCCTCCGGCGTGCGCCCTTTGGCGATATCAAAACCAAAAGTTTTATTGCGTGAGAGCTCACCCGTGGTGGTTAAAATTAAATCGCCCATGCCGCTTAATCCATAAAATGTTTCAGGACGCGCATTATAAACAATGCCAAAACGCAGCATTTCCGCGATCCCTCTAGTGATCATGGCAGCGCGCGTGTTGTGGTTAAATCCTAGTCCTTCAATAATTCCGCCAGCAATGGCCAGCACATTTTTCAAAGCACCACCTAAAAGCACACCCTTCACATCATAACTGGGAAAAATTTTAAAATAAGGAGTCTCCAACATATCAGCGACTGAAGTTAACATTTTTTTCGATCGGCCCGCCAGTGAGACTAAAGTGATTTGTTCATCAACTATTTCTTTAGCAAAAGATGGCCCAGATAAAAAAGTAAATTGATCTTTATATTTTGAAAAATATCTAAAAAATAAATCATCTGGTAACTCTAACGTGTCGGGATCAATCCCTTTGGATAAAGAAACCACTGGCACACCGGTCTCTAAGTATTTTGAAAATTGATCAAAATTTTCTTCACAAAATTGTGTAATTCCTGCCGCAGGAAGTCCTGATACTACTAACTCTAAATTATTTTTTACCGCCGCATCGACTTCCTCCCACGTCTTAGCAGGAACAATGTTGCTCGCTAATTTTTGCCCTGGAAGATAAACACTATTTTCACCGCGCACTAGACTATCGTACACATCATCGGATCTAACTTTGATAATAACTTTTTCAAAGTTTTTCGCCATCACGGTAGCAATAGAAGTTCCAAATGCACCACCGCCAATAATTAGCCCAACTTTATAATTCATAATAACTCATAAAAAAATCCTTTTTTAAAGAGCAATGATACCTTTAACTTTACTAAACTTTTCATATAAGGCCATGACTTCATCACTAGATAGGACGTGCAACTTAAAGGATAGCCCCAAATACTTGCCATTTTTTGAGTCGCGAACTGAAATATCACACTCACCGACTAATACTTTAAAATCCTCTAAGTGCTCGGAAGACACGATAAATCTGAACTCATAATGATGAGGAAATTGGTGATGTTCATCCAATAATTGTTTGAAATTTGGCTTTGCTGGCAAATCTGACACTCTAACTCCTCAAAATCCCATAACTTGAGTTTTTCACTCAACTCTTTTCTTCAATACCCGATATGTCAACATGGTTAATTGGGAAAAGTCTTATCGCAATTTTAACCAATGGGGAAGTTGTATGAAAAAGATTATCATTTTAATCAGTATATTTGCCCAAACTTGCGCATGGTCTTTTGACAGTTTTACTGTCTCACCGGCGCTCCTCGATCGCGCAAAACTTTTAGAAAAGGCCAAGCTCACTGCTTCTGAAAAACATGAGCTACAAGAAAATGATGCTAACTTAAAACAAGTCTTAAATTTAGATGCGCCTCAAATTGCCATCGAGAGCTTAAATGAAGGTGTCTCTTTAAAAGGTATTAGTAGTAAATCGGTGAACGAAAATTCGCAAAATGATTTTTTTAGCGACACTCCACTCTATCAAGATATTCTTCGCGAACTGTCACCAAAATACCAAGGACTAGGAGAACAACAATCTCTTTCAACTTTAAATTACAATCGCCAATTTAATTTAGGACAACAAAATTTTTCTGGCTTTCAGTGGCAAAAGCCTATGGGAAGTTTTGGCATTAGCGTCGATCGCCAATTGGCCCCAGATTTATTTGATGATAAACGCTGGATCGTAACTGATACTTTTTTAATTACTGTTAATGCTCAAACTTTTTTAACCAACATGAAAGAAGCTGGTCTGATTGATTTTTCCGAGGCCCAGTACGGCGCTTTTGCCGGAATGGAATTTAGAAGAATTTATCGCTACATGCACATGGCAAATAGTTTTGAAGATGGTCTAACTAAAAAATTTGATATTTTATTTCTAGGCTTTACTCGCCTTAATCACCAAAACTTCCTAAAAATGGGTCCACAAGAATACATCATGCGAGAAGATTATATTGGAGCAAAAATTGGCGGCATGGCCTATATTCCAGTGGCGCAAGGACTCTCGTTAAATGCGGGACTGATGGTGGGTTATGAAAAAGTCTCTCGCTTGACAGTACAATCATTAGGCGCAGGCGACGTGTTAAATACTCCTGATGAGAAATTTCGTTTGTCACTGGAAAAAGAAACTTCTAAAACAGTGGGTGCCCAAGCTGCACTTAATGCTGACTTATTTAGCTTAATTAAAATTACTCTATTATCTTATGAATATAGTTACACCTGGAAAGACGCGACTAAATTCTATGTTCGCCTAAAACAAGGTGATTTAGATAATATTTCGTCTGATCAAAATTTAGCTTCGGGGCTAGATGATTTTTTTCGTATGCGTGAATCGGCCAGAGAAAGACTTAGGCCTTATATCATATCTTATGAACAAAGAACTACAGAAGACTCTCAGTCAAAATATCTTATTGTCTTATTTGGTGGATTAAAAAAATCACAAACGCAGCAACTCACTATTCAAAAGGGTGAACTCGTTCAAACCTTTTTTCGCACTCATTTAACTCAAATGAAATTCATGCAAGGTTTATTTCAAACTCTGGCCAACGCTGTCAGTGAAACCTTTTTAAGAGTAAAACTTTTTAACAAATATAAGGCCTCACGCACTAGAGATTTAGGCTTTGAGTATAAAAATAATTTTAAATTAAGTGAGCAAGAAGTTTTATTAAATGGCGCCGAAGAAATGAGCTTGGCCATAACCCATCAGTACACTACTTCAAAAACTACTGGCCTGTGGAACAGGCGCTATAAAAGCTACGCCATTCACTTTGCTAGCAACTTCACTAATTTAGATGTGGCAATTATCGACGGAATTAAAAGTAATAATATCCAAGGTCCGCTAGAAATTAATGCTAACTCACAAATTAATAAGGCCGGAATTTATTTTTTTAATAGTAAAAGCTACAAAAGCATTAGCAGCATGATGGCACGCCTCTGCGATTACACTCCATCAAGTAACCGCTTTGTAAATTCACGCACTCAATCTCGTACTAGCGTCTCCGAAAAGAGCTGTTACGATTCCTTAGATAGAAAATATATTAACTACGCCAAAGATTTAAGCGGGCAGAAAAAAATTGCGCTTTGGAAACTAAAAAACTTCCTTAAGTCATTTCTAGAAATATCAGACTCACATGATGATCTCGTCGAACTCTTTGGTGAAGGAAACATATTTACGCGCGGTGAAATTAAAGCGACCACCAATCAAGGTCATGACTTTATTAATTACTTTCATACCGGTGTTTTTTCTGGTCTAGGTGTTATCGACGAGTATAAGCGTGACGATGGAGAGCGTGCTCCGGCCAGTATTCCGGTTGGTGATGATATCTAACTTCGGCGCCGAAGTTAGACAAGAAAATAGACAACTACAACTTCCGCACCCATTCAGCAAAAATCGACTCATCCAAAATCTTTGGACTTGTGCCCCAAATCGCGTTGGGCCAAGCGCGATCGTTTTTATAGCGCACAATTAGATGAAAGTGAAATTGAGACACGACATTCCCCAGCGCCCCAATATTAATTTTGTCTGGATTAAATTCTTTTTTGAAAATATTCATGACATAGTTTATTTCTTCTAAAAGATTTTTTTGTTCTTCAATAGATAGATCAGTTAGTTCTACAATATTTATTTTACGAGGAACTAAAATACACCAAGGATTTTCTGAATCTTTTTTTAAATATAGATTGGATAGCGTTAGTTCTTTTAAAAAAATTGAATCGTTTAAAATACGTTCGTCAACTTTAAACATTAAAATTCCAAGATATGAGGTTTTAAATTTTGCGCGTAACGAATAAGATCTATCACTTCTCGCCCACAACCCTCGCCAGATCCACGCTCGGTCACATAATCTACCGCCGCAATGACTTCCATCGGCGCATTCGGAACTGTAGCAGAAAACCCTACCTTTTTTAAAAGCGGAATATCAAAAAGCTCGTCGCCAATATACATGATCTCTTCGTCTTTAACGCCGGCTTGCGCTTTTACTTTATTGTAGCCTTCGCGTTTATCTTCGTTACCCATCATCAGATAATCAACTTTTAAATTTTCTGTGAAGCGACGTCTAACGCCATCAGAATTTCCGCCAGTAATGATCGCCACTTTTAATCCTGCTTCACGCAATAAATTCATACCGTAGCCATCATAAACATTAAAATGACGATTCCAACCAATCTCCTGTCCATCCCAAAAAACATATCCAGGAGTTAAAATTCCATCCACATCAAAAACTGCGACTTTAATTTTTTTTAATTTTTTTTGAAATTTCTTTGCGACTTCTTTTAAATTTCTTCTTTTCATTTATTTACCACTCGATGAATCTCTAATAATTTTTCGACAATTCCCTTAACACTTCCTAACTCTAAACAGGTTGAAGAATCAGATAACGCCTTATCTGGAGTCGGATGAGTTTCCATAAAAATCCCATCAGCTCCAGCAGCAATCGCTGCTCTTGCTAAAACTAAAATCTGCTCACGTTTTCCGCCAGTCGCTGTTCCTAGCCCGCCTGGTCTTTGCACACAGTGAGTGGCATCATGCACAGTTTTAACACCAAAACTTTTCATGATTTGAAACGAGGCCATATCAACTATTAAATTATTATAACCAAAACTTGTTCCGCGCTCTGTTAACAAAATTTTATCTAAAGATAAAAAGGCACTGGCCTTATCTACGATATTTTTTGTTTCTTCAGGCGATAAGAACTGGCCTTTTTTTACTTTTAAAGTGCGATTATATTTTGCACAGGCCTTGGCGCCTTCGTGGATCATATCTGTTTGACGACACAAAAAAGCTGGCACTTGTAAATAATCGACAACCTGTGCCACTGTTTCTGCTTGATCTGGAGTGTGAAAATCAGTGATCGTTGGAAGTTTAAAAGTATCTTTTACTTTTTGTAATATCTTTAAACCTTCAACTATTCCAGGTCCGCGATAAGAAGAAAATGAAGAGCGATTGGCCTTATCAAAACTACCTTTAAAAACTAAATTAATATCGCTTTTAAACGGTTCTAAATCTTTTACTAATTTTTCAGCAATGGTCATGGCCAATGACTCACTCTCTAAAACGCAAGGTCCGATAAAAAAATTCATAATAACCTTCTACTTTTTGAAAAATCTAAACTTGCGGTCACAAATGAGCGAAATAATGGATGCGGCGAAAAAGGTCTCGATTTAAATTCTGGATGATACTGACAAGCGATAAAGTGCGGATGATCTACTAACTCAATCACTTCCACTAAATTAAGCTGTGGATTCATACCAGAAACTTTAAGCCCGGCCTTTTTTAATTTTTCCACATAATCATTATTCACTTCTAAACGATGACGATGACGTTCACTAATATCTTGCGCGCCATAAATTTTATGCGCCAAAGAATTTTCGTCTAAATGACAAGGATAAGCTCCTAGTCTCATGCTCGCGCCTTTTGTGCCTTCTTTAGTTTGTCCCGTCATATAATGAATGACCGGCGTTCCTGGTGTTGAAAACTCCTGACTAGTAGCATCTTTAATTTGTGCTTTATTTCGAGCAAATTCGATCACCGATAATTGCAATCCCAAACAAATTCCAAAAAAGGGGATTTTCTTTTCACGAGCAAATTGAATCGCTTTAATTTTCCCTTCAACTCCCCGCTCTCCAAAGCCGCCTGGAACTAAAACTCCATCAACTTCCGCTAATAACCTGGCCGCTTCACTCTCATTGATGAGCTGTTCAGCATCAATATAAACCGGTTTAATTTTTACTTGATTGGCAATTGCTCCGTGGCGAAGAGCTTCATCCAGTGATTTATAAGATTCAATCAGATCTGTATATTTACCAACGATGCCAATCTTAACTTCATTTAAAGGATTTTCAATATTATGTACAACTTTCTCTAAATCAGAAATATCAGGGCGCCCACTCCAAATCCCTAAAAGCTCAGTCACTTTTTCATCTAGCTTTTGATGATAAAAACTTAGCGGGACTTTATAAATTGAAGTTTCATCCATCGATACAAAAACATTTTGTTTTGGTACATTACAAAATAAAGAGATCTTATCTAATATGCCATCTTCAATTTCTCGTTCCGTGCGACAAATTATAATGTGAGGAAATAGCCCAATGGAGCGCAACTCTTTAACCGAGTGCTGAGCAGGTTTTGATTTTAGTTCACCCGCAGCTGCTAAATAAGGCAGCAAAACCAAATGCACAAAAAGCACATTGGCGGCTCCCACATCTTGTGAAAATTGTCGAATCGCTTCCATAAATGGCAAGGACTCAATATCTCCTACTGTTCCTCCAATCTCACCTAATAAAATATCACCATCTTCGGCCGCTAAATGAATTCGTCTTTTTATTTCATCAGTAATGTGCGGCACCACTTGCACTGTTTTGCCTAGGTATTTTCCTTCGCGCTCATTTTCAATAACTTTTAAATAAACTTGGCCAGTGGTAAAATTATTTTTTTTAGAAAGAGACAATGAAGTAAACCTTTCGTAATGTCCTAAATCTAAATCTGTCTCTGCCCCATCATCCGTCACAAAAACTTCACCGTGCTGTGTGGGCGACATGGTTCCTGGATCAACGTTAATATAAGGATCCATTTTTAGCATATTAACTTTTATGCCTCGCCTTTCCAGAAGTGAAGCGATACTCGCCGCCGCTAAACCTTTTCCTAATGAACTGGTGACGCCGCCAGTGATAAAAATATATTTTTTAACTGGTCTTCCCATATAGGACTCCTTGCAATTTTTTTAAATCATCGGGTGTGTCCACACCAAGACTTTGGTGGTGAACTTCAATGGCGCCGATTTTAAAACCTAAACCTAGTGCTCGTAATTGTTCTAATTTTTCTGTTTCTTCATAAAAGCTAGGTGCAGCCTTCACAAACTTAATTAAACTTTGCGGCTTAAAAGAATAAACCCCCAAGTGTAAATGCCAATGCAGTTCACTCACTTCATCGCGCGGAAAAGGAATGGGCGCGCGAGAAAAATAAAAGCATTCACCATTATTTTTATTCCACACTGCTTTAACTTTATTTTTATCTAAAAAATCTTCACGATTATTTTTTTGCGGCTTAATCATAGTCATCATTTCAAAGGAAGATTTTAAATGAGCATCTGCTAATTTTTTTAAATCATTAGGGTCTAATAAAGGCTCATCACCTTGCACATTAATTACTAAATCGGCCGTTTTAAAAAATCTCTCAAACGCCAAAGCAATGCGCTCTGATCCTGAAGGAACATTGTCATCAACTCTACAAACCTGGCCTTGAAATTTTTTAACCGCCGCTTCAATGCGCTCATCATCAGTCACCACTACCGTTTCAAATCCGGCCTTAGCAACATTTTTATAAACTAATTCTATTAAGGGGACACCGATTTTAACCTCAGAAAGAGGTTTGCCTGGGAAACGAGTCGAGGCGTAACGTGCGGGAATTAAGACGATCGGCATAGGAAAATTTAGCACTCTTTAGGGCGGTTGAAAAGTTATGTTAAGATGAATCTATGAAGTATTTGCTAGTATTTTTCTTTTTTACGCAGGTCTTTGCCCAAGATTGGCAAGGTTCTATCATTACAGATCCCCGCATCACCTCCAGATGTGATCATTTGGGCCAAAAAAGAGAAGAGAAAATTCAAGTCAAACAGCGTCTCTCGGCTTTATTACTACGCAGTGAACGACTGATAAAAGGCACACCTGAAAATAAAATATCCGTAAAATCCAAACTCAGTACCAATCGTAGTCGCTTGCAGCAAGAAATGGCACTGAATAAAGTCTATATCGAAAAAACAGAAGAAGAAATTGTCCGCAAAGGCTGTCCCGGAATTAATCTTTAAAATTACTTTTCACCCTGTCTTTTCCTCGTTATCATTTTTTGAATGGTTGAACATTTTCATCGAATAATATTTTTCATCTTGATTAGCAGCATTGCATTGGCGCAAGACAATCAAGGCAATAATGATGAAAGCGATCAAATGGAACAACTAGAAGCGCTGGATATTGAAGTCGCTAAGCGAGAAAGACCTTCCACCAAAACAGCTCCCGCTCCTATTATTGAAAAAAAAATTACCGCCGATGATTTAGTTCTCCCGCGCGGTTTAGAAAAAGATCTAGTCAATCTCTCTAAAGATGAAAGTTTAGAAGGTAAAGAATTTATACAACAAGAAATTAGAAATAATCTTTTTAAAGAAAACTTTCGTGCCCTCTCTTTAAGTGACGTAATTGAAGAGGGTTTACGACAAAATCATCAACAAATTATTCGCGGTCTCGAAAACGAAGAAAATAAACTAGTTTGGGAAAATAATTTTGAAAAATTTTGGGTACCAAAACTGCAAATATCACTACAAACAAATCCCCAGAGCATCGGAAAACTTCACACAGGTACACTGCACGACACACAGATTGATCGTTCGCCTCAAGGAGCTTTAAGTTTTGGTTTTGCTGATTATACTGTCTTTAATTGGGGCAAGGATTACCTAAAATACTTAAATGATAAAAATGATTTCCAGCGAACTAAAAAGCGTCTAGAAGAAGAAAGACGCAACTTACGTTTAAAACTGATTGATCAATATTTTAAAATGCAGACCGCCAAAGAATCCGAGCGCATTCAAAAAGATGAACTAAGACATGCCGCTTTTATTTACCGCTTAAATAGAGAAAAAGTCAGCGTGCAAAAAGTCACCCGCGAAGAATATTATCAAGCGCGCGATTTATTTTTAAAGGCGCAGCAAAATTATTTTTCAGCGAAAGTAAAATCAGAACAAATTGATGAGGAACTAAGCAACATGTTAGATGATGCTCCTCACACTCGCTACCTTCCCAATGATGAAATTGATTTTAAAAAAATCCGCATCACAGCGATTGAGGCGCAAGAGCTGGCAAAAAATCATAGTTCAATCGTTTTAGATGCTAAAGCTGATTTCGAAAACGCTCAAAGAAACTATGAAGTTGCTGTCCGCGAAAACTTGCCTCTGCCAAAAGTTAATTTAAATCTGGGGGCTTACCAACATCGCTTCTCGGGAGAAGGATCACGCACTCGCTATGAAACCAGCCCAGGAAATTCAGATATAGAATTAGTTGCTTCCATCAATGCGACTTGGGCATTAACTGGCGAAGGCGGACTTTTAAATGGCAGACGCACCGGAATTGAAAATCTAAAAAAAGAAATTGCCTTAAGACGTGTTCGCTTAGGACAAACTCAATCAATTGGCGACATGGCCAACATTCTACGCGATGTGGTGACCTATGAAACCCAATTAGAAATTACTCAGGCAAAATGGCAAAACTTGCAAAAAAGTTTCGATACGACGCTGGAAAATTACATGAACAAGCGCACTCGTTTTCAAGATCTAAAAGATGTCCTACAAGAGTTAACTCAAACTGAAAATTATTTCTACGGCCTAAAGTACGAACATTTATCAGCTAAATTGGCCCTGGCCAAAATCATTGGTGTCGAAGATTTACCGGGTGAAAACTTTGAAAAAACGGCAAAAAGGTCCAAGGGAAAATAGAATGAAAATTATTACCATCATTCTTATTTTCATCTCTCTAAACGCTTTAGGTGCCGAAAAAGTGGCCCTAAAAAAACCAGTCAAAGTACAAAGGGAAATCGATCTGCAAGAAGAAAGTATTAAAGATGAAGAAACCCTTATCATTGAAAGAAACGCGCAAAGTGGAATTCTACTCTCTCCTTATAACACTCTAAGCGACACTTCTAAAATTGCTTTTAGTTATCACATCAATGGCGACTTAATGAATATAGCAGCTCTGAAATCAATGGAAGCGCTCTACTCGAAAAGGTTAACAAATTTCTGGTGGGATTTTTATTACTCTCAAACAACTGGTAACTTTCGCGAATTTGGTAAATATAATAAAAATATTAGAACGCCCGATGAAGATCTATCTGTCACCAGTGAATCACTTGTAACTTTCGGAACCGGTGTAAGTTATCGCTCTCGTTATTTACGGCATTTATTTAAGGCCACCAACCTTTTTGAAAATCTGGCCAGCACCATTACCTACAACACTTTTTCAGAAAAATATTATGGCGAAAATTTCACCGGCCCAGGTCTTCGCGCTCAATACGGAGTTCACTTTCGCGGTGACTCGAGCTTTTTTTACGGGCTAAATGGCAGCTATCATCTAATGACTTTAAAAAAACCATCCGTAATTGAGGGTGAGACTTCTCGCAATCGTACTCTTTCTCTCTCCTATGTCACTTTTGCTCTCGAGTTGGGTTGGTTTTTATGATCCCACGTTACGAAAAAAAAGAAATTTCTGAAATTTGGACCGACGACTACAAATTCCAAACTTTTTTAAAAGCTGAATTGGCCATAATGGAGGCCCTGGAAGACAGCAAAATTCCTAAGGGTAGCGCTAAGAAAATTGCTGGAATGGTAAAAATTAATCCGGCCCGGATTAATGAAATTGAAAAAGTCACAAAGCATGACGTTATTGCATTTTGTTCTTCAATCACTGAACAATTAGAACCTGCTCTTGGAAAATATTTTCACTTTGGCGTAACTTCTTCCGACATTATTGATACCGCTCTAACCTTGCAAATAAAAGACTCATTAAGTTTAATCATTAAAAGTAGCGAAAAATTATTAAACACTCTCTACGCTCGCGCCAAATCAACTAAAAATCTTCTCTGCATGGGCCGCTCACACGGCATGTATGCTGAACCCATGAGTTTTGGTGGAAAACTCTTAGGACATTTTTGCGAACTACAAAGACGTCACCAAGATCTAGTACATTTTTTCAAACACGATTTAACCGTACAGTTTTCTGGAGCAGTTGGAAATTACACCATCTTATCTCCGGCACTTGAAGAAAAGGCGGCCAAAATTTTGGGCATAAAACCTGAACCTGTCTCGACTCAAGTCATACCGCGCGATCGCATCGCAAAACTTTTATCCATTCACGCTCTCTACGCAACTGCCATTGAAAGACTCTGTGTCGAAATAAGGCACTTGCACCACTCTGACATTAATTGTTTGCATGAAGGATTTAGCAAAGGCCAAAAAGGCTCTTCCATTATGCCGCATAAAAAAAATCCTATTGCGGCAGAAAATTTAACTGGAATAGCCAGACTGATTAGATCTCATCAACAAGTCGCCATAGAAAATGTGGTGCTTTGGCACGAACGAGACATTTCTCACTCTAGCGCTGAACGCCTGATGCTACCGGATAATTTTGGGCTTATGCTTTACGCCATTGATCGCCTCAATGAAACCATTGAGCGCCTTGAATTTCACGAAGATATTATTGAAGCTCAAGTTAAAAATACTTATAGCTATCTCTCTAGCTTTTATTTACATGAACTGATTGAAAAAACTAATTTAACTAGAGAAGAGCATTACGCTTTAGTTCAAGCTGCAGCTTTTAAAGCAGAAGAGGGCCGAAATCCAGAAGTTTTCTTTACCTCCCTAAATGAACAACTGAAAAATAAAAATTTAAAAGTGGAACTTACTAAATTAAGTTTTGATGCTATAAAAAAACTTTACTTAAAATATAGTGACGCTATTTTTGCTAGAGTCTCGTTGTAATCATGTTTTTAAAATCTAGGTCTATTTCGGCCGAAATGTTAGTGGTCTTGTCTGCGATCATCCTCTCATCGTTTTATAATATCGCCTTTTTTTACCAAACTAGCTTAGTCTATCCACTGATAGCGAAGTCTATTCCCTTCTATATGTCTCTCTATATCAACTTATTGATGCTTAACGTAGTCATCATTACAATCTTTAATTTTAAACACACGCTCAAGCCATTTTTGATTTTTATTTTTTTCATCACAAATTTTATCGCCTATCCCATGAAACAGTACGGAATTGTTTTTGATGAATCAATGATTCTTAGCATTGTTAAAACTGATCCAAAAGAAGTTGCAGATCTTCTGGATGTTAAACTTTTTATCACTCTACTTTTTGGAATCCTGCCTGGTGTAGCAATTTGGTTTATTCGTATTAACTACACTTCACTTAAAAAAAATATCATGAATAAAATTATTTTTATTCTCGCTCCCGTACTAATTTGTGTTTTAACCACTTTGGCCTTCTCACAAAATTATGCCTCTTTTTTTAGAGAGCATAAACCACTGCGCTATTATGTTAATCCCTACCACGCACTTTTTTCTCTCGGAAAAACCATCTTTAAAACTCCTGGAACCAAGGAGGAAATGAAAATCTTAGGACAAGATGCAATAGTACCCCCGGTGGATATAGATAGAGATTTAGTAATATTAGTGATTGGTGAAACAGCGCGCGCCGATCGCTTTTCTTTAAACGGCTATCGACGTGAAACTAATCCACTCCTAAAAAAAGAACATGTTTTTAGTTTTAAAAAAATGACTTCTTGTGGAACCTCAACGGCCATTTCTGTTCCCTGTATGTTTTCCAACTTTGGCCGCTCAGCTTTTAAAAATGCCAAGGCAAACTCCACCGAAAACTTACTGGATATTCTCTCTCACACCAAAGATGTTTCTATTTTATGGCGTGATAATAATTCTGACTCCAAAGGTGTGGCGGTCAGAATAGCTTATCAAGACTTCCAGTCTAAAGCTTTAAATCCAATCTGTGATCCAGAATGCCGAGACGTAGGAATGCTGACAGATCTACAAAAATATATTGATGAGCAAAAAACGAAAGATGTCTTAATCGTTCTACACCAAATGGGAAATCATGGCCCCGCTTATTATAAACG
>Ga0163144_10001236_pt1 | contig 60283 bp, 101 predicted proteins | sample OliLak19BULKMAT1_FD_123175 | JGI IMG/M metagenome (GOLD analysis project Ga0163144, IMG submission 123175) | Freshwater microbial mat bacterial communities from Lake Vanda, McMurdo Dry Valleys, Antarctica - Oligotrophic Lake LV.19.BULKMAT1 | ecosystem: Environmental > Aquatic > Freshwater >...
CAGCTTGTCCTCGCCTGCACGGGTAAGCAGGAAGTCGGATGCCTTCAGGTTCGCGTCACGCTTCAGGTGTTTCTGCTGACTGAGCCATTCGTCCACCAGGTCTTCCATCCGGTTTCTCTGGGATGTGAAGAGTTTGACCATGGCGTCCTTCCAGGCGCGCTCTGGTGCCTTCAGGCTCTTGGTGACCCACTCTATCCAGACCTTGGTCCGTTCGTCCACTTGGAGGATGACTCCGTCCGCGGATTTCGACTTGGTGGGTTCCTTGGAGGGCGGAAGCTTGGGATTCTCCTCAGGGGTCTCTTCCTTGGGTGCCTCGATTTCCGGGAGGGCGGCTTCTGGCGCTCCGCCGAACAGCTGGGACTCGCCCAGGATTGTGCCGTCGGCCAGGTTGACGCGGGAGCCCTGCACTAGCGGCAGCTTCAGCCAGGGGTAGTTGTCGGAGTCGACCGGGATTTCAAGCAGGCGGTAGGCCTCGACCGGAGGGGTTCCCTGCCGGATGAGGACGTCGGCGGCGTTGATTTTGTCCTTGAGGTCGGGCTTGAGGGCGTCGATGGTGGAGACATCGGGGAACAGCGTGTAGTTCTTGCGGTCGACGTGCTCGACCCAGCGGGAGTTGACGGACTCGAACGCCTTCTTGATGAGCGGGATGACCGTCTCCTGCCAGAAGGACTTCTTCGCGGCGGCCGCCGTGCCCTCGTCTATGGTGTCGTAGAGGCCGAGCATGAACTTCGAGACCTTGTAGGCCGCTAGCACCTCGTCCATCTTCATCTTCTTCTGGTCCACGGCCTGCATGTCGGCCATCTTCTGGGCTGTGGCCTGGTAGGTGAGGCCCGAATGGAGAAGGGCGGTGCGGCCTGACTTGTCCACGCCCTCGTAGGCGGCTGACCAGCGTTGCTTTAGGTCGTCGGCCTGGGGCTTCGTCAGTGACTTCTCGGTCGTGAGCACGCCGCCGATGTTCGCGTTGTTCTCGGCGAACCTGGTCCCGAGCTCGGAGAGCTTGACATCGGAGTCGGCCGCCATCGCCGCCGCCGCGTACGGGCTCATGCCGAGGAGCATGTTGTAGGGATTATAGAGGTGGATGCGGACCACTTCCCACGGTCTGTAGAGCAGCGGCTCCGACCCGGGGATGCGGAGTTCCCATCCGACGTGCACGCCTTCGACTACCTTGGCGAACATCACCTCGTCCGTGAACGGGTACAGTTCGTCGGGAAGCTCGCCCAGACCGAAGTCGCAGGCCTCGCTGCCCTTGGGTTTATCGCCGACGAGAAAGACCTGGCCGCCCGGGGTTCGGGTTGTGGGGAGCAGGAGGCCGAGGAAGATTGCCTCGATGAACTGCGAGCGGGTCATGTAAGGGTTCGGCCGACGGAGCAGTTTGAGGAGCGCATGCTCCTTAACCTTGGTCTTCATATCCTGGTCGGTAAACAAGCAGACCGGAAGGGCCGACGCGTTGATTGCGATGACCGAAGCGCAGGCGTATACCCAGGTATAGTGCTGGTATGGCCGTTCACGGACCGCCCGGGCCATGCTTCCACTGTCTCCGCGCTGCTGCGCCATGGAGAACAGGAACTTGGGGTCAAAGTCAGGCGTCTGCTGTCTCAGGTGGATGGGGAGACCGTCCGCGCCGAGGAGTCCTTCTATCATGTCCATTCGCATTTCCTCAGAGGACAACGAAGTCCGGTGCGGGTGTAACGGTGTCGTATATCTGGCCCCAAATTCCGTAGAAGAACGAATCTCCTTTATCGGGCGAGCGTTTCGCCTCCTTACGCATCCTGTCCTTGTCCCAGATGAGGATTTTCTTCTCCTGCTTGACGTCGTATCCGAAGATGGATAGGTCAGACTTGAGCTCGGCGTCGTCTATGCCGCCGACCTCACCGCGCTGGCAGAGCATCTTGGCGTTCCAGCACACCTGGGCGCGGAGGTTGTAGAAAGCGAGGGGGCCTTCCATGTTCTGCTCAAGCGGGGCATCGCCGCCGCGCATCATCTGTACGTCGTGGCCGAGCGCACAAAGTCTGTCGTAGACGCCGGCGCCTACGCCAACGACGTCGACGACGACGCGATGGTCTGGTATCTTGTACATGAGAATCTGCTCATGAACGACCTTGGCGACCTCCTGGGTGTCGGACCTCTCCAGGATGATTTGGTCGCCTTCCTTGTTGAGGCCGAGGAAGCGGGTGATGACGGTCTTGTCCGAGCCGAACCAGCCCACGTCGACTCCGAGAGAGCGCTCCAGCTGCCTCTCCTGCTCGGGGGTGTAGTCCAGCAGGTACTCGGCCTTGTGGATATCCTCCCAGGAGATGAGCTGATTTCGCTCGTCGGTGGCATCCCAAGAGCCTTCCACGAAGCGCTTGTACATCTTCGGGTCCATGTTCTTGAGCGAGGCCTTGTACGCCTCCGCGATGTGCGGGTTGTCCGTGATGAGGGACTGGAGGAAATAAAATGGCGCAGGGAGCTTTCCACGGACATGGGGGTCGTAGAACTTCCGCTTGAGATACCCTTGGGAGGGGTTGCACGTTGCCGCGACCAGTGGATGGGGTTGGACGGGGCGGGGGTTGTGCTCGGAGATGGGGATAATCCAGCTCCCTGCGCGTTCGATTGCCTTGTCGAAGGAGGCCTCGTTCAATTCATTGGCCTCCTCAAGGCCGAATCCGTTCACTTCAAGACCCTTCCACCTGTTGAGGTCTGGGTCATCCTGGAAGGACTCGGCGAAGAAGAGAATCTGGGAGCCGTTGGAGAACGTGGCCACCAGGTCGGTCTGGTTGAACTCGATTTCGTGGAAGGTCTTTCCCTTCGGCGCTATCTTCCTGTAGGAGGGAAGGGTGTTGCGCTTGAGGGTGGGGCGGTCGGTGCGGACTATCGCCCACCGTGAACCGGGGTAGACCCGGCAGAGGATGATGAAGAGCCCGAGCAGCGCGAAGGTCTTCCCGCCGCGGATGCCGCCCCCGAACAGGAGGTAGTTGTACTCCCCGCACATCGCGGCCTCGATGAACCGCGTCTGCTTGTCGGAGAATACGAGCGGACCTGCGGGTTGCGGGTCCATGGCCACCTTCGCGGCCTTTTGGTCGATGACGCTAGTCATCTTCCGGCAGGTCCTTCCAGGCGGCGGTCGCCTTCATTGCCTTCACGCGGTTGGAGGAGCGGCGGTTGTTCGCCTGCTCCTTCGCGGAAGCCCACTTGCAGTTGGTCGGGCCGTAGGGCCCGTCGTTGTCGATGCGGTCGAGCGTCATTCCGTCAGGCCGCAACCCCATGTCCTTCACGAACACGTCGAAAGAGGCCCACGACGGGTGGATGGTAATCCCCCTCCCGCCGTGGTTCTTGAACTTCTCTCGATTGGGGTTGTTGACCCTATAGAACATGGACTTCCACGTCATATAGGTCGGCTTGTGGAATTCGCTCACTCCGTTTGTCCCTTAGTTCGCGAACAGCCTGAGGCGCTTGACGTTCTTGTCGCCGCGGATGGTCATGTACACCAGCTCCAGGGCCTGGAGGAAGGTCGGGGCGGCTCCTGGGGCGGTCGACAGGGCTGCGAGGGCCACTCCGGCGCCGAGGATGGCGGTCCCGCCGACGAGGGCGTCATAGGTGTTGGCCGGCACGACCATGAACTGGTGGAAGACGGGGCGGGCGGCCGCGTCCGCGACGTTGACCGTCAGGATGCCGAGGGTGTTGGTATCCGTGGCCCCGAGGGAGAGGTCGTACATTCCTACTTCGTCGTAGGCGGCCCCTGCGTCGGAGGCCCCCTGGTCGGCGACCGCGGGGATGATGTTCCCGCCGTTCTTGGAGAGGCGCACGTTGGCCTTCTGGATGGTGAGGGCGGCCTCGGCGGTGACGCCGTCGGTCGCGTCGACGAAAGGGCCGGCTTTGATGGTGGCGGCGGTGGACTGCTTCAGGTAAATCATGCGGACCTCTTGGTTTGGAAGGGGGTGGTGATGGAAGGGCGGAAAGGCGTGGAGGTCTAGAGCCGGCCGTGCCAGCGTTCTCGACCGCGGAGCCTGGTGACCTCGCCGCAGCCGTCCGCGGTGGACTTCTGTATCAGGAGCTCAAGGGCGATGAGGTCGAGGTCCTGGCGGAGCCTGGCCTCGTATCTCTGGTGCATGACTCTCTCGGCCAGCCTGGCCCGATACGAGAGGGCGGAGGCGGCGAGGCATAACGCCAGCGAGGTCGCCAGCGCGAGGTTGAGGGCCTTAGACGTTCGAAGGTCCCTGCTTGAAGGAGTACGAGCCGTCCGGCCTGGTTTCGAAACGGCCTTCGTACTTGAAGGTGATGGGTTCGCCGGTCATGCGCGGCTCAAAGGTGAGGGTCGCCGGTGCCCCGACCTTGTCGAACTCGAATTTGACGTTGTGCGTGGTGGGTCCTCGATGGTTGAGGTAGTCCGGTCGCCATGAGACGCCGCCTCCTGGCACCACCGAGGACGCCATGCCGCAGGCCTTGAGGCAGTCCTCGATTGAGGGGCGATGGGTTCTTCGCGAGGTTCCGGAAAAAAATCGGGCAAACGTACGTACGTTTTTTCCCAAATTTCCGGTACGCATTTTGGGGGTAGCCCCAAGGCCTGATAGGGCCTCAACGGGTTCCGCAGGCGGGGTGGGGGTGCGCGTGCGTGCAGCCCTGGACGACGTCGATTTGAGCCCCTGCGGAGTCGCGTGGCCAGCCCGACCAGGGGCCAGGTGTCCAAGCAGGGGGCCCAAGCCAGAACAAGCCTGGCCCTTGCCGCTATCATCCACGGCGTGAATGGCTCGGCCAATTGCCATGCCGGCATTTCGTATGCCGTCAACTACGGCCAGCGTAGTTATGGTCATGCGGTCCAGTACCGCCTGAATGTTGACGAATGGCAATCTATTAGCTGTTGGGACTGTAATCGGGCCTAGAAGCTGAGCTTCTTAGCTCCGATTTGCCATTCTTCTGGGTGGGAGGGGGTGGGAGTAGAAACCTTTACCGTGGACTCCTTGGCGTATTCGGCCTTGAACTTTCTCTCAAGGAACCAAGTAGAGCTCTGGAAGTTGATGCTGCCATTGTGCACCTTCTGCAGGTGGTGGAACTTACATTGTGCCATGGCGCGGTCGAACGATGTCCGGAGTCCAAAGTGATTGCCTGCATAGAGCGCATAGAATCTTTTGGGGTCTAAGCCATTGAGGAGGGCGACGTCCTCAAGGGATGCACCCTTGGTGAACTGCTCGCACATCTCCCCCATCAGCTTATCGGTAAAGGCGGTTATCTCGGCGGGGAACTTGGAAACGGGTAAATCATCCTGGACTTTAGCCATGAAAGTCAGGTGCTGGACTTTAACGGTCGGCACGGATGTCTCTTTGGCTACCAGAATTTTCCCCATATAAGCAATACGGCGCGGGGGAGAATAATATCGCGATTATAATAATAATATCGCTATTATTTTAGTCGTTACAACAAATACTGTGTCAACAACGAATCTGCCTCAGATTCGCTCCGATTGACCAAGTAGTAATGATTCCATTATCGTACGTACGCTTAGGTCATTCGCCCGTGACGGGAACATGGGCGTTACCGTATCTGCGATGTTTCCATTATTCGCCGCTCTTCCGCTCTTAACGAACAGCGTATACTATATTTCTTATAATAATAATATTATTATTATTAAATAATCATATATATGCACTTCGTTAAGAGCGAGCAACCCCCTTCAAATCGCGTGAACGGAGCGCTTTATTTTTCCGAAGCCTTTACGCCGAGCCTTTTCACCCAAAACCGCTGCACCCAAACGCCTCCCGTGGCGTCCTCCCGCGGCACCTTCACGAGGCTCCCGGAGCTCTCCATGACCTCGCCGTAGGCCACGCCCTGTCCCGTCCACCACTTGATGGGAGTCCCTACCGCTAGTTTATCCATGCCCCCCGCCCCCCTTTTCCAAGCCGCCTCGGGCCTAAGCCGCTTCCTTTCGGCCGCCTCTATCTCCTTCCGCCTCTCCCTCTCGCCTTCGGGCAGCTTATTCCACGTACCCCTCCGCCTCGACAGGCATAGCCTCCTGAGCAGGCAGCTCGCCCACACCTTGGAGGCCGTGGTCCCGAACTCCTCCTGCAACAGCCGTATGGCCAGCACGGGGTCCTGTATCTTCTCCTCGCGAAGCCTCAGGGAATACTCGGCCAACTCCATCCCGGCCAGCACCTTCGTCCCCTGGCTAGCCATCCGCGGCCACCCCAGGAAGGCGGGTCGAGACCCTCGCCAGCGTCCGCTTGAGGAAGGGCGTCCGCTTCGGGACGTCGGTCTCCGCTAGGTTAAGCGTGAAGACCTTCAGCCCCTTCGCAAGCGCCGTGGTAATCATGTTGCCGGTTCCGGGGCTCCGTCCGTCCCATACGGCTATGAGGGCGTCGGCGTATTCGGCCATCCGCGTATTCCTGACGGGGCCGGCGGACGTCCCGTATTTCCCCCACTCGGCCGAGAAGACGGTGAACCTCAGGGACCTGGACCTCGCCCACCGCTCCCCCAGCTCGTCGACCCCCTTGGCCCCTCCGCTCACGACCTCGGTAATCTCGAACCCCGAGCGCTCGACGGCCTGATAGACGAGGCGCGAGTCGAATATGGTTCGGCTCCCCGCGATGATGACCTTCAAGACGCCCCCTCCCGCTCTTGGACTTCGTTTTCTTTCTGCTTCGGACAATAGCTTTTACAGGGGCACCCTTTGGCTAAACAAGGCCGCTTAGCCCATAAGGAATGCGTCCGGTTAACGTGCCCGCATTCGCACCGGATAAAGTTTATATCTGCACTCTTCATTCTTCCCTCCCGTCATCCCATTCAATGTCACCAAGCCTATGCATCCAACGGCCCAATGGCTCGCCTGTGCTGGAGTCAACCATCGTCATCTCCATCACCGGCGTCGTCGGCATGGGCCAATCCTCCGGGCTGTCCGCGCCCACCAACTCCAGGTGGCCTTCGACCTCGTCAACCCAATAGATTATGCGGCGGCTGGCGCGCATGTACAGCCACCTTCCCGGCCTGTCTGGCGCGATTAGCTCTCTCATCTGTCGAAATCTAGTCTCTTAGCGGGAGACTGGCGTGAGGCCCTGGTCACGGAAGACGCCGAGGGAAGTCCATCGGCTGCTAAGGCTTTTCCGTTCCCTTGGCCTTGAGCAGCGAAATGAGGGAGCTGATGGCGAATCCGGCGGTGAAGCCCAACGCTATTCCGCCGCCGACTATCCCCAGGAGCCAGACCCACAGGCCGATGTCCGCGTTCAACCACACCCATGCCGCCGATATTCGCTCCGGCACGACCAGTGGCTGGACAATCATGTCCACCGCCTGTGGGCAATCGACCGTTTTCGGCGCCTTCTCCCCGAACTTGTACGAGGTGGCGAGCATAGCACTTAGGCTCATCAGCGATACGCCAAAGGCCAATAGCATGGTCCTTCTGGTACCTGAGTCGCGAGCAGTGGAGTGAAGGCGCGCCTGCTTGTACACCTCCCCCGAAACCTTGGACACCTCCTTCATGACACCCAGCGTGTTTTCCACCTGCATGGTGATTCCGCGCGAGGTCTTTGCACGGAGGTGTAGCCCCTCGATGCGGGCCTTCATCTCGATGTTGGAGATTATTCCACGGGTAAGACGCATCTTCTGCTTCCCATCCCTCATCCATATGGAGGGTGTGCTGCTGTAGAGCCACGATTTCTCGTCTTCCAACGACTGCGCCCAGTTGTTCTCCTGCGTCTCTTCCCGGAGCAGCTTTACAGCCGCCGCGAGGATTGACCAAAACTCCTCTTTCATTTCCCTGTTGGGGGAAGCGTCTTCGCCCTTCAGTTCCAGGACAGTCATCCTGGCAAGCAACGCGCGGGTAGATGTGCGGATTTCCTCGTTGTTCATGCCCAGGAAACATAGCAATCCCCTGTGCCAATATCGGTCCCCGCTTACCCAATCTCCGCTCTCCCCGCAGTCCTGGTTATCTCCAAATCCCTGGCTCTAAGCCGTCCGATAACGATTCGCGCTTTGGCAAGACATTGGTCCAATGGGTGGCCGGTGAGTACCCATATCGAGTCTGCAATCACTTGTTCCGCCGTCTCCAGGGGATTAGGATTGGAATTAGGTGCGTCGATACGCTCTGCATTTAATGCAGTTTGGAATTCATCACTTTTAACCTCCATATGCTTGCGGCACAAGGGAACATCACCGAAATACGTAACAGCCGGGAGTCCGCATCCGGTGGTGTAGCAGTGCCCGTATGTAGAGAGCATTGGGGAGCTTTGCGGACTGTCAAAGTCTTTCATCCATGCTCCATCAGCGTGGCGACGGCCTTGGCGTTGGCCAGCCTCCTGAAGCGGAGCGTATGCCCGCCCAGCACCAGCCTATAGTGGGAGGTATTTGGATTAGATGGCGTGTTCGGCGCATGGATGACGTACTCGTGCTCGGTATGCCACCACATCCCGAAGGATTTGTCTTTCTTCCATTTGAGATTTTCCATCATTCCCTCCCTTCTGCCTTGGCTATTGCTGCTATTGCCATCTTGACCGAAATATCCTCCCGCGTGATGTATGCGGGGCCCTCGTAGCTCGTCATTTTGAAGTTGTGGGAAGCCTTATAGACTATTTGACGTAATGCTTCCAACAACTCAGGAGCGGCGGCAATAAGATTAGCATCACCCTCTTCCATGGCTTCGGCATGGTGTGGGAGGTTTTGGCTATTAGACGCTATCAAATATCCGCCGTCTACCTTATCGGCTATCCAAGGCCCGGGGGTGTGCTTGGCGTTCATGTTAGTTCTCCTTAAGGGCATTGGTTTGTTCGATAAGCACAGACTTAATGGCTTCCAGGATAAGGTGGCCTTTTTCACTTATCAGCTCATCAGCCAACTCGGCGAGAGCAACCTCGCCTTCCGCGTCCGAGTCCATTTCCCAGAGGGTTTGCGTAAGCTGCTTCAACAGTTTGTCAAGGTCGGTCCGGTTGCTCATGGTGTTCTCCTTATTTTCCGAGGGTGAGCACATGCATCGCGGCCCGGAGGGAGGTGGCCATACCATCAAACTCCTTCAATTCGGATTCGATAAAATCTCGCTCGCTCCCCCCGTTGCAGAACGTCAGCTTATCACGTTCCATCCTAGTCCTCCGGGCCAATTCGGCGATTACCGTTTCGATATCTGAAAAGGCTTCGGTCTTGCTTGGGCTGAGGGCGTTCATCTTGTTCTCCTTGCTCGTGTCCATGTATTAATAATAACGCCCAGTTTGAGGTTTGTACACACGTTTGTCGCCCTATTTTCGGCCCGACTTTAAGAGTTTGGCGGGGAGTATTTTTCCTACCTCTAAATATGGTCATTTCGAGGCGCCCCTACGGCCTGTGGGCCTCCTGGGTGGGTAAAACGTCCGGGCATGGAAGGAAAAGGCCGCACCGGTCGCCGATGGACTCCGGTTCGAGCCAGGATTGGCGGTAGCCATTCGGCTTGGCCGTGAACCTGCGGCACTGGAGCCGTTTCGGACAGACCGCGAAGCCGATTGCGCCGGAGCATTTGGAGATGTCGCTCATCGGGCGGTCGCCTCGAAGAACTCCTTTACCTGGAGGATGGAGACCGGGCGGAAGTTCCAGACGTCGACGCCCACGTCAAGCCGCCTGCTTCCAGGGACATAGGGCAGGTTGCCGTGGGCGTGGCCGTGCAGGTGCCAGGCCCCAATGTCCTTGTCCGGCCAGTCGTCGTGATAGTGGTGGCTCATGTAGACGGAGGCTCCCGCCTCTTCGAAGTGCCCCTGGAATTCATCGCGGCTCCAGGCGAACCTGTCGGTCTTCAGCTTCTTGTCGTGGTTCCCCGCGATGTGGTAGATGTTGCCATTCAGCTTCCTGAGGATGGAGCCCGTCCATTCTTGGTTGACGAAACTCACGTCGCCGAGGTGGTATACCTCGTCCTCCGGCTTCACGCAGTCGTTCCACCGCCTGATGAGCGCCTCGTTCATCCCCTCGCGCGTGCGGAACGGCCGCTTGCAGTACTCTATGATGTTCTTATGCCCGAAATGGGTGTCGCTCGTGAACCAAATCAAGCGCCAGCCCTCAAGGTCGACTCCACCAGCTGGTTGTGGTAAAGGCCACGGCTCTCGGCCAGCTTATTGAAGGCCTCCTCACCGTAGGCGATGGTATGCCCGTTGCTCAGGCGGTTCTGGTTCTCCGCGTGCATGCCCATCGCCTCTACCAACGCCGCCGCCGCGTTGCAGAGCGCGAATGCCAATTGTCTTTCCTCTGTCATGCCATCCGCCTTTCCATCTCTTTAATGACCTCTTCCAACTTGTCCGCTGACTTTATCACCCTGTCGCAAGCCCACTCCGCGAAGTCGCAGTCGGCCGAAACCCATCCCCTGCCAGACAATCGCCTGAAGGGTATCCCATGAGACGCCAGGTACTTCACGTCCAGCGCCAGGTCCTTGTACGCCTGCTTCGCAAGGTCTCCCAGGCGCTTTTTCCCCGCCTTTTGGAGCGGACCTTTCTTACGGCGTGACCCCATGCTCGGCCCATCCACCAGCGGCAGCTCGTCCGGCCGGTGCCTCCATACGTCCTTGTCCCTGTGCTGCTTCATCAGCACACCTCATCGCAGCGGTCGTCGTACGGCCCGCATGGCTCATAGTCCCACCACGAGAAATCCCAAATCACATCAACCCCCGCCGCCAAGCCTCTTTCCTCATCTGCGCGTAGACGGGAAAAAACTCCTCGACTTCAACGCCATTCTCTTCCATCTCACGAAGGTCGGACTCTATGGAGTACTGGGCCATCTCGCCGTTCATCGAAGACAGGACCGCGTACCCGGAATCTACCGCCTCCTGGGAAAGAACCTCGGACCGCTTTTCCAGCATCCGCATGGTGTTGAGAAGATGGCTGTCCGTCATGTCACAGACGCGAATGCTCCCGCCGTGCCGCGTCTTCCAAATGGCGGTAATCTTCCTCACGCTCCCTCACCAATCGGGCCTAGCGCATCGAGGTAGCCGCACGTGCAGGGGACGGCCTTGCAGTCTTTGAAATGGACGCCGTGGATTGCCAGGGCCTTTTCCAGCACCTGAATCCTGGCCGCTCGGTCTGTAATCAGGTTCCGTATCTCGGCAGCCGCGGCTATCGCCGCCTGCTTCGAATCGCATTCTATCGTGCCGTCCTTTAGGATGCCAAGCCGCTGACCGTCTTTCCCGGTGATTTGAATCAGGTAGTGCTTCTCGCTCATCTCTTCCACTCCACGATGAATGAGAATCCGAGCACGGTGACCTCCGCGTACCTGGCGCCCCTGATGGTGACGCCGTACGAAGCCGTGAGAACCTCAACCGCCGCATAGTCTCGACCCATATACCACCTGTTGTCTATCAGGAATTTCATAAGCTCTCCCTCTGGATTTTATTCGCCTTGCAATACTGACACGCACCCGGAATCCTTCTGTGCTCGCACCGCAGGCTGAAGGCCGGTCTTTTTGCCGGGCTCTCATCCCCCATCTCACCGTGAAGCTGGCATCTGAAGGTCATCAGCACCTCGCCGTGGTTGAAGCAGCGGCACTTCTTGTCCAGGAACTCCTGGCATCCGCAATCCTCTATGAAGCAGCGCCCGTCAACCGTAAGGTGGGCGGATTGCGAGTGCCGGCATGTGCACATGCCGCTCATTTAATCCTCGCCCGCTTCTTGTCCGGCCTTCCTTGCCGCATCGTAATCTCCGTGTGCATTTCCATGGTTTGAACCTTGAATTTTTTCTTCCCTATCATGAGCGTGCCACCGTTGCGCACGAGGTCCTGGAGGGCCGGAAGGAGCTCATCCTCGTACTCATAGACGGCCAACTTGAGGTGGACGGCAATCATCTGGGCCTTCTGGAGATAAGGCGCATCTCGCCTCCGCTGGTCAGCATGCTCCTGCCGTGCAGCCTTTCGTCGAGGACCTCGTACTGCCTGTAGCACGGTTCGCCGCGCGTCGTCATCCTCAGGACGTACCCCGTGCGGCCGGTGTTGTACCCGCCGGTCAGCTCGACCTTGTCTCCGAACCGGTAGTCCAGGCAGGCGAGCGGCTCCAGCTTTGCCGCGCATCCGGCCATACCCAAGAGGGTATAAGGGAGCAGGAAGCAAAGGCATTTATACCCGACGGGGTGTAGCCGGCTCAACGAGTCATCCCCGCATGAAAGTCATGCCAGTCCCTGTAGTACGCCCCGTCCTTGTTGGTTCGCATGTCAAAGTCAGCCATCAGCCCCGCATCTGGCCGATAGACCTCTATGTAGATGCCGTTTCCCGGCTCCATGCTGACGTTGTGCTTCCTGCAAAGGGCTAGCAATTCCTTCTTGAACTCATCCATCTCCTACCTCCTTGGTGACAGCTTCTGTCACGGTTGAATACGTACCTTTGGCCTATGAGCCGAATACCCGAATACCTTGTCAAGTTCATCCTTGGCTCCAGCGACTGGGACCTAATGCAGGAATCTGTAAAGCACCTTACTGCGCGAAATCGCCACCAGGGCTACCTGGACTTCATCGAGCCCGAGATTGCCAGGAGGATAGCCGAGGGCAAATGGAACCCCGAGCCTATAGTTACGTCACACCTTGGGAAGCCGCTCCCGCCTTAGTCAGTCGCCTCTTCCCACTCGCGGACGCACCTGACCGCGGAAACCGGGAAGCTGGACCGTTCCCGCGCCTTCCCAAGTTCGGAGAGGTGGTCGATGATAAGCCAACTCCTCGTCCGCTTGATACGCACGCCTTCGAAGACGGGGGCGTGTGACTCTCCACGTAGCTCGACCTGCGCGCACCTCACGCTCCTCCGCCTTCCATTCGCGAGTAGATGGAGTATGCCTTGGCGCAAGACATGGCCTCGGCGAGCACGCTGGGTGGGCAAGGGCGGACAGAGACTTGGAGTCTGCGGGCGGTCTCCAGCCAGTTTACGGTGAAGGACATCCTATTCCCCATCCTGGCAAGGCAAAGCGCGAGCCTGGCCTTACTCATCTTTCTGCGCATCATTCGGGGCCTTTGGAGAGGAATTCTATAAAGCCATTGACGCCGTCGCCCTTGAGCTCGCGCTCGGTTGCGTAGTATGCGTCTCTTGACTTTCCGGTATCATCCAGCGTTTTGATGTAATCCTCGGCGAACTCCTTCAGCCGCATCATCGCGACCGAGCCCACCCTCGGCTTAGTTTGCTTCTTCATCTTCCCCGCCTTTACTTGGTCTGCCAGTTCGCTATAAGTCCACGAGTCCACACGCACGCCGATACGATTGCCAGCCCGAGGATTCCCCATTGGCTGTTCGTCCAGGCCACCCACATCCAGAGCGGCTCATTGGCCAGCCCGAATACGAACCCCCACCTCCGAATCCGAGGAGCCTTAACACCCACCAGGAAGATGGCCAGTATTCCCTGGATGAAGAGAACGACCTGGAGCATCAATTGAGCTCGCCTCGGTCCCTCTTCCCACGGATGAAGGCCTCCATATACCGTTCGAGCGCCTCATCGAGCATTTTCGCAGCCGCGGTCAGCTCGTCCAGTTTGCGCATACGGCCGATGTACCCGCACTCCATGGCATCGGCCAGCCGGTTGATTGTGAATACCAGGGATTCCATTGCCTGCTCGTTCATGCCATAGACCCGCGACGTTCGACCTTCACGCCGGGAAGCAATTGCTTCAGCCGTATCATCGCCTCGTTCGGCGCATGCGCGGGCAGCATTACCGAGCCCGATTTCACCACCCTTACGGCTTTCGCTATCAGAAGCAGTCCTTCCTCGTCGAAGCGGACTTGCATGCTTCCTTTCGTCCGCGGAGACTGCCTATACGCGCGGTCGTCCGCTTGAGGCTTGTTCATCTTCTTTATCAAGTTCATCTCGGCTCCTAATCCTTGAGGGGGCAACGGTCTGCATGACGCTTGAACGCGGCGAAGTGTGACTTGCATGAGCACTCGACTCTTGGGTCTTCAGCCCAATAGCTATTGTTATTCGGGTCGTACCTAAACGTTCCGCCGTTCCTCGCGTGTCCTGCTATCTCCGCCGGGGTCATAGGTGGATTCGCCGGAGAGGTAGGCTGTCCGCCATAGTTGATGGAGTTGAGGGCGCCCTTCAATTGGCGAAACGCGTATGCCCTACTGGTCTCCCTGTAGAAGCAGATTGCCTGCGCCTCTATAAGCTGGAGCGCTTCGAACAGGCTTACCTTGTCCAGGTCCTCGGAGCCGAGAGTCCGAATGGGGTTGACGTACTCTGTCTTCGCCTTCATCGGATATTGAATTTTCGGGTAGATGGCCATTACTTCGCCGCCTCCATCCTCACCAGGAACGGCTTGCCCTTGGCGGACAGGTAGACCATGAATAGGTCTTCCCCGTCCTGGAAGAAGGCGAGCTCGCGCTCCACCATCTTCTCCAGGAGGACGTCCAACCGGTCCTCTTCAAGGAACCGGACACGTGCGTGGTTTCTGGTCTTGTCCGTGAGCACCTGGGCATTTCCTTTTACGAGGAAAACCCTGTTCCCATCTTCAGAGAGAAGCATCACTGAGGTCGTGGTCTGGTAGTTATTCATGTCGGTCATTTCTTTTTCCCTTTTATACTGTTTAGGATGGCCTCTTCGACTGTGTTGATTTCCTCTTTAGGCTTGGCTGGAGCAGGCCAATTGAAGAGCATGGCCAGGATGCGGTGGAGTCGGCTCATGCCGCCGCCCCTACGGCTGAGAACAGCTTCTTGTCTTTCTTGTTCACGAACTCTGGAAGGCCGCAGGCCTCGCAGTACAGGATGCGCCCGCCGTCAATCGGCTTGACGTGTTCTGGGTTTATGTACTGGGGACAGGACGTCTCGGGGATGCGGATGTTCAGCCAGCGGGTTACCTGGGGTACCCCGTGTCCGGCCATTCCGCCCATGTTCATCTTGTCGGCAAACTCTCTCTTCGAGAGCCACCGATGATTTCCATTGCACTTCATGTATACCCTCCAGCCCTTATTGTATCGGGGCTGGAGAGGCGATGTACACTTTTAATGGTAATATTATTATTACCAATCTTAAGAGTCTTAAGAGTTATGCTTTCTTAAAGGACCCATTGGCCTCCATTAGCCGAGGAAACATCCAGGTTTCCCCTCACGGATGCTTATCCAACCCTCTGGACCGACCAGGATGTGGTCAAGGACCGGAATGCCAACCAGCTTGCCGACTTCGCAGATACGCTTTGTGGCCTGTAGGTCGGACTCGCTCGGCTCAAGGCTTCCGCTGGGGTGGTTGTGCGCGAGGATGATGGATACGGCGTTATTTCGAATCGCCCACTTAAACGTCTCCCGCGGGTGGACCATGGATTGGTTGACGAGACCGACCGTCACGATGTGCAAGGAGGTAACCACGTTATTTCCGTCCAGGCAAATCACCACGAAGCATTCTTGCTCGGCGTTCTTGATATTCCCGAGCAGCGGGACCACGTCTCCCGGCACTCGCACCTTGACCTTGTTCATAGCCATTCCGAATCCTCTATCACCCGACCGGAGAGGCACACGAAACACTTCTCCATCTTGACGCGGCGCATGGCCAAGACCGCTTTCACAAGATGCTCAGGCTCCACGTTATCGCGGATTAACTTATCCTTCACGAATCCACTGTGCCCGCAGTTCGCGATAAAATAGACCATCGTCTTCAGACGCTCCTTGCACTCGTTGCAGGGCACGGGGTCCCAGGCCTGCTTGGGCGAAATCTCCTTCAGGCGCTTGTGGAGCAGGATTGCCCCCGACTCCTTGCCGCACATTCGACACAGGGCCATTGCTACGTAACTCATTTATCCTCCTTATGCGGAATATCGTGATAACGAATATATGGCAAAAAGAAAGGGCCGCGTCAGCCCCCCTTCTTACCCTCCATCATTTCGGCGGTCAGCCTCCAGTCCGAATAGTTGGTGGTGGTGACCGCGCTTCCTTCGGAGTGACCTCCCCAAAGCTGGACTACGGGGGTGGGTATTCCTTTGCGAATCCAGTAGTCGAAGAAGGTCCGCCGCATGTCCTTGAAGGTTTTCGTCTTTTTTCCAGGAAGCAGTTTCTCAAACAAACGTTTACGGCGGTTGGAAATGGCGCTGCCCCAACTCTCGCGCTGGTGGTCCTTGTACTTATGCCCGGTGAACATACGGGAGTCAGGGGATGGAGCCTCTGCCTTCTTCTGGAGGAAGAGGTCGAGGAGGTGGGTCTTGTCGATTGGGACCTGGTAGAACTGGCCTGGCTCCTTGGCCCTTTCCTTGTTTACATACCACCGTTCGTCGTCCTTCAGGACCATGTGGGATGGGGCGAAGTCGAAGTAGTCTGCCGGGTCCATGGAGGACCAGCGGACGACAAGGGAAAGTTCGTAGAGCTCGGGGTCGCCTTTCTTCGCGTCCGCCATGAAAAGCTCCCATTCATCCAAAGCCCACATTTCCTTCCGCTTCCCGAACTTCTTCTTGTCCGGCCTGGGGAGGTCTGCCGCGTAATTTCGGCGGAGGGGGGTCCCGTCCTGTTTCGCCTCCCATTCCAGGAAGCGGTCCCAGTCGGTCAGGGTCTCTGACCAAGTCTTCGGGGCGTATGGCTCCCCGTCCTTTTTGAGCTTTATTCCGTCCAGGTCTGCGATTAGAGCGTCCAGGGATTCCGGAGTAATGTCCTCGACCAGGTTACGAGCCTCCCCTTTGCCCTTGTCCGAGCGGATGGAGGTTAGGTACCCCAGTTGGCGGGTCGTGGACCTTTTGTAGCTGACCGACATGAAGCGCATTTCCCTCCCTATGAAGGTAAGGATTTGCGCGGAAATCGTACGCCCCTTTTGTATCGGCTCGGGGACTATTTTGGCGGCTTCCTCGACCTTCACGAGGGTGGCCTTCCAATGCTCGGTCACGGCCTTATAGGCAATTTTCAGGGCGTCGTCCTTGGACTTTACCCCTGTCGGTTTCTTGAATTGACCCTCGCCGCGGATGGAGTAAAAGAACCAGAGGGTTGGGTCCTCGGGGCGGTCCTTTCGGCGTCTGACCTTTATCTTCGGGAATTTCGGTGGGCGCATGGGAGGTCTCCTATGGGATTAATTATAGCGTAATCAGTCCCAAAAGTAAGCCCGTCCGATGAATTTAGCTGATTTAGCCCTTTCCTAGCGGTTCGAATCCGCTTGTCGCCTCCACCTTCCAATCTTATCCCAATCAAGGTTTCGGTTTAACTTACCTTCCAACTCCTTGAAAAACAAGCCCTTGCGATAGAAATATTATGCAATGAGGTTCAATGGGATTAAATAGACCAGAATAAGAAAGGGGCCTCTCTGGCCCCAAAACTCAGTCCCAAAAGTATGCCCAAGCACTACAGGTCGGTCTCCTCGCACCTCGTCCACGCCCCCACCTCGGCCAAGGCGGCCGCCTCGGTCCTGTAGTTGTAGACCGCCGCGGAGTACTTGGGGTCCGGGTGGGTTACCGGCTTTATGAAGCCCTTGGCGGTGTCGATGGTCACCCAAAGGCCGGATTTTAGGGCGTGACCCATCTGCCCAGGGACCATGCTCTGGGGCACCTTCGGAATCTTGAGAAGGACGGTGTCCCGCCTCAGCGTGTCATTCCATGAGAGCTCGACGAAGTTGTAGTTGCTGGTCTCATCAGCCTCCCCGGTAGCGGCGTACCAGCACCACTTCAGGGTCTTGGCGTAGCCGCCTGGGAGTGTGGTCTGTGGTTCGGGGTCTGGGTCTTGAAGGCCTTGGCAGCCAATGAGCAGAAACACCGATACACAGGCCCCCTTAAAGTTCACTTACAGGCCTTAGCCGAATCCCCAATCGCCGTGGACTCATATTCCGTCTTGGTGACGGCGAAGAGGGTGGAATCCTGCATTAGGAACTCGTACTTGGCCGGACGCAACTCCTCCGTATTGTAGGTCCAGTAGCACATGGTTGTGCTGCCGCCGTTGCTTCTGGGCATTGGGCACGTCTTATCTGGGTTAAGGGCCGCGGAATCCGTGAAGGTACCGGTGATGACCGTCTTCTCGCTCACGTAGATTTTATTCAGAATCTTACAGAGGCGCAGCTCGGCTTTGACCGAATCCTTTGGGTCGTCTACGGGACCAGCCGGGCCGGTTTTTTCGGTGCAGTAAGTCAGGCAGAGCAACGAGCCGACTATCAGGAATCTACGCATGGTGAACTTCCCCCTCTATATTATAGGCACGTCGAAAGAAACCGTTCAATCTTCTTCGTTATCTTGTCGAAATTGGCGGTTTGGCACTCCCAAATGGCCAAAACCCTCCACCCAAGCCTCTCAAGGGACACCTCGGCGTTGACATCCCTGGCTACGTTGTCGAAAAGCTTGGCCGACCAGAAGGCCTTGTTTGACTTCGGCATCGGGCTTTTTCCGCACCCATGCATGTGCCAGAAGCAGCCATGGACGAAGATGGCCTTCTTCCTGGAACGGAATACAAGGTCTGGCCGGCCTGGAAGGCCATTAACGCAGAGCCGGTACCCGGTAAATCCACAGGACCTCGCAGCCTTCCGTACCAGGAGCTCTGGCTTCGTGTCCCGGCCTCGGACTGAGGCCATGATTCGTGAGCGGACCTCGTGGCCGAATACATCCGGCATCAAGCCTCGCCCTCGTCCCTGGCAAGCTTCTCGATAACGGCCTGGAGGACATATGCTGTCTTGTGGGTTTTCCTCCTTGCCCTATCCACCCGCTTGTCAATGCTTTCAGGCGCCCGGAAGTCCCAGCGCACGGTGCACGTAGACTTGGCAAGATGGTATATGTCCACGACGAGGATGACCTTGCCGCGGAGCTGGAGGTCCTCCAGGATTTCCTCGCACTCCTCCGCCGGTATGGAGAGGGTGGAGCAAATATCCTCCAATGTCGCTCCATCTTTAAGGGCGTTGAGGTTGCCGACAATCTTCTTTCTCTGGTAATAATAGGAGCGCATCAGTGGTTCGCCTTTCCGAATCTACCTGTAACATTAAGTACGAATCTGGAATTCGCCAAAGTAGCTGACCCAAGATTTCCCGCAACTACTTTTGCGGCTTTTGCGCACAGTTTGTGCGTAACCTTGAGCCGCTTGAGCCTAGCCAATTTTACGGGCCTCCGCTAGCGCCATGATATTCGCGCCGTACTGGCACTTGAGGTTGACCATAACGTCAACCGCCTCGCCTAAGTCGGGAAAAAGGATGGCCTCTACGTAGTTCGCGCCCCAGACCGGGGTCCCGTCGTCCCTTTCCTCCACCAGGAAGACGGTACCGAAGATTCCATAGTCCAGAATGACGACGAAGCCTTCGCTTCGGAGTATTTCGGTATCTTCCGCTGGCATCAGTAGCCTGGAGGTGGGCCACTCACTGATGATTCCCGGCTCATGCCAGTGGACGAAGGTCGTGTCGCCCTTGTACTCCGTGACGCTTCCCCATATCACCTTGCCCGCGAAAAGAGTCTTGACCAAATCATCCTGCTTGAAGTTTCTCATGTTACTTACCCTCCGGCGCCTTGCGGGCCTTTAAGATTTCCTCTGTCATGTCGGCGGCATCGTCCATGAGCCGTTCGAGCAGCTCATCATCCGTCCACTTCGGGTTGCGCTCCTTCAGGGCGAGTAGTTGCTCCTTGATGGCCTTCTTAAGGGCCGTCGTCGAAGAGGTTAGCCTGATGAGTGACGCGTTGGTTGGTCTGGACATTTTCAGCTCCTTGGTTGTTGATTTGGAAAGTTCATTTCTAGCATGTTCGAATCGAAGGACTTCATCCGGTTTTTCAGGTCCCGCATGAGCTCGCTCTTCCGCTTGTTGTGGGCGGCGAGTGCCGGCCTGACCATCCTTCCGAAGGCCTGCATCTGGTCCCAGTTGGCGGTAATCCAAATCTCGTAGGGCTTACGGCCTTTAGTCCACTTCAACCCGAGGTGGTCGGCGATGTGCGTATAGATATGGACGCAGTAGGACTGGCACTTGACCTCGTACTGCGTGGGCGGGGCTTCCGCCGGCTTGCCCGTCCTCTCCACGGAGAGCCCCCACTGGGCGGACAGCTTGTCGTACTGCGCGGCCGCATTGGCGGCGAGCCCCGGCTCCGTCCGTGCGTGGTCAGCCAAGTCACGGAGCTTCCGTAGCTTCCGCAGCTTCTCCTCCCGGGTGTATTCCTTGGTCGCAACGGTCATTTCAGCCTACCCTCCGATATCCGATGTTATTCAGGACATCGATGACCGTGCACGGGTACTCGGCGTATAGTTCCGAGCGAGTGACCCCGTTGACGGTCGAGGAAAGCTTGAATTTGAACGCGCCAGCTAAGGGGACCAGCGTATACGTCCCGCTGTAGGTCTTAACCAAAGGGTGCTGAAGCTTCGGGAAGTAGAATTTCTCAATCATTCCATGCTCCTTTTAGATTTTCACCAGATAGCCGCGGACGGTACCGCAGGCGCAATCATGAACGGACGTCGAGAAAGCGGATTCCTTCTCCAGCCCGAGAGCCATTAGGACCTCAATACGGGTCACCTTCCTGGAGGAGAGGAAGATGAGCACTCCTTCCTCTAGGATGACGGCCTCGAAGCCTCTGTTCCGAATGTCATCGCGTAGTATTTTCTTGGCCACGTCGCGCATCTAATCCTCCTCTTAAACCATCTCGTAGCCCATGCGCTCCAGCCGGGACGCATTGGCGGGGGTGACGACCAGAAAAAGGCCTTCGCCGAGGACGACACGCATCGGCTTCAAGCAGCGATGGGCGAAGGACTCGGCGGTCCCAAGGGCGCTGAACCTGAAGGCGGTCGCCAGAATCTGTTCGTAGGTCTTCATCCGGTGTTCCTTGCTCGTTTTCATATTTATAATATATCGCCAGATTTCAGGATTGTACACACATTTATCGCCTTACTTTAAAATAAAAACTGGAGCTTAAAGTTCCATCCCGTAACCGGCCTGTGTCGTAACAGAGCGGGTACGGACAATCCCACGAGCCATACGGGGCTGCGTGGACATGCCTGCCAAAACGAGGCCGTTTATAAGCGCCCCCTGCCGGTTTGACCAAATCGGGCACCCGTTTAAGGCCGATTTGGCGTATGAAAGGCCAAGGAGGATGTGACGAAGTCTCATGAGTCAGGCTTTCCTCAGATTCCACAGTTTCCTCGCTTTCCAGGCCTTTTTGGCTTTTCGGAAAAAAGGCCAAAAAATAAGGGACCTAAAGAGGTCCCCGAGATGGGTCAGCAGGCTTCCAATGCTCGCACTTGTCGGTCAGGGCCTTGGACACCCTGTCGCCCGACTTGATGAAGATGTAGCCACACACGTTACCCTTGTCCTTGGTCTTCGTGAGGAGCCAGCAGTTCGCGCAGTTGCGAACCCTGTCGGACCTGTCCTTCTTATCCATCCCCCCGCCTTCCCTCGAATTCCTGGAGGTGGTAGTGAATGGGCATACTGAGGGAGAGCGCCAGGTCACGCTCAAGCCGCGCTCCGTGTGACTTGGGCCAAAGCGGGAGCATGAGTACCTCGTCGCAGTCTAGCATCGCCTTCAGCGAATTCCGCATGTAGAAGGACCAGGGCTTATCCCTCGGCGCGTCCTTTCCGTCCGTGGACTCGGTGACCTCGTGCGGGCTGACGACGTTGAACCCACGCGCGCGGAGGTAGTCGGTGGCCTTGCGGAACTCCGGGAAGTTGAAGTCCGGAATACCTGTCATCGGGCCGGCTATGTATATCTTCATAGCTCCTCCTGTGTAACGCCCTTGGGCGACTCGTCCTTCTCTAAGGTCTTTTTGAATAGCGTCCTAGCCGCGGAATGAAAGATGACTATGCCCTCCGGTTTCATGAATCCCGGGGCGGCTACGCTTCCACGTTCCGCCAGCGCCTTCAGCGTCCCATCTACGAACTGGGTCTCGAACGGCCCCCTGAAAAGTACTGGGACGACATTACAGCAGGCCGGCCTTGACTCCCCCCACTTCGCCGCGTTGAAAAGCGAGAATCTCTTCTCCGTCAGCCCGTACTTACGCTGGATGCCTTGTCCCCACCATTCACCGAAGTGCGCGCCTGGCCCGAGGTTCTTAAGGTCCTCGAAGTTGGCCAATGCCCATTTGGCGAAGCCGTAGTTATCGTCCGATGGAGTAATCCAGCGAGTACGGCTACCGGCATACATCGCCCAGGTCGAGGCGTCAGGCCCGTACCAGTAGCCGAGCATCTTGTCATCGTGATAGCCCTTGGCGATTGGCACATTGCAAATCCGGCCGTTGGTGCCGTCAATTTTCTCGGTTATTACCACCTCACGGCTCAGGCGCGCAATCTTCGTGAAATCCTTGAATATCATTTGACCACCGGCTTTATTCCAAGCTCTTCCGCCCGCTCCTCCAGGGAACGCCCCTTCGGTCTTTTCCATTGGGGCTTGGGGTTATGGGCCTTTGCCCAGTTCGCCGCGTCCGCGCTGTCCTTCGCGATGACTTCAGGCGCCAGCTCTTCCATCGTCTTGATGGTCCTGTTGAACTCGGCCACGAGCTGGTCGCACCTGTCCATAAATCCGTAGACGATGGAACCAGACCAATCCACAACGAGAAGCGTGGTTACCGCCCAGAGGATGTTGGTCAAAAGCCTTATGCGGGTCGCGGGTTGTAGTTTGTTATTCATCGCTAGCTTCCTCCTGCTGGTTATGTTCCCTCAGCCAAGTCTCGTACATAGCCCTGGCCCGTTCGACGTCGGCCTGTTCCATGCATCCCGTGTCTACCCAGCTGATGGTGAGCCCCTTGACGAGCTGAGTGAAGAGAGTTTGAATCCGCTCCTCCCGCTCCTGCATGGCGTTGAACTTGTCAAATGAGCTCATCGCGAATCTCTCTGGGCAGGCTTGTTGATTCGACAATCTCGAACGCAAGCGGGATTGTCAGAGCCCTGGTCACCGTCTCATGGCCGAGGGTGTCTGCCATTGCAAGAATATTGGCTTGTTCCTGCGGATAGCCTTTGATGATGTAAGCCGCGGCCTGGATGTCAATAAGGTCGCTTTCGGCCTTGGTCACCTCGATGAACCGCTTAATCATCCTCGGCCTCGTCTTCCTTGCCTGCGCCTGGGATGTCCCCTTTGACGTCCGGGTCCCCGGACTCTTTCTCCTTCTTCTGCCGCTGAATCTCGTCCGCGTACTCAGCGACGCGGTGCACCTGCCCCAGGGAATCCGTAATGCAGTGGTCTGCCACGGTGAAGAGGTCCCGGTAGTCGATGAAGAAAGGGCGCTTCTTTCTTACGCACTCCTCGTCCAGGTACACCTCTGTCAGTTTCACGTCACGGTCGTAGTACATTCGCGGCTCCTATCCCTTAGATTATTTTCAAGGCCTGGGCGATGTTGGCGGCCATGAAGGCGGCCAGCATTCTCTTCTTGATGTAGTAGCTCTCGTACTGGGGGTCGCACATGATTTGCATCGCGGTCCCGATGTCCTTTATGAAGACCTGCCAATCGTCTTCCCCATCCTCATTGAACTGGCACAGGATGACCGGCTCGTTGGAGTGGACGTCCTGGTGGACGTAGCAGTCGACGCCTAGCCATTGACCGATAAAGGTGCAACAGGCACAGGTCCGCCGCGTATAAAGAGGGCCTACAATCACCAGCGGCTCCCGGCCTGCTTCACGGCGTTCAGAAAATTAAGCCTCTGGGCTTCCTTCCATACAAGCTTGCAGACACGGGACATGCTGTCCTTTCTTGCGCTGCACCTCTGGGCGATAGTCCGAACAGTGTCGAATTCCAGCAAGTGGTCCAACCCGCACAAATCCTTAATCTCCTTTAGGTAGGCCAGGGCCTTCTCTACATGAAGCCGGTCAAACCCGGTTTCATTTTGGATTTGCCTGTACTGCGTGTCAGAGAGCACCGATGGATTCCTTTGTCAGCTCCTCTCCACTCGTGTGGAGGTTGATGAGCTTGGAGATTAGCGCTGTCTCCACCGGCAAGGCGACTGACTTCGGAAATTCGCTCTTAGCCATCTTAGCCTCGATGCAGTGCCCGCTCCGGAATACCTTAGTGCTGGCAAGGCGCATCTTGCCCTCGCCGTCCTGAAAGAAGACCATCCACTTGCTATGCTTTTTCATTCCGCTTTCTCCATGTTCGTGCTGTAGAACTGCCCTTCCCTGCTGCGCCACACCATTTTGGGCGGGTCACACATCGCGAATCCAACCTCGCCAGGCAGCAGCTTAAGCTTCAGGCTCTCCAGGTCATCTTCCTGGAGGAAGACGCATCTGGGGAACCCGAAGAAGACGCCGTTCGAGGCTGTTACCATCGTCAACGTCGAATGCTCTGGGAACCCGCTTAGCCGAAATCTCACGTCGGCTTCGCCTCGGCCATGAATCCAAAGCTGAGCCAGGAGACAACCAGCCAGTCCTTATCCCAGAGGACCCAGGGGAACCAGTGGAATTCAAGTAGGTCGATTCCGATGGCTACATCAAGCTGGAGGGCTTGGAAGGTTAGGGTCAGGCTGCCCGGTCCCACAAGTACACCCGCGGCAATGATTCTGTAAAAGTTCTTTTCGTCTTTCATTGAAGCCCCTGGTTATTCCTAGCTGGACTTCGTTATCGCCGGTTATCCCCCACCGCTCCCGCGGGTCTATCCGATACCCCAGCCACTGAAGGAACCTTGCTAGGCGCTTTAACGCCGACGGCGAGGGTGAACTTGGGTCCCACTCCCCGCTCCGGTAGTGGCGCACGAACAGCGGGCTCATGCGGCATATATCTCGAATCAAGACGAGCCACCACCTTATAGGCGACGTCGGCCAATCGCTTAGTCTTCGTGTCTCTTCGCTTGCCTCGTACATATTCCGCCTCCATCTTTGCGGCGAATTTCTGTAACGCGGTTCGGACGCCGCCGTAGAAGTCCACCTTGTTGCACTGAACCAGTCCGCCGGTTAGAATTGCGCGGATAGCCTCATCTGCCGTCATGCTCTTACGCTGCTCCAAGTTCATACAAAGCCCCCTAGCTCCAAGTGGTGAATGAAATTCGTCGGCGAGAAAACCATGCCCCCGCCGGGGAAATAAACAGGCTCCATCACGTCCAAATACCGCCTGCCGTCATCGGAGACGAAGAAAAGCGAGTCCAACTCCTCCACGAGGACATACTTGCCCCAGAAGGTGAGGGGAAACTTTCGCTTCCTGGCGTCCTTCGCGAAACACTCCTGCCGCTTTATGTGTACGACCTCGCGAAGGAAAACCGGCTTCAGCATTCAGACTCAGCCTTGAGCTGGGCGAATAGGGTTCTATTCGTGCGGCCTTCGGTCTTGGTAAGCCAGACCCGAATCTTGGTGACGGCCTTCTTCTTGGCGTCGGTCACGGTGTTGTAGCTGCGGCATAGCTTCTCGGCCAGCTCGCGAAGTGAGAGGTCATTGGAGGAGTAGTATTCCTCAAGCAGGCTGTACTGGCTCTCGGACAGGCCAATCGCACGGCGATTCTTACGAATCAGCTCAAGCAGCATATTCCTGTCGATGCTGGGTTCCTCGGATGGCTCGATGCCGGATTGGTCAAGCCCGATGAAGCGCTTGCCCTTGAGACGGGCGCGCTCATATTCCGATTTGGCGTGTTGGTAGGCCCACTCAATGTCCTTGACCGTGTTCAACTGGTTAAGGGCCTCCGGGCGGCCGATTCGCCTGACCAGGCAGAGGAAGGCGTCCTGGAGGAGGTCATCGTGGTCTGCTCGCGGAATCCCCTTGCACATCGCCTTGAGCATGGGCATGGTAGCCTGGTAAATGAGTCCGGCTATGCGGCCCTTGGCTTCTTTCGACTCCGCCTTGTGGTACTCGATGACCTTGGCTGTGTTGTACTGATAGGCTTCTTCTACAGTCATCACGAGTGTCATCTTTCCCTCTTTCACGGTTATCACCTCAATGCCTGGTTCAGAAACTTCTTCGGGTCAAACGCCTTGCCGTGCTCACGCGCCTTCTGGACGGAGTAGGCGTAGTCTAACGGCCACCATTCCCCGGTAACCGGGTCTTCGAAACGGGAACCCGCCTGAATCCACTGCCTGGAGAGTAGGTGGGTGACCTTCGGGTCAGTTTTCATCCCTTCACCAGGCTCTTCTCAACTGCCCACTTCGGGAACTCGCCGTACTTCGCCTTCCAGAGGATGGCGACCTGCCGCTCGCGCTTCTTCAGCTTCCAGGAAGCGTCAAGGAAGTCGGCGCGCCACCTGTTGACCGTGTTTTTCATGTGCTCCTGTTTCTCTGCCAGAGCCTCGTTGCGGAGCGCCAGGCGCTTCAGTTCAGCCCGTTGCAGGAGGAAGAGCCAAGCAAGGCTGGCCAACGGGGCAACGAGGAAGAGATTGAGATACAGCATTAGGTCTTCTCCTTTTTGTACATGAGCGTGAGGGACGGCGGAATGATTTCACCGCTGTTCATCAGCGCATAGAAATCGTTGAGGTACATGACGAACCGGTCGAGGTACCTGGAAGTGCCGATTGGGTAGCACTTTATCCGGAATCTGTTCTGGGTGCTGGAGTTGGCGTATACGCCGCCGGCGTTGTAGCTCGCGGCCACGAGGATTGGGTCAAAAAGGGATTTCTTCCGCTGGTCATCCATGTAGGAAACGCCGGCCTGTATGCTGTTCTCTGGGACGAAGAGCCACTTCCGGGTGACCGTTCCGCCGGTCACGCCGCGCTTCAGCAGGCTCTCCTTTGCGGTGGAGAGGAGGGTCTGCATTATCCCGGCGCTGACCTTATTCGGAGTCTTCTCGTCCGAAACGAACCCTGGTTCCTGCCGGATGTCGTAGTATGCCTTGGAGTCCTCGCCGGCGATGATTGCCACGATTAGGTCAGCTGGGACGAGATACTCCCTCGACCACTTCTCGATAATGTCGGAATAGTTGTGCCATATCCTGGACACGGTGACCGGCTCGCCCCTGGTGCGCTCATAGAAGGCGAGGTCCATTGACCCGTTGGTCACGGGGTTCGGGTTCCTGACCAGAAGACCGTTGGTGGTCATCTTCCACTCGACACTGCCCTCAAACTTCTTATGCCAGTCGAATATGTTCATCTTTTCCTCTGCTCCTTTAGGCCGACTTTACAGACGGGGTAATACCCGCCGCGATTCTCGAAGGTCTTGCTCCTCGGGAATAGGTCCTTGTGGTGGACGGTATTGCAGTGCGAGCAGTGGAGATAATCCTGGATGATGACCAGCATCTCGTCCACCACTTTGGGATTGCTGCATTTCTCGCGCAGGATGGTCGCGTAGAGGTCGATGTCAACCTTCATAGCGCCCTCTCAATCTCCGCAATCTCGTTCTTGACGCGGTTGAGGGAGTGCAGCTTCTTCTGCTTCTCCGCCAACCGTTGGAAGTTCAGAATGTTCTTCTCAAGCCCGGAAGCCCGCTGCTTCATAGCCGCGAGCTCGAAGGCCCAGACGTCCATCCTGTTCTTCATGGCCTCTACGCGGCCGGTAAGACTGACGACGTCCTTGCGGTACTCCTCAATCTTGTTTGCGCGGAAGATTATTCCATCGCAAAGCTCCGCCATCTGTGCCTGGGACTTCCTCAGGCTCTCTTCGTAGGAAAGCATTTTGACTCCTGGTAACCTTTTTTGGTCAGCTCCTTCCCCAGGGAGCCAGCACGGTTTTCACGCCTCGCAGGAGTAGCTGGGGAACGCTACTCTAGGCGATGCCTAGCTCGGCCTTGAGCTTGGCCTCCTCCGCGCGCAGCTTCGCGAGCTTGGCCATGCCCTTGGCCTTGGGGTCCTTGCTATTGACATGTTTATCCAGGCGGTCCTGCGCGAGGTCGACCATGTACTGAAGCTTCGCCTTGACGCCTTCGAACTTGAACTTGGGGTCTTCGACGTGGGCGGTGAAATCCGGTCCCTTGATGCCGATGATGAGCTTTCCGGCATCGTCTTTGGTTACGGGGATTCCCCGTTCATCGACCACCAGCTCGAACTCCGCTTTGGGGGCCTTCGCGGGTTTTACTGGCTTTTCGGCTGCTGCGGCGGGTTTCTTTTCGTTCTTGGCCATGGTGTCCTTCCTCGTTTCCTATAGACATAGCTTGCCTAATACCCCGTAGGGTTCATCAGGAGGGAGTCGCTATCTGACCCTCGACTATTGGCGGGATTTCCGCCTCAGTTTCGGCTTACTGTCTTATGTGCGGGTGGTGCACTCTACACTTAGTATCGACCTGGGAGCCTGACAGAAACTGTCCCCGGCCCCCTTTCGTATCTGGGCGGCGGTATTCGTCCTATTCCATGATTTATTCGATGCCGCGTCTCTCATATTTACAATTCTATCGCCCCGTAATTCGGAAGTACATGTTTATTCGGTATTAATATTTTTATTACATGAATGTGACTCTTTATTGGAGTAACAGCCACGCTAATTTAAATTCGTACACACACCGGCTACCTTTTCGCCCAATAAATAAAGGGCCTTCAGAGGCCCCTATTAATACCACACTATCATTGTCACTACTTCACTTTCGGATAATTTTTGTCCTAATCCTCACGGTCTTAGGCGCAGAATCCTCAGGCTTTAACCTGCCTGTTACCCCATAAAGACCGGCCTTCTTCGCCAGGTCCGCAAGGTCCGGATGTGCGACGTACATGCTCAGCAATCCGTGAGAGCCCGCAGTTTTCTTTATAATCCTCAATGCCTGGAGGTCCTCCGCCACCCTGTGCATGGTGGACTGCGAAAGGCCCGTCCTTTCTATCAGCCACTTACTGTCCTTCGGCTCCTCGGGAGTATTGGACAGCAGAAGGTTGATAATGTATTCGAACCGGTCCGGGCAGGTATCGCAGGCGACCTGGCGAACCAGGCGAAGCTCATCCTCTCCCACCTCCGCATGGTCCAGGTAAACCGCTATACCTATGGCCAGCTTGCAGAGCTGCTTGCCGATGCGGGTACCTATCTCCTTGATTGGCATGGTAAGCTGCTCCTGGCTGAAGCGGTCCTTCTGGAGAGAAGCCCTCATCCGTGAAACGAACATGGCCATCGCGGCGACCTGCATCTTGAACTCGGGAGGAAGAATGGGGAAAGTGGGAGGCATGGGCTTCTCAAGCATCCTGTAACAGAGGTCTCCGAGCTCCTCCTTCATCTCGTTCTCATGCTCGATTCCATCAATGGCCTTGAGGATTCTTTCCTCCTCGCTTTCCGGGGATAGGTGCTTGTCCAGCCGAAACTTCATGAAGCGCTCACCCAGGGAACTCTGGAGCGTGAGGTAGCCGTCAATCGCGTTGGTCACCGCTGCTATGATGCCGAACTTCGACTCATACTTGCGAGTATGCCCGGAGTAGCTCTTCTCGATTCGTCCGTCATAGATGTCGCGCAGAAGCCCGAATATCTCGTCGCGGGTATTCGGGTGCCCGGACAAGATGGTCGTGAAGTCCTTGATTACCAGGACGCGGTTATTGAGCCTGGGCAGGATGCTGGGGTCCGCGCCGTCAATGCCTCGGTGGCCGGAGATTAGTGAAGCCGGCGTCAGGGTCGTCAAAGTCTCGATGAAAGGGCTCTTGCTAAGCGGCGAGACGAAGGTCGTCTTTCCGCCGCCGGGAGGCGCTACCAGAAACTGCCATATCGGCTCCCCCGTCGGCATCTTGTTCGCGAAGCAGGTTCCCATCACGACCGTGATTGGGTCGTAGTTAAGCAGTTTCAGGTATTTCGAAAACGCCGCCTCCAGCTCTTTTCGCGTCGGTACCACCACGTTGGAAACGGTCTCCGCCTTGACTTCCACCGGGGAATCACGTTCTACCTGGGTATTCAATGAGAACATCTTGTTGAACCGTTCGAATCCGGTTTTAAGCCCGGTCTTCGTCGCCTTCATGAAATTGTATTCAACCGACTCCAAGACCAGGTCCCGTATGTCATAGCCGTCTGAAACCGCCTCCGGCCATTGAAGGAACCGGACCTCGGAAGCCACTTCGCGAAGAGCCCTGGCAGATTTCTCCTCGCCCTTCCGTCCCGCCTCGTCATGGTCAAAGCAACAGAAGACCTTCCGGTCCTTGAAGTACAGGAGCCAATCCTTATTGAGGTTGCCGGCGCCGGGCAACGCCACGACCACGGCGTCATGCGCCAAGAGCTTGAACCAGTACTGGAGGGCGTACATATCCCACTCGCCCTCGCAGATGTAGACGGGTTTCGAGTTTCCTGGAATATGGTGACAGCCCTTCAAAGGCAGCTTGACTCCCGCGGTCCTGAATATCTTGCCCTTCGGCTCCCAATACGAAAGGGCATTCAGCTTGCCCTCCAGGTTGAAGGCCGGAATCATGAAAGCGCCCGTCAATGGGTTCTTGGCCACGTCCCCGTAAAATGCCGTTGGAGGTAGGCCTCTATCCTTCGCAAGGGGCATCAGGTCGGCGTTCTTGGTCGTGGTAAGGCAGAACCTGTACCACTGGTCCAGGAACGTATAAAGGTTTCCAGAGCGGCTGGTATTCTTGGAATCCCACATCCCCGTCTCTTTGTTGACGAAGAACTTGTCCTCCTTCCCTGAGAAAGGGCAAATGCCGCGGAGGTTTTTACCGTCCGAGGCGAAGCCGCTGAACCTGACTCCGTGCTGGTAGAAAGCGAAGCCCTGCTCGTACTCCTCCTTCAGCTCTTTAAAGCTCATGCTAGCCCTTCACTTTATAGAGGTCCATGCCCTTGAACAGATACTCGACACCTTCCAGAAGGGTCGATTCAGGCATGTGGCCGAACTCCACCGACTTGGGGTACTCCGCGCTCAGGAAGTCGAAGTAGATGGCTATGTCAAACCGGTGAATCACATAGTGGAGGATGACCATGCGCCAGCCTTCATTCTCTTTTGCCGGGGTGATATCCAACCTGGCGCCCTTAACGTCTATGTCGCAGTTGTACCCCTTCTTGCCCGCCCACGCTTTTACGGCCTTTATCCATGGCGCGGACCTGCCTCCGGCCGGCTCGTCACCGTCGAGCTCGATATCCTTGTTTGGCTTGCGTGGCTTTCTGGCCTTCTTGCTCGTTGCAGCATCCTCATCAACCGCCTCCTCGTCGTCATCCAGGACCTCTTCGTCCGATTCCGCGGCCATCTGCTTTTGGATTGCGGCGAGCTTCTTTTTCTTCTCTTCCATGGATTCTACCGGAGCGACTGCCTTCCTGACGATTTTGACTACCTGGGTCATAGCTCTAGCTTCACTTTCTGAGCCCAACTGGTCTCTGTTACTGATGGTTCAATTATGAAGGGACTCGGCATTCCGAAGTACGTGTGTAGGTTTCCCTGCATCGCCTTTGTAATGTCCCGACCGAGCCGCTTTGAATGGTGCTTAAGCGGAATCTCCATGCCGAGTTCATCGTGTACGGTCAGCAGGGTGCGGCACCCGGGATACTTAGTGCGAAATACATTGGCGACGTTATTCATTGCCCGCTTGATGACCCCCGCAGCAGGGCCCTGAGTATCGTAGTTCAACGCCTTGTAGGCGAACCGGGGGTCAATCACGTACACACGGCCGAAATTATCCTTAATCCAACCCTGCATCTGGATTTGGGTCATCAATTTACGGTTGTAGTCAAACACCCCGCGGTACGTACGCCAGTACCCGTCGTACAGCTGTTTGGCTTCTGAGTAATCGATGAGGAGCTGCTCGGCTATGGCCGACGGCCCGCCTCCGTACGGCATGGTGAAATTAACGGTCTTCGCCTTCTTGCGATAATTGTCGAAGGCTTTCTTGTCGCCGAAATCCGCTTCGGTACCGAATAGGCTTGTTGCCAGGTAGGAGTGCATGTCCCTACCGCCAAGCAGATTTTCCACCATTACTGGGTCCTTCGAATTGAAAGCCAGAATCCAAATCTCTATCTGTGAATAGTCGAAGAAATAGAGGACATGGTCTTTCCTGGGGACAAAGCACTCACGGATTCGGTAATCGACCGTACCCTTGCGCTTGATTGAGGTGGCTGAGCTGATATTCATCAGATTGGGCTCAGAACAGGACAAGCGACCGGTGACGGTACCACAGGTCCGGAAATTGGGATGTAGGACGAAGTCCTCTCCTTCCCAGACGCCTAGGCGCTTGAACGGCGCGATGAACGAGCCGAGCTGGTGCTCTGCGCCGCTCAGGTTCACCAGAACCTTGGCCAGCTCATTCCCATTCTTTGCCCACTTGGCAAGGGTAGTGCCGTCCGTGGTCAGGGTCTCCTCCCGGATTCCGTCTTTCCGCTTACGCCGCTTGTACTCCGGCCGCAACCCGAATTGGCCCTTGCCCTTGCCGTAAAAGGTGGCCTTCATCTGGATGGGGGAACCGGGATTCAGGTTGCCGTAACCCAGGTCTGCTTTCGCCTTTTCGGAGCTGTCAATTATGCCCTGGTAGTACTGCTCCAGCTCCAGAACCTTCTCGAAATCCAGCTTTATGCCGGTGAGCTGCATTTCCCTGGTAACGGATAGGAGCTCGTTTTCCATCTCCAGGATGGGCCGATAGCTGTCATACTGAGACCCGTCCTCCGGAACCTCTTCGTAGAAGTCCTCGTAGCCAGTATACAGGGCCATGGTCCTGTCCGTGTCACCCAGGGCGTAGGTCTCGCACTTTTCCGCGTCACCAAGCCAGTAGTCGGCCTCGGGGTCACCCAGCGGATTGAACCACTGCCTTGTCTTTGACTTGCTGTCGGCCGAAATGGCGTAGGAAACCTTTCTGGCTGCTCGTCTGGCGGTCTCGACTGTCTTCAGCAGGTCCTTCTGGTCCTCTTCGCTCCAGTTGAATAATTCCTTGCACAGGGGCTTCAAACCGAACGCAAAGCGGTTCGGGTTATGTACGTGCGACATGACGAGGGTGTCAAAGACTGGGCCAACCACCTTGATGCCAATCTTAAGCAACATGGTCACGTCGAAGTTCGCGTTATGGAAAACCTTGACGATGTTCGGGGTGGATTCGAAGAAATGCTTCAATGCCAAGTACCCCGGCATGTTCCTGCGGTAGAGGACCTCCCTGGTGTAGGGGTTGACCTCGAACCGGATGTAGGCGTTCTCACCATCATACGAAGTGAAGGAAAAGGCGAATGGCCTCGCCGGATGGTATCCAAGGCGAACAATCGAGCCGTAAACATGCAATCCGGTTGTTTCCGTATCTGCCGCGACAGCCTTGCTTTTGTACAGTTTATCCAGCATTTGTCCCATTAACGGCTTTGGGCGGGGATTAGCCCGCCCTCCACCTTCGAGATGTCTAAATCACCTACCCTTCTTCGATGACGCCGGTGATTTGGTCTCGGGTCACCGTGCCCTTCACCTTGCCCTTACCCGGTTTCACGTAGACCGCCTTGAAGGAGTCGCCGTCGATGACCTCGACGATTTCCCCCTCCAGGTCGACGCCGTCCTTCGTGAAGGTGATTTTGGTGCCGACCTTCAGCTCTACCGCGGCTTCACCGTCATCGCTGGCGGCGTCGTCGTCAGCGACCTCGTCCTCGTCTTCGGCGGGGGGCGGTTCCGGCTTCTTGGCGGCCTTGGCGGGTTTCTCCGCCTTGGGAGCCTTTACCGGTTTAGCCGGCTTTTCCTCCTCTTCTTCCTTCACTTCTGCGACAGGCGTGCTCTCCTCACCCGTATCGACCATGTTGTCGATGCGGAAGTTCTTGAACTGGGGATTCGCCGAGTTGTCGTAGATGGAGGCCAAGATTGTCGGATGCGCTTCCTCCACGTCCTTGCAAGACTGTTCCAGGTCTTTCTCGTCCTCGATGGTGGAGATGTCGAAACCCATCGCGCGCCACCAGCCCAGCATGATGCTGAGGGAGACTTCGTGCTCCCATTTGGTGAACAGCTTGTGCGGCTTATCCTTCAGTTCGCCGTCCATGACCTTCCATTTGTGGGTAATCATGGGGTCACCCTTTTTGCTGGTGCCGAAATTCACCGACTCCAGGTACAGCACGTACTGCCCATTGGGCAGGTCGGAGAATCCATCGACCGCCTTCTGTTTGGCGTTCCCGATAAGGCCCTTCAGGTCTGCTTTGTTGAGTTTGGCTACCATGTTCTACTTCCCTCCAAGTTTGGTGATTGTTCTACCCATCGTCTTCGTCTCCGTCCCCTTCGTTTCATCCTTCTGCGGCAAGGGGGTCTTGTTGTTGAAAGCCGCCATGAAGTTCGTGTACGCCTCCTTGCTGGTCTTCCCCATCTCGATATCTGAGATGGCGGTACCGTCCGGATAGCGGAAATGGTTCGCGAAACGATTACCCGCCTCGACGTGCATGTCCGGGATGATTCGCATTTTGCGCTTGTTCTGCGGGTCGATGTATATGTACCCGGTAAGGTCGCAGAACTTGGCCAGCACCTTGTGGCCTGTCGCCATGATGGTCGGCCTCATCATCGAGTAGGAGCTTCCGTCTGCCCGCTCTATCTCCCGTTCCGCCGCGTGGGAAAGGAAGATGGTCCCGTAATGGCGTGATAGCCGGTAGATGGCGCTGCGGAACTCCTCCTTGATGGCGTTCCAGCCCTTGCCGAAATCGTTCTGAGGGGGGTAACTCCAGCCCTGATTCTTACCGACGTGCTCTAGGCACTGGTCCAGACACAAATCCACCACGTCGAAGGCGACGTTTTTGAAACGCTCACGACCCGCCTTCTTTTCCTGGATGAGGAGGTCGATATAGCCGAGTGTCTCTACCCAGGAATCCGGTTGACGTGCCTTGAGCCTGTAGTCCTTTCCGGACGGCTCATAGAACAGGTGGAACGTATCCTCGAACTCCATGGAGAGCGAGGTCTTACCGCACTTCTCTGCCCCGTAAAGGTAGAGCGCGTACCCTTCCGGGGTCGTCGGCGGAATGGTGAACTCATGCTCTCCTGGAAGGGAGAGACTGCTCGCCCTTACCGCTTTCGGCGCAGCGGCCGCTCCTAGCGGGCTTCCCGTCATCTTCACTTTGTTCATTCCTTCTCCTTCGTGAGTTTGTAGGTGAGAACGCCCTCTTTTTCGAACATGAGCGCTGGCTTTTCCATCTTGTCGTGGTCGTGGCGGTAATAAATAAGGGAGATTCCCGAGTTGATGAGCAGGGTCGCGCACCTGGCGCACGGGTAAACGGTGACGAAGAGAACCTTCATCGGGTCATCAACGCAGCACTTGGCGAGAGCGTTCTCCTCAGCGTGCGCGCAACCGCAGGCCGAGCCATCAAGCTGGCATGACCAATCCTGACCCCGCGGTCCACCGTTGTACCCCATCGAATAGATACGCGTGAAGCTGCCATCGGTCAGGATTGCCCCGACCCGCTTCGTCTCGCACTCAACTCTTTCCGCCAGTGAATCGGCGAAGGACATGAGGATTATTTCCATCCTCGGTTTCGGCTTAGTAGCCAGAGGCCTGCCGCTCCCTTACGACTTTGTTCTTTAGCTGGAATATTTCTAGAATTTCTTCCGGTTTCATGAAGTAGGACACGTAGTTCCAGTAGGACATGAACGCATGCCTGAGAAGGCATTGAAACACCACCTCGTTGGTCTTCGAGAGGGTTTTCTTCCATGGCTTATTCTTCAGTTCATGGCTAGCGCCAGCAAGCTGCTCCACGAAATCACGCCACCTACTGCGCGGAACCACTTCAAAGGTCCACGGCTTGATGCCACAGAGTATTAGCAACTCAAGCGTAAAGTGGAGCCCGTCGACCAGCTCGACCTTGTGCTCGTCCTCATGGCCAGAATTGTCCTCAGCCACCGCCTCGAAAAGTTCCTCGACCGCAAACCACATCATGCTCCTTAAAACGGCCTGATGCTCAGGGTCGTCGATATCCAGTGGCCATTGAGGAATGACTCCTAAAAATCCGAGCATCGTTTCCTCCTGAAGTAGGTAGACGCGCTCAAAGCAGGTGGGTCCGGTCACTTGGCCTGCTCCTGGCAGGTTATGACCGTGCGGTCATCGAAACCGGGCTCGGGCTGCCGGTAAACCGGGGGCGGGTAGGTAAATGCCCCGTCCGCGGGACGGTCGTCCTTGTCCCGACGCAAGCGTATGTGGTGGGCGAGTGCGAGGCAGTTGAACGCCGCGTGGATGGCGTGCGGAAGCCCAGTCTCCGGGTCGTTCTCCTCCTTACGCCAGAACGCCCAGAGGTGACGCATCGCCGCGCCAAACAGGCGGCTCCAGGCCAGCCCTTGCTCCCAGTTCCGGTCGGAGTACTTCTTGCTTCCGAGGGTATAGACCTGCGCGAGCAGCTCAAGCTCCTCGGCTGGTATGAGGTCGTACCTGGTTTTTCCCTCGTCGTGCTTGATGCCGCTCATGCCTCCTCCTCCTCGGCGATGGTCTTGTACTTGTCATGGGTATCCGGCCGAATCTCCAGGCCGGTCAGGTTCTTGCGCCTGCTGTTGCAGTAATCCATATAGACGCAGGGCTTATTGAAGTTGAAACAGGCGTCCGTGTTCTCCAGGTCGTCCTTATGGCCCCTATCCCACCATTTCTTGTAGGCATCCAACTCCAACTTCAGCCGACGCTCGAATTCAACCAGGTCCTTCTCCAAGCATGGAACCTCGTAGCGGACGAAGTAAAAGTCGGGGCGGGACATGACGTCCGCCTTAACCCTGGCGCAATAGGCCGCGATGGTCTCATTCGTTCCCAGACGAAGCTGCGGCCGGCGAATGACGTCCTTGAGGACGCCCTCCGGCACCTCGCCGCGGTCTCTCCAGGTCACCAGCTCATAGAGCAGGACCTGGAACTCCCTTGCCGTGGTGGCGGCGATGTACTCCTCGTTCCACCGGTCCTTAGTCTTTGTCTCGTCAAGCCAAAGCCGGCCGGTCTTGGTAAGGCGGTAGATTCCGTCGCACTTGAACCGGATGGGTATGCCGCTTTCCGCCTCGACGTACTTGCCCTGCCGCTCCAGCTCGACCCACTGCTTCTTCTCCTCGCTGAAGTCCTTCGCCCAGAACCTGAAATAGAAGGGCAGCATTATTGACGCGACCCCGTACGCCAGCTCCATCTCTTTCCGTGAATACTCGTCCAGGCCGAGGTACTCATCATTGAAATGCCGCTGGAATTCGGCGGGTAGTTTCTCGCATAGGGTCAATGCCTGCTCCAGCGTCTTTACCGTGCCGTCCAATTGGCCGCGGCGGATAAACTCCAGACCGTAGTGGAATACTCCACCCTGCGCCTGGGCCTTGGAGCGGTTGGTATTCCGAACATAGCCGCGGGCGTACATGCGAGCCTTGACCTCGCACTCCTTCTTCATCTTCAAAAGCGACTGGGTAACGCCCTGCACCTTCGGGTCATAGTTGAGTTCAACCGCCTGGCGCTTGAATTTTATCGGAATAACCACTCGCTTCTTTTCAACCATCGTTCACCTCGCTTGTGTTATTGTATCGGGATTGGCCGCAAATGCGAACGGCCAGGGAAGAAGTAATGTTCTTATTATAATCGCGATATTATTTCATACGGCGATGTCGAACTTGATTCCGGAATACGGGTCGTAACCTATAAGTGACACATCCTTATGAGTCCAATCATAGATGCCGCCCTTCCATTCCATGTGCAGCTTCGGATGGGTTCTTGGTGGGCGCATCAATTGAATTTTTGCGTTGTCGACATGGTTTTCGTAGATGTGCGCATCCCAGAATACCGCAGTCAATTCTCCTGGAATCATACCAGTCTCATGACAAATCAACTCCAGAAGCATGCCGTAGAAAATGATATCGGCCGGAACCCCAATCATGATGTCCGCGCTCCGCTGCGCCCAGTTCAAATTGATAACGCCGTTGCAGTGGGTGATATTCCACATGAGATGGCAAGGCGGGAGGGCCATCAGGTGCTCCTCGGTCGGATTCCAGGCGGAGACTACCATGCGGCGGTCGTCCGGGTTCTTCCGAAGCGTCTGGAGCACCCGCTCCACTTGGTCGAAGCCAATGCCGCCCCACGGCTGTTGAGGGTACAGGCGGCCCCAATTACGCCACTGCCAGCCGTATATAGGACCGAGGTCTGGGCATTCCGCCGGCGTTTGTCCATTCAGCTTGGCAGTGACTGGGTTGGCCCAGTGGTCCCAGAAACGGCAACCGCGCTGCTGGTACCAGCCCTTGTCCGTAATTCCATGCAGGAACCCCTCAAGCTCGACGGCGTTGTTCTTGATTCCCAGCTTCCTGGTGGTGGGGATGGGAAAGCCTTCGGCCATGTCGTGTCTGAAATGGAGTGAATTGACCATAAGGGTATTGCCTGCCCTCGTCGGCTTAGCCTTGCCGCGGGTAAGCGCGGTCTCGACCAAATCCAGGTATTCCCTCACTTATGGACGTATATCGGCATGACCTTCGTCTTCCGAGTTTCTTTCTTGTCCAGGAGGAACATCGTCTGCTGAGGAGGCTCCGGAGAGGCGCCGATGCTTTCGGCATAGGGATTGTACCCAATCATGCTGCCGTTCACCAGAAACTTCCCACCATCGAACATCTGGTGGAAGTGGCCTATGCAGTCATAGTGTGCATGACGCGCCTCGTTCCACTTGGCGATTTTCTTGTTCATCGGTACGGTGAGACCTCCCACTCCGCCGTTGAACTGGACGTTGTCTCCATGGTGGAACCTGAGCCGGATGCCGAAGACCTGCACGTAATTCAGGTAGGCCTTCGTCAACTTGAATGTCACCCTCTTTTCATCACGGAACTCATCTGCCAAAATGAGGTAAAGCAGAAACTCGAAACTGTTATCCGCGTAAGTGGATACCCGGCGCTTGAGAGTGGTGCGACCGTGGTTACCTTGGCTGCACGGGATGGTTATTGCGTATGGTGACTCCTTCAAGAGGAATCGTATCCCGCCCGAGATGTACTTCTTCGCCTGCCAAATTGCCTCGACCGGCGACAGGTAATTGGTCTCCTGAAGCTCTTCGTGTATGTACCCTGTGATAAGGTCTCCACCCAGCCAAAGAACGATGTTCTTGATGCTGGTGAAATGGGCTTCCTGGTTGGTGAGGGTCAGGAGATTCTTGAAGAAGTTTCCCGCTCGGACGGCTGAAATCTCCAGGTTGTATTCGTTGTGTACGCCGCCAATCGTCCAAGGGTCTACGCGTTCCTCCACGTGCCAGTCGCTGGCAAGGGCGATTACCGCGGCCTCGCCGTTGCTGTCCGACCGATTTGGCTTGATGATGAGCTCCTCGGTGAACTTCGACACGCTGTCGATGATTCGGTTCCGTGCCTTGCAGTTGAGCAGCTCTTTCTCAGCTTGCTGATACTTCTCCTTCGCGAGCTTAAGGCTATCGACCAAAGTCCTGACTCGGCGGTCAGTCTCGACTGCGGCCTCGGTTGATACCGGCTGCGGGGTTGACTGGGACGCCGACTGCGGTTGTCCCAGGCGAATCGCCCCCTCTTTCAGCCGATTATAAAACGTGCCTGCGGGGATTCCCAATGCAGCCGCGGCTTTGACCTTGCTCCCGTGCTTCTGGAGGGCGTCGACGGCCTCCTTGCACTGCTGGTCGGTTAGCTTTGGATTAGCCACGCTTTAGGGCCTCTTCGTCGGGAGCTACCATCTTCTTGTACTTGTCGTAGTCGGCCAAGGTGCCGCGCACCTTCGCCTTGGGAGCGAATGCTTCTACGAACACCCTCCCCTCTTCGGTCTTCAAATCCTTCTTTAGGTCGTCCAGCTCTTTCAATCCGTCCATAGAGTCCTCCTCGTCTTGGTTTATCAAAGTCTTCCCTGCGCCCAGAACCCTATGGCCACCGCGTCCAGCGCGTGGCTGGCCTGCTTGTCCATTGGCTTCCAGAACCTGAACATCCACTCGAAAATCTTCTCTTTCGGAACCTGCCCCTTCCACTGCATCACGGAGACGAGGTTGACTGGGACCTTCAGCTCCCAGAATATCTGCTCCGTTCTCCCGATGAACTTCGCCAGCTTGACCAGGTCTCCGGTCCTTGCGGCAATCTGTCCCTTTTCGCTTGACTGCATGAAGGCGCAGTCCTCGCACCAGACCTCCGCGACGTTGTTGGATATCGCCAACTCGCGCAGGTAGTCGAAGTACTCACCGCGCTCCTTGAAGCGCTTGGTCTTGTACCAGAGCGGCTCCGCCTTCTTCTTCTTGAACTCGAAGTAATCCCAGGCGCAGAGGCCTAGCCCAACGCCTGGGTCTATGGTAAGGACCGTCTTCACTTGACCGCGGCTTTCTGGAAAAGAGTCTGCTTGCGCTTGGCGATATTCGCCAAAAGTCTGCTCATGAACATCTGCGAGTTTTCTCCCTTGTAGTTCAAGGCGTCCAGGACATCCTCATCCGTGGAGCCCTTTGTCTTAAGGTCGATGATTAGGAGCGGCTTTTTCTTGAACTGCGAGACGATTCGGTCCTCACTCTGCGCCCTAGGGTCTCCCCCGTATTCGTTGGAGAAGTAGACCGCCGTGTCCGCGGCCGACCAGTCCGTCCCCTGCTTCATGGACTTGATGGTCGCTACGGCGACCTTGAACTTGCCCGCCATAAACCGACGGCGAATCTCCTCGCGCTCGTCACGGTCGACCGAGCCACGAACTCCTTCGCAGGAGATGCCGGCCTCGCGGATGACCCTGAGCAGTTCCGTCCATTCGTGCTTGAACCTGCACCAGACCAGGACCTGCTCGCCCTTGAGTTCGCCCGTCAGCAGGTAAACCAGCTCCTTGAACTTCGCCCGCGACAGCCATGGGTCAACCCCGACCGGCGGCTCCTTGTCTACGTCCTCGCCATACGCGGGGTGGTACCCACCGGCAATCTTGTTGAGCCAGCCTGCCTGGGTAACCGCGTACTTTGTCTGGTGGCCATCGTACTCAAAGCCCTTCAAGACTTCCTTGTGCGCCTTCCTTTGGGCCTCGGACATCTCTACGTCGCGAACCTGGTAGAACTTCTTGGAGCCAACGCCTGCCTGTGCGCGTGTCCTAATGAAAGCGTTCGCGTGGACAAAGTGGTATATCTCGGCCTTTGTCCCGGGTTTCGGAATCCATCCGTACCCGGCCTGTACGTACTTGGCCAGCCTGAAGGACCAGAAATTCCGAAAGCCCATGAATGTCTTCTGGACAAAGAGAAACTGGGGCACGAACTGCAGCTCGCTCTCGGGGCAAGGCATTCCGCAAAGCTCGTACTTGAATTCGAACCTGGCGAAGTGGTTTACCAGGTAGCGGGTGGTCGACGAGCCGGGGTTACCAAGCCGAACCGACTCATCGATTACCACCGCGCCCCAGTTGTAGTGGTGCAGTTCAAGGCCTTTCCTCGTGACCTTGACTGAACCCGTCTCCTTGTCCTTCCTCCTGGAAGGAACGGCTGACTCGAAGTTGACGACGTACCAGTCGGCCTCGGCCGCCATCCTTGCCTCCTTGCGGGTGCGGGTGCCCTCGACCACAAGGACAGAACGCTCTCCTTCGGCCGCGAGCTCATTCAGCCAGGTGGAGATAACCGAGTTAGGGCAGATGATGAGGTATGGCCGCTTGATTCCACTCTGCTTCAGGAAGCGAATCATCGCCAGGGTCTTCCCCAGTCTCATTTCGAGAAAGAGAAAGCCGCCGAGGCCAATGGCCATGCGGTCATTCAGGTACTGAACGGCCTCGCGCTGCAACGGCATGAGCGGTCGACGGTGGATGGTCTGCATAATCCAATTATGGCGCGAGAGCCAAATGGATGGTGCAGAATAAGGCGAGTAATCAAATGATTATAATATTTCCATCATGTCACACTCTTCCGCTCTTTACAAAGTGTGTACTGACTATTTTTTATGATAGTAATATTATTATTATAAGAAATAAGCATATGCACACTTTGTAAAGAGTGGAAGAGTTGCTCATTCTGGCCCATAAACGAGAAGAGGCTCGATGGTTTTACCCACCGAGCCTCTTTACCTGAGAATAAATTCGGTTACTACTTCGCTTCCTTCTCCTCGTCCAGGTGCTCACCATCGTCGGCCGGCCATACGACCTCGATGACATCCGAGACGAGGGCGGCGTTGATGGAGGGAAGTTTGTGCGACTTGCGGCGCACAATCTTGACGGGTTCGGTAATGGGAAGCTCGAATTCGGTTTCCGCCAATTCCTGTATATAAGCGTCGTACTCCTTCAGCTTCTCGACATCGAGGTCCCTCAAGGAATAGGCGCCCATCTTGGGGTCCAGCTTCCCGAATCGACGGGTTGCCTTTTCCCTCAGCGCCTGGTACTCCTCACCCGCGCCCATGATTACCTTCAGCATGCGGAACAAAGCCGCGTCCTGCTTACCCCCGAAAGACTGGTTGCAGATTTCATTGAGAGATGCCAGGAATTGGCTTCCGGGTCCCATCATCTTGTACTTCAGCTTGATTTTCTCGGCCATATTCTCCTCCTCTGGCGGCATGCGCCAATAAAGGATTATATCGCCGATGTAGCAGGAAGGGAGCGCCGCGATAGTAATATTGCTATCGCGGCCTTAGCCCTTATCTAACGGCGAGGAAGACTGCGATTGCCGCCTTCGCCTCCTCGGTCCATTCATGGCTCTCTGAGACCTCCGCGCCGGCTTCACCGAAGTACAGCGTATAGGAGTCTTCTGAGACATGGACTCGGTGCAGAATTCGGCTCTTGACTATGAAGTCTCCCCGGTCTATAGGGTCCGGAAGAACTTGCCTGCGTTCGGCCTTGACCTGCTCCTTCACCGGAACTTCGGGCTCGGTGGCCGGAATTTCTGAAATTGTCTGCTTTGCCATGATTTACTCCTTGATTGTTTTAAGAGATTACCAAAAAGGCATGTACCGGTCGGTACCGTTGATGTCGATTCGCATCCAGCCCTGAGGATTACCCGCGGTAGAGCCCGTCGGCCCGACGGAGCCGAGGGTCGTCGCGACGGCTGCGTTTGCTGTTGCATTGACGATGCGGAGGGTCTTGCCCGTGGCACCATCAATGGTCAACCGCTTCGCCACGCCGATACCGCCGTTGACGATAAGTGCGCCGGTGCCTAGGCTGGTTGAATCGGTGGTGGTTGCAGCGGTTACAATTCCGGAGGGAGAAACTTCAAGCCCTAGAGTTTGCACCTCGTTATTTGAACCATAAAGTCCAATCTTAGAGGTCCGAATAGTGGTGGTTGGGTCCACGCAAGTAAACCGGATGGTGCCGCCGTCGATATTAGCCCCTACGGTATTCCTGTGGCGGGAGAGGATGAACATATAACTGCTCGCTGCCCCGGTGGACTCGCCAGTCTGGAGCCGGAAAACCTCGGCGGAAGCGGAATTGGCTCCCGCGACAGCCAGGGGGGCCGAAGCGCCAGAGGCGTTTGTGCCAATGCCGACGTTGCCGGTTACGGATAAAGCAACTGGGACTGTGACTAAGGTACTAGACGCGGAAAAGATTTCCGTAAAGCCGCCCGCATACAGCTTAAGAAGGGCGGAAGCGTTGTTTGGCCCAATGTGCATCACATTCCCGGAATAATTCCAGCGTATGAGCGCCCCAAGATTGGCCGACGGGCTTCCGAAGTAGATGTTCGCCTGATTCGCGTCCGGGCTTAGTATGGATATGCCGTGATTTCCGGCACCTTCGATGACAACGGTGTCCCCGCTGGTATTTGCCGTCACAGAACCAGCATCAGCGCCAGCATCAAAAACGTGAATTTGCCCTTCGGTTCTGGCTAATCCAAACCCTACCGCCCCGGTAAGAAGCGTGATTCCGGTGACCGCCAGGGTCGAGGCCATGGTGACAGCCCCAGTAAAGGCTGCGACCTTCGTCTCGTTGATGGAGAGCGCGAGCAAGGCGTTTCCCGTATAAAACGAGATAATGCCGCCCGCCGCATTTCCGGCGACGAGATTTAAGGCGCCGGCGGACCCGTTCTCATTCCCCCGGAGGTCTATATAGGCGCCGCGATTGACGTCGCCATTCGTCCCACCTGCTCCGGTAATCGTAAGCCGACCATTGTCCGAGCCGTCGACGGTGTTGAAGTTGATATTTGCCGTGGCAGCGGTGAAAGTCGCGCCTACCGCTAGAGAGAGGAGCCCGGTGACCGCCAGGGTCGAGGCCATGGTGACAGCATCCCCGAGGGTAACAAGTCCTGTACCCGTCCGGATTGCGTAGTTTGTGCTGCCGCCCGACTGATTGGCAATATCCAGGCCGCAAAGGGTTGTAACCGCAGAGCCGGCGCCGATGTTTGGAGATGCGATTCGTATTCCCGCGCCATTGACCATGGTGAATGACGTGGCTTGCGTCCTTAACTGCGCGTTGACGCTTCTCCCCGCCGTCGTCGCTCCAGATTGGATAACTGGAGAGGCGTCGATTCCGTTTTGCGTGGTGCCGGAAAGTCCAGCTGTACCAGCCAGGTAGAGCCACGTATCGGCCGATGTGGAGCCGCCGACCCCGACGATACCCGAAAAGGTCGAGGTACCCGTAACGGCCAAGGTCGAGGACGCAATCATCGTCCCGGAGAAGGTGTAGTTACCCGCTATTGTCGTAGCGTTTCCCAGGAGGCCAGCGGACGTCGCCGTGACCAGCCGGGTGCCGGTGCCGACAAGAACGGTATTCGTGGTATTGCCGGTAACTACCAGAGTTCCACCCACGGCCGTATCCCCTGCGGCGCTGATAGAGAAAACTTCCGCCGCAGCCGATGTCTCGGCTACGAACAGTTTCACCGTCTGTGAGGCGTTCCCACGAACGACCAAACCAATGAAGTCGCCGGTAGGCTGAATCCTATTCCGGGTCGAGGAGGCCGGAAACAGGGCCACACCACTACCGGCGACCGAGGTGTTCATTTCTATGAGGAGGTCTTCGAGGTTCGTGGAGACATACCCGCCGAAGGAGGGTACGCCGATTATCGAGGCGCCGGAATCCCCGCTGGTGGTGTCATCCAGCCTTTCACGGGAAGGAAAGTGCCGATAGGCGCCCGCTTGCGTTTTGACCGTCAGCTCCTGGTAGCCGGCCTCGTCGGTATATCCTGGTTCCCTGGTGGCGAGGGAGGCCTCCAACAATGCGTTGGTGGTCTCTTCTCGCATCTGATAGAGTATCTTGGCCATTGTTATCTCCCGTTTCCTGTTCCCTCCCCGTCGGCGTGTGAGCCGTCCGGGAAGTCGTAATCGCTGTTTACTCGCGTTCCAGGGCCACTCGCGTCGGCGTGGGTGCCCAATTCATTTGTAAGGCCATATGAGGTGTCCGGGAATACGTACTGCGCATTGGTGCGCGGACCGAAACCGGCATCCCAGACATGGTCAATCTCGAATCCCGTCACGCCAGGAGGCAGCGGGATGTAGAGGGTAATTGTCGCAAGCCCGTCATAGAAGTCCGGCTGAATCCCGATGACAAACCCGTATACCGTCGTATCGCCGGTATGAAAGGTCGTGCTCAACGAGACCTTGTCCATCAGCTTCAGCCGCCTGTCAACAGTGCCAGCCTCGTCCTGAAGGCCGTTGATGGACGTGTTGTGGATGACGTGTTTCATATGGGTCTTGAAGGAGAGCACCCAGGAGTTGTATACATTGAACCGGAGGTACTTCGAAAGCAGCTGCTGCATCGCGACCTTGGGCTGAACGGCGCTGGCGTGGATGGTCGAGAGGTTTGGAAGGTCGCGCTCCACTTTCTCCCCGGTATTCGCGTTTACGTCGGTTGGCCGGTAAAACATCGGCATATCGATTGTCTTGGTCTGGTCAAACCCGGCCTCGTTCACCTTCCCGGCGACGGTGTAGAGCATGGTGGATACGCGGCACCGCTCCGCCAGGACATCCTCGTCTGCCCCATCCGGGGTGGAGACGACACCCGTCGTCGCGTCCAGGATTTGACGACCGTAGCCGGAGGCGATTTTCCGGTTGAGGGAAAGGTCCCAGCCGACCACCATCTCCTCGGTGAACCCGCCCTTGAAGGTCCCGGCGTCATCTGCGACTGGCTCATAATTGTACCTGAGCTTAAACTTCTGGAAAACCTCGTTGGCCTTCCGGAAATCCGGCTTGGAGAGGGTGTTCTTGAGGATGTTGGAGTCATTGAACGCGAATACCGTGGGAACGTCCGGCTCCTCTATGTCCAAAGTCCTGAGGTAAAGTCCGTCGACCGGGGTGATGGTGAAGCACCCCCAGATGTTCCTGGCGAGCAGGAGCAGGAGCTCATTCACCGACATCGCGTTGTTCGTCTGCAGCCGCCATATCCAGGTGTCGCGGCCGCGCATCTCGTTTCCTATGTACGTCGGAACCGTACCCAGGGTCTTCTTGAGGATGTAGTTGGTGACGTGCTTGGCCTTCTCGACGATGAGCGCGGAGGCCGTGCCGGTCACGGCCGCGTCTTCCACTGTCACGCCTCCGTCAATTCTGGCGTACTGCGGCTTGGAGAGTCCTCCCTGAAACACCTTAGTGAACTCCAGGTAGTATGCGGACTTGTGCTGGGCGACCTCGGACCATGTCTGGCCGGGAGGGCCTCCGATGCCAAGCCTGTACCCCCACCGCGTATTGCCGGAATACTTCACGTCGACGGAGTCGTTGTTGGTAACGGCGAAGACTATGTAGTCTACCTCCTTCCACTCCTGGGCGTCATCCTCGAACAGGTAGTCGGGTATTTTCCAGAGGCTCTTGCCTGTGTAGAGGCCGGTGGAGGTGGGCGCCGAGCTGTCACTGTCATAGTTGGCGTCATTGCCGCCCTTGGAGGTCGGGAGGTTCAGGAAACGGGCGTACGCCCCCCATCCGGAGGCGTCTGGAATTGCGTGCGGCTGCATCGCCTCATACTGGGCGATGATGAACGACTTCCCGTCGCGGCGAATAGCCCGAGCCTGTATGATGAAGTTCACCGGCTCTTTTCTTGCTAGCGCCGACATGCCTGTGTATGACCTGACGACGAAGTCCGCGAGTATGCGAACGTCCTTGGCCCCGGAGAGGTCCGGCAGCTTCTTATGGTCTATGGCCAGCGTCCAGGTGAACAGGGCGGAAGCCGGCAGAAATTGGCCGTTGAAAGGCTGCGTCGTACGCGAGACTATTCCCCAGCTGAGAAGCTGATTGAACTGATTTACATCCGTGTCGGTGACGGTCGTGTTCCTGGGAGTGACGGAGGAGTCTACGAGCTGCTTGAGGTCCCATGCCCCGTTGAGTTCGGCGTCCGTTCTCCTCCACCAGGTATCCGCCGTCGTCCCCAGCGTGTTATACTTGAATGCGACCTTGAATACGTAGGGTTGGTCATTGCTGAGTCCGGGGACCGTGTAGTACCCGGCGGTTGCGTCAGCGCCCGCGCGCGTCGCGATAAGCACGGAGCCATGATAAATCTTGACCTCGGAGAGGGTGGACGGAACCGCCCAGGCTAGATTGGCCGAGGAGTCGTCCCAAACACCGGCAAGTCCGTTCTGCCCGTTGGGGATGGCGACGCACTTCCCGCGGTTTGTCTCGATGTCCCCGATTCCCTTTCCGGCCGCGTTGACCATGTAGACCACGTATTTGTATTCATAGTCGGTGTTCTGGTTAAGGCCGACGTTATCGACGAAGAAGTGCTGAGTTGGCGAGATGCCCGTAATGGTTCGGTCCAGCGTAACAGAGACGCTCTTGGACGTTGTGACGGACATGCTGGCGACCCCGGCAACCCCCACGCGGGTCTTGCCCTCGCGCTTCTTGTACCTGTACCGCTTAAGCGTGAATGTCGTAGCCTGGATGCTGGGGGTCCACAGGATGACGACCTGGTTCTGGGAGAACACGGCGCGGGCGTGCTGGTAGTCATCGCTCCAGAAAAGCTTGGCGAACGCCTTCTGCTCCGAGTCGCTGGCTGATTTGAAGTCCGAGGGGAGGTCATGCGGGGTGACCTTTATATCGGGGGACTGCGGCCCGGTCGGCGTGAACCCGAAATCATAGGTCCAGTACGTAGAGCTGAGCTCCCCAATCAGCCTGTACACCGCGCCCATGGCATTGGCCTGAAGGCTCACGGCGTGGTTGGATATGACATTCCCGACGTTGTCCACGTCCAGGAAATCAACGTCGACCGTTACCTGGTTGGCATCGGAGTCCGTCGGCCTGTAGATGTGGTCTGGCACCTCCTCTAGCTCGTCGATGTCATTCAGGGAGAACAACTCCAGCGGCATGGCGTCCACGGATGAGTCCTTGAGGTAGCCGTTCGCCTGTAGGCCAACCACCGGGTCGTCGTCGACTATCAGGCGGACATTCGCCATTTGGAGCAGGTAAATCGTCGTGGCGTCAGGGGGATTCTCGAACACCGAGGAAATCGTCAAGCCGGTGACGCCGGAGGATATGCTTGCGAGCGCCGTCACCTTCTTCATCCGGCCTATGTCCGCGTTCCCGGTCTGCTGCTTCACCTGGAGGTAGAGGGTCTTGGTGTCCGAACCGGCCGGATAGGTGGATGCAGTGTACCCAAGCAGCTCTGAAAATTCGGATATGTCGACGTTAACGCGAATCTGGAGGCTGGAGATTGAGTTATGGCTGAAATACCTGCGGCCGTTCGGAAACGCCTGGGGTAGAAGGGTGAAGTTCACCGGCTGAAGCCTTCCCCTGTCCCACCGGCCGAGGGTCACCTGCGCCGGCTTCTCGGACTGCTCCTTGGCGCAGTCGGTCCAGACCTGGCCGACCGTTTTCTCGGGGAACGTCTTGGTCTCGTTCAGGAGCCTGGGCTCCACCTCGAAGACGTAGTTCGAGTAGTCGAAGCTGTTCTTGTAGTTGTAACCGGTCCTGATTTGCTTCATCACGCCCGCGGAGCGGTCATAGGCCTTGAGCTTGACCTTCGCGCCGTACAGGTTGATGCGGTTATCCACGATGAAGCTGTGGAACAGCGAGGAGTTGTTGAGGGCGAAGGAGAACCCCTCCAATCGTTCGACGGCCGGGCCGTTCCTGGGGTCGATGTTGTAGTTTGGGAACTTTATCCCATCCTTGTTGAGGACACCGGATTTCCAGGTGTGGCTTTCGGCCCCGGTAGAGGAGCTGCTTATGTCAGCGAATGAGGACAGGTAGAAGACCCCGCGGTAGAAGCCGAGGGAGGCATCATCATCCGCGACGACGTAAAGCACCGACCAGTCCCTCGTGGTACCGTCGAACAGGCAGACCTGCCCGCTGCCGGTGGTGTAGCCGATGGCTCCTCCCTGAACGAGGAGGTGGGTGGGAAGGTCGGGGAGCTCATTATTAATGTAGGACGCGTTTATGGTGTCGATTTCCACGCAGAAGTCATAGAGCGAGGTGTCCGCCGCATTAGGCATGGCGGTGTCGGTGAGCCCGACCCAGGCGAGCTTTATCCCGACGGCGTAGAGGGAGTCGTTCACGGAGAAGTCCGCCTCGCCTTGGTCGCGCCATTCGACTATGGATGCGTAGAAGACGTCGGACCCGACCATGTCGTCAAGGCCCCACGGGTTCTCCGCGTCATTCTCCAGTTCGAACCGAATGACGCTGCCGACATTCGCCGTTAGGTAGGAGCTCAGGACGAAGTAATCCGCCTTCAGGAGGTCGACGAACTCAAGCTCGGCCGTCCACTCCTGCCTAGCGCCGAAGTCGACGGTGTCTACCGAGCCGTCATTCATGACGAGCATCTTGAAGGTTTCCGCGAACGGGTACTCCGGTCCCTTGTGGCCGAGCGATATTTTCAGGGATATGTCATAGACGTCATCGGATACAGCTCCAAGTTTCATTTTAAGAGACCCCCGCAACTTGCTTGAATCGAACGTCTATGCGCCATTTCCTGTCGAACTCCTTGAACGGCGGCTGGTAGCCGACGCAGTAAACCGTATTGACCGTGTATGCATCTCCGAATGGGTGTGCGCCCGGTGTGGAGATATCGAAGGTGCTCGCGTAGTAAGCTCGTAGGTATTCCATGAAGTAGCCGAAGACGCTCTGGTCCACGCGAAACTTCAGCGTGCAGTATTTCTCGTTTCCCTCACGCGCCGTGACCTTCCAAGCCCGTGCGTCGGTTGCGTGGACGAGCCTGTCGGCGATTGGCTCAGGCACAATCGGGTAGAGCAGCTCGACGCCAGCCTGCGGGAATCCGATGCCCTGGCATGAACCAGGAAGGTCGAGACCGGTGATATAAAGCTGCTCGACGGTCATGGCCGAGCCGGGGCCAGGGGAAACTGGCCCATTAATGAATAGATTCACGGTCGGCCAAGAAGACAGGAGGAACAAGGGGTCTATCTCACTATGGTCGATGCCGGCGGCGGGTATTTGAAGGCGATGTGTCAGGGTGTAGTATCCAGCAACCGGCGCTTCCGAAACAGTGAGGGTAATGATGACGCCGTATGTAGTGAGCGAGGCTAAGTTTCCGGACTCGTAAAGGGTCGTGATATAATGATTCATCACATACCTCGGCGTTGTGTAGTGGGGGACGAACCAAACTCCATCCGGTACGGCGGCGCTTGGGTTAACTCCGGATGCGCCGCGGGCAAGGCCCATACCTCCGCCAATCCATAGGCTCCCTAAGATGCTGGAGCTTCCGCTGTCGGAGATGGTAAAAGCCATTTCGGCTTTCAAGCCCGCCGGGTTTAAGCCGGTCATGACGACATGGTCGGTTATGGTGTTCCCGACGAAGGTGAGCTGGTTCGGGTCTGTGAAATTCCCATTGACAACGACATTGAAATCCGCCGAGAGAAAGTTGGGAGCGCTATAATAGGTCTGCCCGAGTACGCAGGCCGCCGGGTGGAGAGGGAGGCTCACTTGTAGCCCTTCTTCTGCTGCTGACCGTACCAGCGGAAGAAGTTGTCCTTGTCCCGGTCCAGCGCCTCGACGATGGAAACCGTGGAACCGCCTGAGTTGGTGATGTGGTTTGTCGGGGCATAGTGAATCTCGTTCACCACGTTGTAGACCGGGGACTTCCCGTTATTCAGCTCATTGATGCGGCCGACCCCGAGCAGGTTGCTCGCCCTGCCGTTCAGCAGAGCCTCCTGACCTCCGCCCCCGTCATTTACCCGAACCAAAGAATCCCTCCCAGGAAAGAACGGAGTTCCACTCTTTAGCGGGGTCGCGGCGACCTTGGCCGCCTGTGCGGCTCCGAGGACGCCGATGGAGGCCGCGAGGACCAATCCCGGTATTCCCGCCGCCGTGACCGCCATGATGCCGCGCGCGGTGTTTACTCCGATTTCGGCCATGGCAAGGGCCTTAAGCAGGGCACCTTGCTTCTTATTCATTCCCGCGACGAGGGTCGCCGCGCTAAGGAGGTTGGAGGCGGTGTCCATCGCCGCCTCGGTCTTCATCTGCTTCTCTTTGCGGGCGAGGGCTATGCGCTGGTTCGTCTGCATCTCGTCAATCTTTGTCTTGTCCATGCCGAGCTTCTGCGCCTGCTTGAGCAGTTCCTGGTAATGGGCCTCGGTCATTTCCTCTTCACGGAGGAAGTCGTTCTGGATAGTGGCGAACTTGGATTCCGACAGCTCCGCCTGGAGTTCCTTCTCGAAGGCGGCGCGGTCCTTGGTCAGCTGCTCCAAGGCCTTCATCTTCTCCTCGTTCTCCAGCTTCGCGTTCGCCTTGTTTACCACGTCCTGCTCCATGCCCTGCGCGGCGGCCGGGTTATTCCTTTGAAGGTCGAGGAACGCACCCATCTTCCGGGAGCGGATGGCGGCCTGGGCGTCGATGGTGGAGGTCTTCTTCTCTGGCGCGTCCCCGAACAAGCCGTCGGTCTGCTTCGTGTATTTCCCGATGCCATCAAGGCCGCCCTTCAGGGTGGCCACCGTCTTGCCGACCTTGCCGAAGTTTGCCACGGCTTTCTCCGCCATGCTTGTGGAGGCCTTGTCCCACTTGTCTGCGGTGTCCTGGGAGGCGAGCCCCAGCTTGGCGAGCCCGCCCAGAATCATCGCGCCGGCGTTGAGGAACCCGGAAGACGCCATTTGGAAGACGCCTATCAGGCTGAAGAAGGCGTCGGAAATCGCCGAGCCGCCCAGGATGAACGCGAAACGGACCTTGTCCCAGTTCTTGATGATGAAGTCCATCGCCTTGATGAGCATCGGGGTCGCCTTCTCGGCGATTTCGGTGAACAGGGAGTTGGCTTTGCCCTTCAGCTGCTCGAACATTCCTGCGAGCTTTGGGGAGTTCTTGGTGGCCGCCTCAAACACCTTGAAGATGCTCTGCTCCAGCATGTTCATTATCTTCTGCACTCCGGCGAACTTGAGCAGCTCCTTAAAGATTCCGCCGCCATTCCCGATTGGCCGGGAGGCCGCCTTCGTCAGTTTATCCCATGCGGATTCCAGGGCACTGACCTTGGACTTTCCCTGTCCTGTCATGCGCGTGATGTTCTGGTTTATCCGGTCGATGTTCTTGCTGATGTGGTCCATCAGCCGTGCTTCCATCGTAAGGACTGCGTCGGCGGCCATTGACTATCTCCCGTTCTTTTTCATTTCGTATTCGGACTTCTTGCCCAGGTAGTAGGAGCGAGCCAGGAGGTACCTCCTCGGCCTGTCCTTGAGCCGTGGAACCGGACAACCCGGGAAGTCCTGCTCGTACTCGTAGAGTTGCCACCAGTACAGGACCGAGTCCGGTATGTGGGCAATCACGCAGCACATATAGCGGATGTGCTGGCCGTTTTCCTTTTCCTCCGCGCTTGGCAGACCAGAGGGCTTAAAGCAGGTTCGCTCTAGCTTTTCGTCGTATCCATGGTCGCACCAAGGCTGGTGCGGCCGAAGGATGCCGGCGTGAATGCCAGCTAGAAGCCTAAACCTGCGAGTTCCTCTGGAGTGAGGATGGAGCGCTCGTTGATGGCGTCCTGGAGTTCAATCTGAAGCAAAACGGGAAAGGCCTCCAGGTGCTTTTCGCGCAGGAGGCCATCCGTTCCTATAAAATTCGGATTGAACTTGATTTCCGTCCCGTCCTGTTGCCAGAAGTTACGCCAGCCCTTGATGCCGGAGCGCAGGGTGAGCAGCCGCTCCTTGCCTGATTCCAGGTGGAGGGTCGGCTTCTTTTGGTCGTTGTCATAGGATAGGTACCCTGCGTCGTTTTCCAGCTTTGAGGCTTCGACGCCGTTCTTGCCCTTGAGGATGTAAACGGTCCACAGTTCCTTGGGGAAGACGTATGAGCCGTCGGGGTTCAACGCGCGGAAGGCTTTTGGCACGTACGGGAAGGTGGAGTCGGTGTCGAATCCAAGGATTCCGGAGAGCGCGGCGCGCTGCTCCGGAGTGATGATGATGTCTTTGATTTCCATAGCTTACCTCGAATAGGCTAAGGGTTTATAGTCGTCCCGGACCCGCCGGGACCTCGGGCAGATTAGGCTCCCTGCAGGAGCTTCCATTCGTCTTCACCGGCCGCGGTGTTCTTCTTCAGGCCGAACTTCTTCTTTAGCACCCGATAGTTGTTCCGCTCCTCAGGACCGTTCTCGATGTACTGGGCCTTCGGCGCTGAGATGGTGAGCAGCGGGGTGGCGGAGAATGCGCAGGAGAACGCTCCGGTTGTGGACGCCTTCCACTGGGTGTACCAGGCCTCGGTGGCGAGCAGCTTCATCGACGGGTCGAGTTCCAGGGTCGGGTCGCGGCCGACAATCTGGAATCCCTTGATGCCGGTTGCGTTTGAGGGGTCGACGATGGGCTGGACGTCGTTTCCGAAGTCCAGGGTCATCTTGTCGATGTCCTGCGCGACGCCGCCATGGGTGAGGGTTGCCGACAGCACGCGGGCGGTGGTGGCGGTGGTCACGAGCGCGGGGACGATGATTGAGGCGAAGGCCCTGTCCGCGATGGATTGCAGCCGGCCCTTGAACTCGAACTCCATCCTGACGGGTTCACCGACCTGGTTGAGGACGAGCTTGCAATTGCCCATGCACCCGGCAAGGGTGATGACGAGCTGAACGGGGGTCGCCCCTTCGGAACGCTCGACGATTTCGATGGTGATGGGTTTCTGGGTGAGCTCGCTTGACGGCTCCCACTTCACGCCGGTCGTGCTGATTACGGTTTCCTTCGCCCCGCATGCCTGGAGCAGCTTCGAGTACGGGCCCGCGGTGTTTACGGAGGTCATGCCGGCGAGGTCCACGTAGAAGCTGACCGAACCGGACTGCTTCCCGATGATGGAGATGTCCTGGGAGAGGGTGCCGGTGGCGTACTTTCGCTTGTACTCGTTCATCTCGTGGCCGTACTGAATGCCGTCGGCCTGGAAGTCGTAATCGGCCGCCACCAGGGTCTCGGCGGTATACGCCGTGGCTTCCAGCTTGGCGCCGATGGTCATCATGTTGGGAAGCAGCATTCGAAAATCTCCTTGGTTTTACAGTTGAGGTAGGGCATGCTCTGTGACGGTGGCCGTCTGGGAAGCTCTGGAATCGCGGGGAAAGACTAAAGCAGGGTGGTCGGGTCGGTAATCGACTGGGAGTAGTAGACTTCCAACTCGATGGTGACCGCGACGTTCGGCTTATTCACCGTCAGGTAGACTGGCGCATTGGACGAGAACATGAGCTCACGGCAGGTCCCGCTGATGGAGTACCCGGTAGCTGACGCGAGAAACAGTTTCTCCATGTCCTGGATGAAGTTGTCTACGATGTCCTGTGCGTTCTTTGGCGCGACGAAATATGCGTCTAGCGAAATCGGAAGGACCTTGTCAATCGCCCCCCTGGATTCAGCCCGCTTGAGAACTCGCTCGGTGCCGAGAACGATGTTCACGCATGGGAAGTTCTTCATGTTCCCGAGGTCCACGTCCTCCGTGTTGACTTCGGCTACGTCCGTCAGGTAGTTTGAGCTCTTCCGAACAGTCCTGACCAACGTCGCCGCGGCCTTCCGGATGCGGGTTCTTACGGAGTCGGCCATCCGTTAGCCCTTGAGAGCGCGCTCGGCGTTCTCTTTAATGGCTTCCGCCATTTTCTCGGCCATGGCCTTGGCCTTGGCCATTTGCTCATCATAGCCGTCCAGGCGCTTAGTCAGCTCGGAGGGGGTTTCCAGGTCGGCCTTGGTGCCTTCTTGACGGGCCTGCATGTCGGGGTTGTCGCGAAGCGCTCCCCTGCGCAGTTCCTCGGCGTACTGGCAGATGGTGTCGAAGATGAAGACCTCAAGCGGGACGTATACATACTTGACGACCTTGTTCGAGGTACCGAGCGCGGAGATGAAGTCTCCGAACGGGGCCGCGGTGGCGAGGATGGAGAGGCGCAACTTTTCAAGGATGCCGGTGCTGATGAGGGCCTTGAGCGCGTATGGGACGGCCATGCTGCCCAGGATGATGGGCCAGTTTGCCGAGATGAGCGAGATGATGGTGGTGATTATGGCGGGCATTAGGGTTTCTCCTTGATTTCCTGTACGATTCTCTTGACTTCTTTGAGCTCGATGGTGAGCTCGTTTATGGTTTCCTTGAAGGTGTCCTTGATTTCATAGACCTTAGCCTCTAGGTGCTTGTGGTTCAGTTCCAGCTCCAGGAGACGGTCATCCGTGCTCTTTCCCTGAATGACTGGAGGCGCGGGGTAAGCAGCCTGTAGCTTCTGGGTGGTGGAGGGGAAATACCTGAATATCAAGGCCACCAGCGACACGATTGTCGTCATAACGATGCCCGCCAAACCTGGGTCTATGCTCATTTCTTGGTTACCTCCTTCATTGCTTGACGAACATCATCGACCATCTGCGGAAATGCGGTGGCCTGGTACTCTTCTATTACCCGAAGTCGCTTCGGTATGTGGATTGTGCGTGACCCGAAGGTCACTCCCTTCTTGGCCGCGTTCGCCTTTCCAGGCTTGGCGAACCGATGGACCCCTCGTTCATTTACCTTGAAGTTGACGTTGAGCCGCGTATGCGCGGGCTGGGCGATGTCCATACCCGTCTGGTGGACCTTCGCGTACTTGACGTCGGTGAACACCTTCCCGACGACGTCCATCGAGTCCTTGATTATCTCCACCAGCGGAAACCACGAGCGCCGAAGGGTGCCGGTCTTTGCCTTCAGACCCGGGCGGCCGGTCATTTGCTCTTTCTGGATTTTTCCGATAAACACAAGGAGGGTCTGGCTCCATCGTTTCGAGATGGACTTGGTCAACTCAACCGGCTTCTTTGCCAGCAAGCGCCGCAGCTTCTCTGACTCTCGCGGATTCCAGCCTATCACAGGTGTGTTCTGATGAAGCTGTTCAGCAGTGACCAGGTCTCCGGCTGAAGGTCGTACTTATCGGCGCCGGAGCGGCGGTTGATGCCCTCGCGCTGCGTGCCGGAGTTCTCGAAGTCATGCATATGCTTCATGCGGTATCGAATCTCGACCTCGCAGGCGAGCACCAGCTCCGGCGCAACTTCGGCCAGGCACCGTGCGGTGACCGAAGCGAGGACGCCGGTTCCGGTCGCCGTGCCGACGGCGAATTCCGTATCCTGCTCGGTGAGGGTCTCCCCCGCCTCGAAGACTCCGTACAGGACCTCAACGATGAACGCCGCCGAGGTGGCGTCGACGATTAAGCCGACGGCCAGCGAGCTTGAGCCGGCCACGTACTTTCCGACGGTCATGTTAGACGCCCCGGTCAGGACGAAGGTCGAACGCGAGGCGCTTACCGCGAGTCCGCCCACGTAGACCACCCGGAGGGTCTTTCTGCCGGGGAAGAGGTCATAGGTCATCTGTAGGGATTCTGCGTGTGGGCCGATGGAGTAGTTTGAGTCGTCCAGCTCCGTCTCGGTGCCGTCAAACAAGCTGACGCTGTCATGGCTGACGGAGGTGATTGAGGTGACTGGGTGGGCGAGGAGCGGGAAAATCCGCTGGCCCTGCCTGATGTCCAGGTCCTCGGTGTAGGTTGTCTTCTCGATTCGCCGTCCGAGCTTGTCCTGGATGTCATTGGAAGTTGCACTAATCCATATTTTCGCCTGCCGGACATTGTTCATGCCTTCATCGGTGGAGACGTCCATGCTGAGACCGGTGTATTTTTCAATGCGGGAGAGGCTGGTGAGAATCATCTAGAAGTCTCCTGGAGGAAGGAAAGGAGGGGGACTGCTCCCCCTCCTCGTTTGATTACGAACCGTGGGTGAAGCTGACCGAGGTACCGGCCGGCTGGGTCACGGGGACTTTCTTCGCCTTGCAAAGGATTACCGATGCGTCGAAGTAGAAGTCGTCCGAACCCGTGATGACCACCTTGAGGAACAGGTAGCGCTCCACGTCCGCGCACTTGATGCGGATGAGCTTGATGAGCCCGTCGTGCGTGTTCAGGAACTGGGCGGCGTTGTCAACCCCGTCGGTGCCTTCGACGATTGCGAAGGAGGCAGCCTCCGCGTCGTTGGCCGCGGCGGTCCAGGCCGTGAAGTCCAGGGTCTGGCCGGCTCCGATGACTCCGGCCTTGATGACGATGAGGGCCTCGTCGTATCCGGTCATGTCGATGCCTACGGCGTCGCCGATGGCGGTGTCGAGGTTGTACAGGGTGGTGGCGTCGGTCCGCAGCGCAGGCTTGAACAGGTGCGCGATGGCCAACTCTTCATGGGCAGCTTGAAACATTGTTGAACTCCTTGTCTTTCTTTGTTCTGTTACTTTATTGGGTGAGTGCGGAGGACCACGTTAGTGGTCCCCCTCGGGATTACCACTTGGTCTCGTCGGTCTGGCAGCCGGTCAGGATTTTGAACGCCCCGGCCTGTTTGACCATGGTGTCCAAGTCCACGAAGAGGGCGAGCCAGAGCTCATTGGTCTCGAAGGCGGTGCCGGCTTGGTCGGACGACTTCAGCTGCAAACCTCCCCAGGTGGCCATCACGAATTCGGCGAAGTTGCCCACGATGGTCTTGGCGCAGGAGGCGCCGGAAGTTCCATGGGTGTCGGCTTTCGTGATTTGGGTCGTGGCGGCGAACACCAGGCCGAGGAGGTCGGCCAGGACCTTGTCGCTCATCAGCGGGTTCACCAGGGGCTGCCCCTCGGTGTCACCGGAGAACTGGGCGACTCGTTCGCGCTTCAGTCCGCTCTTCACCCTGGGGTGAAGGATGAGACCGGAGGCGGCGTAGTCTGCGTCCTCGATGTCGGCCATCGCCTGCGCGATGCGGTCAACGGTCAGGCGGGCGCCGTTCGCGTTGATTTCGTCCGAGTCGATGGCGCTGGCATTGAACAAGCCGAGCGGCTCCTTCGTGTTGCCGAGGCCGTAGAGGCCTACCCGGTCCATTCCGAGCTTGACGCCTTCCAGCATCTTTTCGCGGACGATTTTCTCGGCTACGCCGGAAGTCTGCTGCATGAGCTTACCGCTCAGCTTCAGGAGCATGGAACCGGTCTTCGGGCGCATGATGCGTTCCCCGAAGGCGACCGCGCTCGCGGTGGCGGCTCCGCCCTCGCGAATCCAGGTCAGGGTGGGGCGGTCCGTGGACTCGGGGAACGGCAGGTCGCCCGAGAGCCCGTCGTACTTCGTGATGCCCAACTTGTCCAGGACCGTGTTGGCCATGGCGGGTCCGATGATTTCCTTGGCGATTTCGATGGGGACCAGGTAGCCGCCCTGAGCGCCCGTCAGGCCGTTCACGGTGGAGCGCTTGCGGGCGTCCTCGAAGACCTTCTTCTCGAAGTCCGCGCCGGTCCAGTCCTTGGTGTTGATGGCGATGGTGGCCTTGGCGAAGGAGAACTTCTCCTTTTCGTCTTCCACGCCGGGGAGGGAGACGTTGCGCTCCTTGATGCGGCTGGAGAGTTCCTTCAGTTCTGCGGAAAGGGGCTCAACTGCCTTCTTCGCCTCGGATTCGGTCTTGCCTTCGATGGTGACCAGGCGCTGCTCCGTCGAGGTGACGAAGTTCTCGAATTTCTTAATCAGTTCATCCATGTTATTTCCTTATTCCCTTCATTCGTTCGGTTGCGTTGTCCAGATATTTGCCGAGGGTTGCGGGGTCATACAGACCGCCTCCTTCGGAAGAGCCCGCTGGGACTTCCTCGGAGGTTGCGTCTTTAATTCCCTTGTCTTCCTCTTGGGGCTCATCGGCGCTCCCCCCAAGCAGTGAGTTCGCTTCTTCCAAAGCCTGCTCCAGGTAGGCCTGGATGTTCTCGATGGATGCCTTGTTCTTTTTCGATAGAACGGCTCCGGCCTTCTGCTCCATGAAGGAGGCAAGGGCTTTTTCGATGTCGATGGGTTCTTGGGCCGCCGGTTGATTCGCGGAAACCAAATTCACGGTGACGTCGTATCCGGCTGCGGTCATTGCCTCGACGCTCTTGGCTACCTCTGCGGTGTACCCGGATACGTTGAGGGTGACGATGGATTTCTTCTTGCCAGGCACCGACTCGGGGGCAGGCTTTTCATCGAGGAGGAAGTTCGTGGCCGAAGTTGTGACAATAGTCGTTCCAACGACTTCTTCTGACGCGACCGACTCGTAGTCCTTCAGCGCCTGTTCGAACGCGGCCATCTCCTCGGCAGGGAGGAACTTGTTCGTCCGGAGGGTGTCTACCGCTTTCTGGGTGAACATTCCCTTGCGGACGGCTTCCTGGGTTGAGTTCGGGTTCGCGGGAAGCGGGGTGATGCTGTATTCCAGCAACTCCGTCTCGTCGTAGATGTACCCGTACTGGCTCATGCCGAGCTTCTTGCGCTCGTCTTCGCTTGGATTCCTGACCTTCTTGACCATGAACCCGATGGAGCCGGTGCGAATTACCCCTGCGGCGGCCATCCTGAAGCAGGTCTCGGCGAATCCGGTGGTGTCGACCTGGTCATCCAGGAAGAGGACCTGACCCATGACCGCGTCGCGTTCGCCGTCGTACCAGCATTTGAGCGTGGCTCCGATGGGGAAACGGGAGGAGTCGTGGAAGCCGAGGACGATGGGATTGCCCATGTAGTTGTCCAGCTTTACGCCGGACGGTATCACCTTGTCTCCATAGCGGTCCACGGTGGCGTCCGTGTAGCGGTACTGGATGACCCGGCTTTCGTACCCAGGCCGGTATTCCACTCCGACGGACTTACAGAGCGTCATGCACTCCTCTACCGTCATGGTAACCCGTGCGTTCTCCGTGGAGGTGAAGGCGCGGACCTGGAGGCCGGTGGTGGCCTCCTTCTTCGTTCTCATGTTTTCGGGCTGGGTCTGCTTCATCTTGCCTCCTTTATCGGCCGAAGTACATTCTGCGTTGTTTGAAGGGGACGACGTACTCGCCGCTGCCGGGCGCCTTTGCCCGCTCTTCGAGGTCGTCCTCGTCTTCGTCCTCGTCCTCGTCTTCTGGGTCCGGGCCGGGGTTGTGCGGGTTGAAGGTCGGAATGGCGGAGGCGACGTCCAGCTCTCGGTTCTCGGCTACCGGCCCTTCGACAGTCTCTTCTGCGTCGGCTTCGACGGTTTTCTTCTCGGCGGACTTAGTCGAGATGACCTTCCGCACCATCTTCTGTTTATGCATCGATATTCCCTTCAATTTGGTTCAGTCGTCTTTTACGGCGAGCGCCACGCAGCGACAGTTGATGATGTTCCCTGCGGCGCCGTGGGGGTCGCTCGGGTGACGAAGCCCGGTCGAGAAGGACTTGCCTACCTCGACGATTTCCCCGTCCGCGTGCTTGTGGTCGAATTCCCCGTCCCGTACCGACTCATCGCGCGCGGTGAGCCACTCGTGCCGGAGGATGCCCTCCTTCTCGAAGATGGACTGGCGGGTCTGGGATGAGATGGTCGCGGTCTCAGTGCGGGCGATGGTCTGTGAATGCGAGACCCTGCTTTGCATGGTGTCCTTGATTGCATCCTTAATCTTGCGCCCCAGCTCGGGGATGGTCATGTTCTGCGACACGCCCTCGGTGATGGCCGTGCCGATGGCGTCCCGTGCCATCTCATTAGTGAATAGGTTGACCTGGGTGATGAAGGTGAGGCGGCTGCGGAGGAACTTGTCGACGTAGGGCGAGTTGATGTTCCAGTTGACCAGGTCCCCGATTTCGGAGGATACCTTGGCGGCCTGAGACTCAACCGACTTGTGGTATAGGGGTTTCGCGGCCTCCTTGAGCAGCTTGTCCTCGCCTGCACGGGTAAGCAGGAAGTCGGATGCCTTCAGGTTCGCGTCACGCTTC